>Ga0325405_1002999_pt1 | contig 17421 bp, 7 predicted proteins | sample PopdelMetagenome_21_FD_205663 | JGI IMG/M metagenome (GOLD analysis project Ga0325405, IMG submission 205663) | Populus deltoides microbial communities from Bellville, Georgia, United States - Xylem-Control-R2 | ecosystem: Host-associated > Plants > Phyllosphere > Stem > Wood/Secondary xylem...
GGTTCGGTTCGGTTTTTTCGGTTTCAGGCTTACCAAACCGAAACCGAACCGAACCGGCTGATTTTTTAAAAATTCTAATCGGTTTAATCGATTTTTTTTACGGTTCGGTTTTTTCGGTTATTTTTTTCCGGTTTTCTCGGTTTAATCGGTTTTTTGATTTTTTTGCTCACCCCTATCAATGACTAATATCCTTAAACACCTTTTAGGTTGCTAAAACAAGGCACACAAGATCATCACTAATTAATGCTGGATAGGATGGCTAACCTTACATAAACTAGTAGTGTTATGCAATAATCATTTTTTACTAAAAGTAGGATAATACTATAAACAAAAACCTTTATGGAAAGAGTGAAGAAAGTTCCTACAAAAACATTATCTTCATTCACTTAAAATGTTGCTTTAGATATTAAGCAGTTGAGACAAATATCTAAAGAAGTTTCAATAAAGTAGACAATTGTATCATTAAGATAGTTGATAAATTTGTAAAAAGCAACCAACCATCTAATAACAACACTAAGGTTAGTACTAGTGTCAATTATAACCTAGAAGTCATCCAAAATAACAAATAAGACAAAGTTGTCCAACGTATTAAACTAACATTTGAGGAACTTGAATATAACAAACAAGTAATACATTATCGGTTTATGGGATTAATCCATTTTTTTCTTAAAAAAACTTAATTGAATAAATAATTTATAAATTTTCTTATAAAAAATAATTTTAATAAATTTGGTTAACCATGTGTAGACAAAAAAACATTATTAACATTTAAATATATTATTAATAATAACCAAATAAGTTTAAAAAATAATAAAAAGTATTTTTAAAACATATTCCTTCATAAAATAAAGTGTTCCAACATGATACTAATAAAATATTATGGTATGTGAGAATTTATATGCAATGAAAAAATTATAATAACAAAATACTTAATATGTTTATAAGTTACAAATTCACCATTACATATATTGTATGTATGTAACATATGACAATACCAGAAAATTGAAAAATATAAATGGAATCACTGACAAAAACAATTCATCGGTAGATTAGGGTGAATTGTACTGATATAATATTTCCTCGTTGTATCCATCTGTGTTTAACGAGGGAATTATTATGTGAAAAAAAATGAATAAATTATAGTGGGAAATTTCTGAATATTCCTTCCCACTACAAATTCAACCACCCTAATACTTAATTTGTCAGCATCCTTGTTTTGATTCAAATTTTATTGAGGATTCTCCACTTCAAGTAAGCAAAACTATCCATTTATTTGTCTAAACTCAATTTCAAAATGTTAATTTTTATTGTAATTTTTTTGTAATGTATGTATTTTGTTTGGGGTGTTTATATGTTTTAAAGCTTTTTCCAATCGAAACTTATTGTATGAATGTATGATCATATTAGGGTTTGTTTGAGATTTTATAAAATTGTTTTAGTTTATAAATTGATGAAATTTATTTCGAACTTGTGACTAAAGTGTTTTATGATAAAATAAATAATGGCTTATTTAACGAGTTCGTTTTATATTTTGTTGATTTTATTGTTGAGTTAAAATATATAGAAATTTAAATTCATGTAGATAATTGATAATGAATCAAGAGTACTATTAAAATAGATTGAATAAATTTGAGTTAAATCAATGTTTGCAAATTTATTTAGTTTACATAATTATTTAATACATGTTGTTATCTATATTCTATATAGATTTGTTATAAATAATGGATGATCGTTCATGGATGTATATATCGAGATTTACCCGAAGGGTTGCATATGATGGATTATTATGATAAAACCTCTTGGGCTACGATACCAGAAAATTGACATGTGTCTAAACTTCTGCATGTTGTACTTCATTGAAAATACATAGTTGACTGAGTATAGAATATATGAGCATGCCCATTATAAACCCAAAACTAGCGAAAAAAGAACTTTTATCGCATATAGAGAACTTAGATACTTCTCAATCACATTTAGACTACAAAGGTTGTTCACGTCATCAAAGACTACTGAGTACATGACATGGCATCATTCACATGATACAGTAGATAGAGTGATAGTGCAACCTTTTGATGGTGAAGCCTAGAAACATTTTAATAGGGTGCATCCTCGGTTTTTTTAGTGGAATCAAGAAACGTGCATCTTGGGTTATATATAGACAAACTCAATCCATTCGAGTTATTTGTTGCTCTTATTCTAGTTGGTTGGTGATACTCATGGTTTACAACTTGCCACCAGAAATGTGTATAAGATCGAAATTCATGTTTTTATCTACAATCATATCCGGTCCTAATAGTTTGAGTCAGAATATAGATGTTTGTCTTCGACTGATGATTGATGAGTTGAAGCAGTTTTGGTCATCCAAGGTTTTGAATTATGATGTATTGACGAAATAAATTTTTTAAATGAAGGCAGCTTTTATGTTGAATATCAATAATTTTCCTACATATAGAATGGTTTTTGGTTGGAGCATGCATGAAAAACTAGCATGTTTATACTGTATGAAAAATAATAATGCCTCAAGTTAACAAATGACGATGAAGCATTTTTTTTTTTATTGCCACCAACAGTTTTTACCAACGGATCACAAACACATAAAGGACTTCTTTGTTGGTAGAGTTGAAAGGAATGTTGCATCGCTATTACAGTCGGGTGAAGAATTGTATAATGTGGTGTTGAATTACATTGACATTGTGTTTGGTTTTCAATCCAGTAAGTAAAAGTTTCTTGATTTTGGTTTGACCTATAATTGAGTAAAGCAAGATATTTTCTAGGAGCTTCCCTATTGGAAGAGCAATCTCCTATGCTATAATCTTGATGTTATGCATATTAAAAAAAAAAGTTTGAAAATATTTTCAACATGGTTATGGATGTGAAAGGGAAGACAAATAACAGCACCAAGGCTAAAATAAATATATCTTTGTTTTGTCACTATAAAAATATAAAGTTGATTTATGATGGGTCATGGATCGCAAAGCCCAAAGCCAGTTTTGCCTTAGACAAGAATACACAATTATATGTTAACCAACTACTTAAGAGTCTATGTTTTTCTTATGGACATACTTCGAACATATCAAGGTTAGTGAATTTGGAGGATTACAGGTTGTATGAAATGAAGAGTCATGATTGTCACATGTTTATGCAAACATTCATTCCACTAGCTTACCAGGATTTATTGCCAAATAGGATATGAGATCCATTCACGAAGATCAGTCACTTCTTTAGAGATATATACTCCAACAAGTAATGGACACAACATATGAAGAGGTTTGAAATGAATATCGTCTAGACAATCTGCAAACTTAAGATGATATTTTCTCCATCATTTTTCAACTCAATAGAGCATTTACCTATCATTTATTGTCCGAGGAAAACGTTGGAGGCCTAATCCAATATAGATAGATGTATTCATTCAAAAGATTAAGGATTACATATGCATCGTAATTAAAATTCTATTATCTTTTTCTTAAAATTCAAAACATTCATTTAATTCCATAAAGGTACTTGTTCAACCTTAGGACAAAAGTAAAAAACAAGGTGCATGTTTAGGCTTCGATATATGAGGCTTATATTGTTGAAGAGATCTCAACATTTATCTCGTACGATTTTGAGTCTCACTTGAGAACAAGCATGACGATGGGAGGAAGTGCCTTCGAGTGAGAACTTATCAATAGTCTCTCATCCTGAATGACCCGTACAAAAAATTATTGTGTGAGGAAGATATTTGATAGAAATATAATTAAGACAAGCACATAATTATGTACTATTTGACTGCAATGAACTAAGACCTCTTATTTAGTAAGAATAATACTTAACATGTTGTTACTATTAAACAATTTATATCTTATAATATTATAAACTAATAGATTGTTGAATTCCTCATAGGCAACATCATTAATTTTTATTGTTCCAAAACTCATAACTGACTGAATCTCAAATCTTTCGATTACAAGATGAATAATTTATCATATGGTTTGGAACACATGTAAGGAATGTTTAATCAATTATTATGATCTATCATGATACTTAATCTCATTACATATTTCTCGTGAACTATTAATGATTGTAATTCATGTACCAAGTTTATCAATTAGGAGGGAATGCTAGTGTTACTTTGAATTTACTATGTTTGGGTCCTGAAATAAAGGTGAAGTGCTATAACAAATATTTCATCAATGAACATGTGTTTCATACTAAAAAGTATGGTCAAGGTAGAATGATATATAACAATGGAGTTTGTGTTAAGGGATCGACTTCTAATGAGTTTGAAGTTGACTACTATGAGAAGTTAGAAGCAGTTATTAAATTGTAATATCATAGCGAGCATAATAAAGTCTTTTTATTCAAATGATATTAGTAAGATACCACTAACAAAGGAATCAGAGTAGATCTCTATCATGGTTTGGTCGAAATTAATACAAAAGCTAGACTCTACAATGTTAACAATATCTTTGTTTTCACCAAGGAATGCCAACAAGTTTATTACACCTACATTCCATCTTTTAGAAAGGATCATTCAAGAGTTGATTGGTTATCTATAGTGAAAACCAAACCCACGGGTCGTGTCGAGGTTATTCAAGATGACAACAATGAGTTAACTTTGGGAGATTATGTCTTTCAACTTGATGAGTTGGTTGATCCATATCAATTCGACTATTCATGATGTCATTTTCAAACGGTAGCACCAATAGATTAAGTCTGTCATTGTATTATAGAGAGTTTTAGAACTATTTATTTCTCAATTACATGTTCATGGTGTCATTTTCAGATGGTATAACCGACGGATAAAGTTCGTTGGTATATTACAAAGAGCCTTAGAACTGTTCACTTCTCAATTGCACTGTTAATTAATATATTTACAGATAGAATCACCAACATATTGAAAATTCATCAATAATATTTGGGGGGGTTTTTGAAAATTTTTTGATTAAATTGAAAATTTCAACTAGATGTTTCAAACGGAAACACCACGGAAAAATTTAAAATATTAATATTTAATTGGTCCTAGGAACATTCATTAGTAAAGTTCCCCCAAATTAAAATATTATAATCCCTAATTTCATAACATACATGTAAAATACATTTGTTTGTCTTCCTCTATGCCTTCTTATGGCTTTTCTCCCCTCTATGTTTTCATCTTTCTTTCTCTTCTCTCTCCTTTCGTCAACTCGTTCTCTCACCTTCTCTTCTTCTCCAACTCAGGTTTGTCTTCTCCTCTTGTGTCCTCTCCTCAATTCTATATATATATATATTTGTTTTTTGATATTTAACATAATTTAATGAATTTTAGTTTTTTTTCTCTTCTCAAGTTCACTCACAGCTCACATTAAAGTAAAATTCTTCTTTTTCCTTCTTTTTTTTTTTTTTCTTTTGCATCATATTTTTTTTTCAATTTTTTCTTCTCTTAATAATTCTATGAAAGTTGTTGGATTTTAAAAAAAAATTCAAGTTTTTTGTTCTTTAATGATTAAAAATCCTCGAATTAGGAAATTAGGGTTTATGTGAAATTTTTGCATTATAATATGGGAGAACATGGCGGTTTGAAAGAATTTCAAACTGCTGTAAGTCTCGGAGGTTGTGTGGGAGGAATATATTCAGCACATTACATCTAAGTGGTTCATACGAGGCTGATACTCCAGTGCGGAGATTCAGAAAAGGTTACAGCAGTTCGTGGATAATCAAACTCAACACTTTATAATATGTTGGTTTTCAACTTTTTTTAAGTTTTTTTAAATTTTTGTAATTGTTTTTTAAGGATACATATAACATCCAGTTGAAGAAGAGATATGAGGAAGATCATTCAACCTATTTGGATCTCGATCAAGATTTTTGGTTGGAAATAGGATCGTCCGGTGGACCCAATAGAAATTGAGTGTACAATCTCTCTAACACTACATTTGAGAACTTGCAGAAGGCTCATAGTGTTTCCACCATTGGATGCTCACGATTTTAGACCAATGAGTATAAGCTCGGACAACTCATCTTACTGATAAATATGAATGACTCACTGCTGAGACGGCCAAACTCCACCGATTGGTAATGGAGATGAGATCACATATTAATGGTACATGTGCTCCCCCTTACTATCCCCACGATCCCAACAAAGACCTGCCACCTCATCCTCATCCTGTAGCGTCTCTTGTCTAGATTAATTGTATTTGAACTTATAAATTTTTAAATTTATAATAAATATTTGACTATTATATTAATTTAATTAATTTTAAATTTTTTTCTCCTTTTGTTTAATAGATTTTTTTAAAAAAATTGAATTCATCACTGATAGGGTTATCAAAGGACTTAGTCCGTCGATATATTTCAAAGAGTTGGAAAAGAATTACTGCAAATACCACTATCACTATTTAATCACTAACAGAATTGTAAACAGTCTTTTTGTTGCTTATATGTCAAATTCACCGATAAAAAATTAATTGATGGAATTACATATAGTTTTTCTGTCAAGAATATATCATATTCACCAATGGAAATACTGAAGAATAAAGTAGGTAAGCTTTTTTCTTTTTAGCTTATTTTTGCTATCAGTAAATCCATTAATAAAATTATTATAAACAAATTCATTCACATATCATAAATCACCGATGAAAGTTTGTTTAATGTACTGTTTTTATCTATAAACATGTTGGTAAAATAAGTATTGTCAGGTACCAATAAAGTCCTTCCATAAATCAAAAAAATCTAGTAGCATAATTTATATTGCGGTGCAAGTACAACAAAACAATAACCTTACCATAACTTCAAATATTTTTTAAAATTTAATCTAAAATACTAACAAAAACCATTTTTTTCTGAAAAAAAAAAAAATTTATTGAGATCGATACATTGAATTTGAATACGATTGCAATCCCTGTATAAGGAAATTTCCAGTAACCGCAGAATGCCCGAGTATAATTCTTATCACTGAGCTAGGCTAGGGCTTGCTTTAGATGGAGCCCAAGGACAAAAAACAGATAAATATAGAAAAGCTAAACCGAAGTTAAAACCTATGCAAATGGGTTGGAATTTGGGGCCTGGTCCAAGTCTAACCAGTCTTGTACTATTTTGTTTAATCAATTGTTGTTAGATTATGGAGTACAGATTTAGGTAACGACAGCACATCTGGATTGTCACCTTTCTTCCCGAGCATAACGAGATGCCGATTGTTTTTTCCCCATTAATTAACAAAAATATGGTCTCCAGTGACCATTCAAGAAAATTAATTTCTTAGCGCTTATAAGTGACAGTATTGGCGACACAATGACCCATATACCTTAACATATTAATTCAAGAATATGCTTGATTATAGAAAACACTAAAACTTTTGGTGTTTCTTGTAAAAAAAAAAAAAAAAACCATTATCACGTACTCACAAAATACTGTGGATTCATTGTGCATTTTTTATTTTCTCATTTTAGCCATCAAACTTTTATTTTGGATGATTTGATCCTTCTTCAAGGCCAATTGCTTCTGATTTCTTAAGTAAATAAATTAATAATTGAAAGATGAAGGATCGAAGTGAAAAAATTGACATTTGATCCTCCATCCTTTACAGATAATGTCATTTAGGTACATTCAAATGTCAAAAATTTAATTTTGTTACACAACTTTATTTTTCTAATTTTTGTAGTCCATAGTTAGAGAGAAGAAAAAGGGCTCATCAGATTTCAGCGGTAAAAAAAGAGTTTTCGTTTACAATGATTCCTGAAAAAAAAAAGATTAATCTTGGATTCAACGAGTTTCATTTGATAAATGAAGTTTAACTTGGGTGTTATTTAACCCTAAAATTGCATGAGAAGGTAGATCTTTAGGTTTCAAGTTGGTTTTTTATTTTGCACTGATTTTGGGTTGTTTGAAGGCATAAACAAGTTTATTTAGATCTTCAGATAATTTTGTATGTCTTTTAGGCCAAAAAATGGTTGAAAACTACTTTTATTGGTTGAAAACCCATTGTCCTCCCACTGCCCTGTTTTTTTAGTGACTCTCCAGTCACTGGATTCTAGGTGTGAACCCCGGCCTGAAATCCTTAAACTCAAAGTTTAATGGTGTATTCCCAACCAAAAAATAATAATATAAGAGGAGAAATTTTATAATTAGGGGTGGACATCCCTAGGTAATTGGTGAAAAATCTCAAACGAAATAAGAAAATAAATATATAGATAAAAAAATATTAATGGTCAGAGATTTGACCGAAATAACATATAGTCATTTAATAGGGTGGCATTGTTGTAAATAGAGGAAAATCCTTTTTCCCTTTTAAGAACAAACTTGTCAGCCATTAAAGTAAAAATGCTTGAAAAAATTTTCTTTCCACTATTTTTATCAAAATTATCTTAATTTACATGGTATGAAAATGTGATTAAGTGCATCCTTCTTATTAAATCAAATTTAATTAGTGAACCTTAAAGAGAGGGGGGGTTGGAAGTTTGAGAATTTAATATGGAAAGTGTTTAAAATTTGAAAAGGAAGAAGAAATCCTTGGAATCCTTGCAAAAGACTCATTTAATTGGGTTATTTGGTAGTGGTAAGAGGTTACTTTTGCAATAAATACACTTAATTTCTTGAAATATGATGGGGGATTGAAAATCTCTAATTTTAAATATTGTTAGGGTTTATGTAAATTTTGATAGGAATGTCAAATTGTGTAGTTGTTAGTTAATTGGGGTTGGATGGCATGATTAAGGATGTAATTGAAGAGATTGAAAAACAATTTTGGGTTTAACCTTGACTAAGTGGTTTTGGGGGTTTGTGAACTAATTAAATTCTGGTTATATGTTAGAATGATACAAATATAGAAATTAATTAAATTGTGTAAATATTGTGTTTTGAATTATGTTATTATTCTTAACCTTGATTGATATGATGATGAAATTGTGTAAAATCATGATTGTGATTCATGTAGAATAAATTGTATGGGTATTGGTTTATGATGAATGTGTAAGAAGGGAAGTATGGAAATCAGTGAAATTGTTGTAGATGTTAGTGTTTTAATGGTTTTGTAATATTTAGAAATTGAATTAGAAACTTGTAATCAAAATGATTATTTATATGTCGTGTCTAGTTTGGCAAGTTCGTAAAATAAAAAAAAAATGAGAAAATACATGTTGGATGCATAAGGATAGTAAAGAACATGAAATTGCATGTTTAATGCAAGATAGAATTTGGAGGAAATCTAAATATATGGGCATTAAGTGAATTAATGAAATGTTTAGATGCTCAATGATAGAGTAAAGATAAATGATGATATAAATGAATATGTGTGTTAAAAAGATCAAAAAATGTTGACAGTAATTTGAGATGTTTATTTGAATTTAAGAAATATGTCGGAATTAAGACTCAAAGAAAAAGGAATACGTTCTGTAGAAGAACAAAGTAGGTGTCTATCACCTCACTGTTTTATTTATATAAATGTCATTCTTAAAATTTATTTTTACATTTGAAATGATTTACAAAAGGGTTTTCAATGCATGAATTTTTAAAAAGTATTAAGTTGGCTGCATGAGCAGGGGCTATAGGTTTTTTAAAGGAATTAAGTCTGATGCATGAGCGAAGGCTATTGATTTTTAAAAAGAATTAAGTCGGTTGCTTGAGTTAGGGTAAATTTTTAGAAAATAAAATTTGCCACATGAGCATTGTTTTAGAGAGGTTAAACCAGTCGTAAGAGTGATGGATATGTTTAATTGTTAACGTCAGCCTTTCTCGCAATAACTAATTGTGTTAAAGTGTATTAGGTACCCTAATAGGAATTAATTATGTTAGGAATCTTATTAAATGTAATGATGGAACTATGTTAGAAAATGTTATTGACCTTAATGACAAAACTATGTTTGGTAATGTTATTCACCATAATGTTGGAGTTTTTGGTTGAAATGGAGTCGTTCAAATAAAAATAAACTATTGTATTTGCTTATACATGTAGGTTATAATATATATATATATATATATATATATATATATATATATATATATATATTATGTAAGTCTAAGGTTTATTCACATGTGTTAATCTAGGTGGTTCGTGCTTTTTTTGCTTTTTAATCATCTTTTTTTTTATCCTTTTATCTTACTGAATTTTTTTATTTTATTTTTTAATATTTAATTTATTAAAAATTAATATTCGTGATTTTTTTATATATAATGCTTTAAATCAAATGACTCTTGTATGGGTTTTATAAACTAACAAGGTTTGATACTATTTTTTTTACTTATTTTTGTCCCAAATCATAATTTGATATTGGCTTAGTTTTAGCTTCGATCGGTTGTATATTGATATTTCAAAGGAAATTGAAGACAATATTCTTCATTAATAAAAATAATTTGATTATGATGATAAAAAATGAATATTTTGTTTTGTTATATATCATTTATCATATAAAATATATAAAACAAATCTAAAATTAATTAGAAAAATATAATAAATTCTTATCAGTAATCTAAAAACCTATCATTTTGATGATAAAGTTTAAATATTTTATTTAGATTATTTTAATAGGATGATGTATAAAATAATTTTAAATAAATAAAAAATTAATATATTTATATAAAAAAATATTTTAAAAATCAATTTTGTAGCTCACAATCCAAACACCCCAGCACCCACAGATTGCATGTCTATGTGATAAAACCTTGTGCCTTTAATATTAACGACCAAACAACTTGACCAAGCTCAAGTACATTGGTTTTTTCAAAGACATCATCATAGACCAATCCTGATTCGTCCATGCAAAAGCCAAGGGATAGCTCTCATTCAAGATCGATTGGGCAGTACACAGCATGCAAGTTACATTTCGTGACAACCGAGAGTGTTGACCCAAAAGAATCGGACTGGCATTTACAAACTTTACTCTCAATTATAAATTAGGCACCCTATTTTTTTTCTTTTTCTTTTTTTTTCCCTTTTTGGGGCACCCAGTTTATATGCTTTCTACTTTTCCTCACCAGGCTGGATTATCTACCTATCTTTTGAAAATTTTATAATGTTTTGTTGAATAAAGAGAGTCCAAGAGAGTCTTGGAGGAGATATTTTAAAAATAGATAATATTATAAATTAGGCATCCTCTTTTTTTTTTCTTTTCTTTTTTTTCTTTGGAGCACCTAGTTTACTTGTTTTCTATTTTCCAGGCCACCTTATTCACTTTAAACAATAATTAGGTGGCACACGCTATGCAGCGGACTGACCTTTGTTTTGACATAAAAAATATTAAAAAAATAAATATATTTTTTAAAAATATAACATTCAGGTAATTGACTGGAGTGAGTTTAATAAACTCTGTTAATTTAATGATATTATTAGAAAATAAGATATCGACAATAAATAAATCAGAAAAAAACAATGATTCAATGCAAAAGATATTTGTTTGCCAATAGTATGAAAATATATCTTTATAATATTCCAAAAACATCTTAGTGATCTTATTTGTTAATAAAATAAAAATTAAATAAGAATATGATCATTTCATAGAAAGAAAAATAAAAAAAATGAGACAAAAATAGTAAAAAACTATTAACTTTTTAAATCATGATCCGGGTTATAAGACCAAAAGCATTGTATATGAAAAAATCATGAAGGTTAAAATCACATAAAAACAACACAAAATAAACAAAAATAAAAAATACAATAAAAATAATGAATGTTAAAATTGCAATAAAAAATAAATCAAAAGGCAACAATAATTTTTAAATTTAAGAGTTAAATTGAAAAGAATAAAAACATTAACAAAAAGACAAAAATGAAAAGAACAAAAAAAAAATACACTATAAACTTGGATAGAATGGTGAAACTAAAAACAATGAAACTTTCATAAAAGATTCAAGGAAAAAAATAAAAAAAAAATCATAAGAATAAGCATCAAATCCTAAATATCAAAACATAATAAAAAAATGAATATACAACATTCTTAAACATGTTTTTCACACTGAAAAAAAAATCCTAGATGTAAATCGAAAAACTTATGCACGCATCTAATTAAACAACCCAATAACCATGATGTAAAGCAATGAAAAACAATTCATCAACAATAAACAAAAATTAAATTGAGAAACCAAGCAAAAAATAAAAATCAAGATATCTAACATTGCAATACGAGTAATTTACCTGATTATATTTAATAAATTCTTCCATCAAAATAAATGTTTAATAGAAAAACATATAAAATTTGTAATAGAAACCGACACATATATAGAATTTATTAAACAATACTTAAAAAACAAATGCAAGACTGCACATATGAAAAATATTATAAAAAAATCAATATTTAAAAGAAAATTTTAATCTATATAAAATTAAGAAAAAACCATAGCTGAATCATACCTACCTCAAAAAAAAAACACTCAATATCATTTAAAAATAATCACAATCTAATTAAAAAATAAACCCAAAATTTATTTGAAAAAATATGCACAAATAATGCATTATTTTTTAAAAAATTGAAAATAAAAAAAAAAGAATAAAAAAAAAACACCTAGCCCAATAAAGCAATGGTCCACGCCTAGGCCTGCAAGGCCAGGCCCAAGTGCGGGCCTTTAATTTTTAAAATTTTAATGGGGCGCACGATGCATCATCTGCCCCAGATATTTCATAATAAAAAGGACATTTTCTTTGTGTCAGCAGACGACACATCGCTTAGAAAACCCAGAACCCGGCCACTATGGTGGCCGGAAAAACATGGTCCTTCATTTTTTTCTACTCAAAATCTCATTTTTCAACCCATGTTTTACCTAAAAAAACTAGAAAACACCCTAGAAACCTTGTTAAACTAATCCATAGCCACCAAAAATCCAACAAACCACCCCAAAACTCGAAATCCACCCGAAACAAAAATTCTTCTTAAGCTCAAATATATTTTTTTAGGTGTTTTTAAGGTAAACAAAATCACCTAAGCATAACCCCCTCATCATTTAAAACCTTTTGACATAAAAATCAATCATTTTGGTGGCCAGAATCTTCCCTAATAGCCATTTTCTCTTTCTAGGTTGGAATTCAGTAACTCCCTCTCTCTCCTCCCAACAAAAAATGACTAAAAAAGAGAAAAATAAAGTTAGTTACCAAAATATATTGTCTTGAAATTCAAGGGATTGATTACCTAATATATAAAAAAATATAGGGGATTAAAATTAATGTTTCAATGAAACTTTCAACCCACCTCACATGTTACCCGGGATTTTCACTTCAGTCCCTTAGCTTTCAATTTAACCCTCCCTCCTAAAAATATATGTATTTAAGGGCCAATTTGAGCTCAAAAAAGCCATATCGCGCAAAATAAAAGTTTGAGGACCAAAATGAAAATTACCAAAAATTGCACTGCTCCAATCCACAGTGTATTGTGAGAGAGTGGATAGTAATTCAAGCATAGTAAAAGGATGATGCCTTTTAGTTTATAGTTAATGGTCTTATGTATGTAAATTAGGAGTTAGGGCTAACACATAGTTTGGTTGACTTTTCATTAGAATTTAATTGCAAATTAATAATAAAGACATTGTTTTGTGTGGTTAAAGTGACATATAATCTCTAACAAACTCTGATCTGGTTGGGAATAGAAATTAATTAGAACATTTATAAGAATTTACGCTTCACAACATACTTTTAATTTTAAATCCTAGCAAGAAAAAACATGATATTTCCTCATTAGGCCGACTTATTTACCTATTTTTTGAAAATTTTATAATGTTTTGTCGAATGATCTTAGCTTCTTAATGCCAAAACCATATGACTATTCTCATTTATAAAAAATTACATAAGAAGTTTAAAATGCTTTTATACATGATAATAGGAATTCAAATACAGTCAAGAGTTATCTTCTAAAATATATAAATGTTTATTTATAGCATTCAATCATGACTGGTTTAGTTGACAAGATAAGGAGAATCCAGAAGAGTCTCGGAGGAGATATTTAGAGTGATTTGAATCTTATGGTTATCATCCCTTACAAGCTAATAGGAAGAGAAACCAATATTAGCTTGTCACGAAGCTAAAAAAACCGTGTTGAACTAAGTCTCTTTGTAAAGATTTCATCAATTTTATTATAAAAACCAATAAATTGAAGGGAGATATCCCAATTAGCAGCTTTCTCACGGATAAAATGAAAATCAATTTTAATATGTTTAGTGTAAGCATGAAACACAAGATTAGAAGCAAGAGCAAGAGTATCGTTATTATCACACTAAACAGAGGAGCTGTAGGTAAAGAAATATGGAGTTCTTTGAGGAGCATACGAATCCAATAAAGCTCAGCATTAGTAATACGAATCCAATAAATCATACCTTGAGATGAGACCATTGGAAAAGGTCTAGGGGACTACAATTCATCCTCATTAATAAATGTGTTCCCATTAAACACAACATGCCGTGAGATTAACATTTTTTTTAGTGACAAGATCCAAACATTTATATCCACTTTGATAGGAATCATAGCTTAGAGTTATACAATGTTTGGATCTAAACATTAATTTGTGAGTTGTATATGGTCGTAACAATGGGAAACAAGCACAACCAAATGTTCGTAGAGAGGTATAATCAGGATACTTACCAAATAATTTCAGATATAGTGTTTGATTATCAAGAGTGTAGGAGTTAACTATCTATTAATGAGAAAGATGGATGTTAAAAAGGCATCAAACCAGAATTTAGTGGGAAAATGTTATTGAGCTAACATAAATAGTCTCATTTCCACTATACAATGGTGTTTGCACTCAGCAACACCATTTTATTGGAGTGTATGAGGACAAGTTAGGCAATGTTGGATTCCATTAGAGGTTTAAAAAAAATGATTGAAATTGGTTTGACATGTATTCTCCACCTCTATCCGATTGTAAATGCTTACTTTTACAAAAAAAAATGGTTTTCAACTAGTGTTTTAAATTTAACAAAACAAGCAAATACATGAGTACCAAACATCAGTATGAATTAACTCCAAAATAAAGGAGGAAACATGAGTAAGGGTTAGAAAAGAAGTTGTTTACCTTTGCCAAATGGACAAGGTTCACAAAAATGCATTTTATTCATTGGTTCTTTAATAGGTAAAGAATGTTTGTTCAACAACTGAGATACATTGGGAGGATATGCACTTGTCATAATCTTTTCTCTTAGAAATCTATTTGATCTTTTATGGAGGCTAAATATAAGGCTATTGCTAATTCTGTTGTTAAGCTAAGATAATCCACCTCTTTATTTTATAAATTTGGTTATTTATCTTTTTCTTCTCCTATCTTATAATGAGATAATCTTAGAACAACTTATCTGATAACTAATCTAATCCTTTATTCATGTATCAAACATGTTGAAATTGATTTTATTTTGTTTATGATATGATTATGAAAAAGAAATTATAATTTTAGTTTTGATGATTAAATAACATATATTCATATCAAACCATCAAGCTCTCTCTATTTTGCTTTTTTCCGATCCTAGTTAGTTGTGTGTTCTTGTCCATAATGAACTTGCAATAAAATATTAGAGCCAAATACTTCTGAGGAGGTCCATGAGACTTCCTAACAATATGTGGTTACTGATTAGCTTCCATTGCATTTGAAGTTGCCTTGTCATAAGCCCTAGTTTATAAGAAAATGAAGATGAAATTATATGTTAGCTTTTGAAGATTATCAAGAAATGAGCGAAATCCTTCGGGTTTAACTTAATAATTTGTTTCAATTTATTTTTTATAAAGTTATTATGGTCTCAAGCAAAATTACCCAACATGGTGCTCAATTTTTTAGTGTCTTTTTTTATAATATAATTAAATAAAATATAGTTTCACAAAAAAAACAAAGTAATTAATCCTCATGGAATCCATGACCTAAATTACGGGTTTAGTGAGTTAACCTTAGTAACTTGGGTCAATCTAATATATCGTTATTTTAATGTTTTTTAAAATAAATATCATCTTGAAAAAAAAATCAAACCATATTTTTACAAGTCATATGTGTTGCCTTTTGACCAACCAAGTTGAGGCAAGTACTCTCAAATAATTTAATTTGACACCCAGTCTAAATAAAGATTTAGGTCTGGTGGTTTAAAAGTTAACCTGCTTGACGAGTGTAATATCATTGTCAAAGAATTTTTTTGTTGTTATGACTTTTTTTTTACAATTAACCATTTTCTTGGATCAATCTCCAACATAGTAAGAGCCAATTATATACTGATTTCTAACTACTATACCAAAACAAAAATTGATTATATAATTATAAGAATATTAAAATGTATAATTATTTGGAAAACACTTAAGTTATTATATATTGTTGATTTGCTATAATATGATAAGGTTATGATGCCCTCCACTCTATTTTCCAAGCAAATTGTTGAAACTCATATTCAAAATAATATTAATTAAATTACTACTTCGTATGAGGAATATTAATTTATATTTTAAAATATTTTTTTGATTATTTTAATATAATAATATTAAAAAAAAATATGTTAATAAATTTTTAATTAAAAAGGACTTTTTAAAAAAAAATCTTGCACGTTACCAAATGCACATACACACACTATTCCTTAATTTCTTGGTCGTGATTGGCCAAACAACTTGATCAAAGACGCAGACTCTTTTCTTTTCTTGTTTTATTTTATTTTATTTTATTTTATTCCTTTACATGCGCTGGAATCCAAGATATTTTTGAAGGGAAGAACTGTTTAAATGAGAGTTCACGAACTGTTTAAAAGCGTCAATATGGACCAAAAGTTAGCTGTCACTTTGACCAAATTCAATTTGAATCCATCCTTGAGATTAATGTTTCGGATCTCTTCCAGCTTGCAAGCAATCTGCCATGGGAGAGACATCTTCTCTTTTATTTTCTTTGAACAGCCGAATTTCCATTAGAAAGCGATCAACCATAGGCACAAAGCCTCAACCTCTCATAAAACAGGTAAATTCATGATAAAAATGGAGTGCTTCGACAATTTCCTTTTTCTTTCTAGAAAAAGCGATTTTAACCGAAAACTTATCGGGGAAATTTAGCTGAGCTAATCTAAAATACAAAGACATAAATTGTCTGTTGAATTTATATAATTTACTTTTGGAAAGAGAGGTAGCAAGTATCTCTGTCCCTTTCAGCAAGCATGGAGCTAATGCTATCCTTATCTGCTTATAAAAGGGATCCTTCTGCCCTGATAAATATCCACGCTATCTACAGCTACCCAGCAAGAAATTTAAGTATGTCAAAATTGTTTTCTCTATGTCTGCTCCTATCAATATTCTTCATTGCCCACTCTACTGTTCCTCCCTCTTCAACATTTCAGTATGTCAATGAAGGAGAGTTTGGCTACTACAGTAGTGAGTATGCTCCAGATTATCGTCCACTGCCCCAATTCACTTCCCCATTCCAACTTATGTTTTATAACACCACCCCTAATGCATACACTCTAGCTCTACTTATGGGTACTAGGAGGTCAGAATCAACAAGGCGCTGGGTTTGGGAAGCCAACCGAGGCAACCCA
>Ga0325405_1003003_pt1 | contig 17415 bp, 16 predicted proteins | sample PopdelMetagenome_21_FD_205663 | JGI IMG/M metagenome (GOLD analysis project Ga0325405, IMG submission 205663) | Populus deltoides microbial communities from Bellville, Georgia, United States - Xylem-Control-R2 | ecosystem: Host-associated > Plants > Phyllosphere > Stem > Wood/Secondary xylem...
GAGGGGACCATTCTGTACGTCAGGGTCCAGTTCGGAAAGACACCAGACATCGTCAGCTCTTTGATTGGCTGGGCCTGCATGGCTGCACACCTCCCCTCCTTATCCACCTACCGCAGGGGAGGACCACCCTCCTCCCCTTCCCTCCCTCCGCAACCTAAAGCCTAAAGCCTAAAAGACCGCTCGAGACAGCGGACAAAAAAAAAGGGGGTCATATCCTAACTGGTCCCCACCTTAGCTTCAACTCACAAGTATACCAATCTAGATGGTCTGATTCCTCTGGCTCGTTCTCCCATGTTGTCCCCACTTTTGTGGTCCATGAAACCTTGGTTTTACACGTGTCCTTCCTTAGAGCAGTCCGATTGTTGTTGTTGTAGCTGTCGACACAAAAACTACTGTGTAAAACTTGACTTCAAAATTCTAATACTTTATCGTATACGTGTCATCAAATCTGGCCGTTAAAACACCCCTCTCTAAAAGTCCACCCAAGAACAAGCCGTTGGCTATGGCCAGCCCTCATATTTCTCTATAGTTTCGGTTTAGTCTCTGTGTTTGGATTATTTCGAATCTACCACCTAACTTGAACCAATCTTTCAATTTGGGTCTCTTGTAGCTAACTAATTATCAATAGAATGTAGTAATGTTGTTTATAGGCTTAAGAATGTTCAAAGCACCATGAATGTGGAACTCTTTTTTATGTTTCATGTTTTATCAATTCCGTTGCACAAAATACATTAAGGACAGGACCGTGATGAAATATACTGTCAATTCATGATAATTCATTATTATGGTTATATTTTTTTAATTCAAAAAATCAAAGTTTAAGCTTAATTTATATAAAAAATTGAAAAAAATCAAACTTATACAATGTTTATAATTAATAAATTCTCATGGTTCATATTTGAGATTGATGGAGTATCATATTAATAGAATATAAGTGCAAGATTTTATACTTCTTTTTGTGCGCTTACAAACAATTGGTATTTCATAATTAATTAATTTTTATGATTAAGATCAATATTTTTTTTTATTTACTCTTCCCTGAACAAAGACAAATTATTCATGCCAAGAAAATTTTTAAAAATTCATGAGAATTGTACTTTTCGTGCATTTGAATCTAGATGGTTGAAGAGAGGTTAGGGGTCTTATTGGGTTAAGGTCATGACTGCGGGAACTGTTTAGAAAGATAAAGGACTAAGTTGTAGTTGACACCAAAAAAAACAAAAAGGCTTCCACTTTCTCCTCCATTTTCTTCTTCTTGTTCATGCTTTCACTCCACTTCATGTCCTCCTTCCATCAAAAAACACACACACACCCACTTTTCTTTCTTTCCCACATCTCCCTCTCCCTGTCTCTTCTGTCTTCGTTTTGAAATGAAAACCCACTTCTAATGGCTTTTGAAGACCACCACCATATACCACAAGAAATGGCTTTTCAGCTACAACACCACCACCTCTCAGCCTCGTCTTCCACCGGTCCCCCATGGCTAAGCAACGCGGTCCTCCGTAGGAACGGCGAATTTATAACCATCGAAAAAACCGAAAACACCACCAACAATGGAAGTGAAGAGGAGTTGGTAGATTCTGTTAGTGATAACTGGGAGAGAGCTAAATGCAAAGCTGAGATATTAGGGCATCCTTTTTATGAACAATTATTGGCTGCACACGTGGCTTGTTTAAGGATTGCAACGCCAGTTGACCAGTTGGCTAGGATTGATACACAGTTGGCTCGGTCTCAAGATGTTATTGCTAAGTATTCTGGTGTTGGTTGTGGCCATGTTGTTGACGAGAAAGAACTTGATCAGTTCATGGTAATTACTAGTATCTTTTTAATGTTTTCTTCATTATATGTCGTTTTTTTGTGTTCTTTAATCTTTTTCTCTCCTGTCTGCTTGGTTTTTGTTGAATTTGAGCGAGCTCAAGTTTGGATTTTTTGTATGAGATATTCATGTTTGTGCTTGATTGGTTAATTAACGATCCTTAATTTTTGAGATTTATCTTAAAGAAACCTTTTGTTTTATTTTTTGACGGATGCTTACTGTACTTGTTAAAATTCCATATATGAAATGACACCGAAACTTCCTTCTCTTCCCTTTTGCCTGTACCTTATTTTGTCCATTTGGGAGAGTGAGTTAAGAAGAAACACTTTTGATATATGTGAAAGTGAACAGGTTCTAAGTGGATAAATGGTACTTTTGATGTGAATCATGTACTGGTTTATAACTGTTTTTGCATCAGTGGAGGAACCAATTATGTTGTTTTGGAAGCACATGAAAATAATTGAAACTTTTGGAGTGCTATGGAGAATCTCTTTGGTGATGGTTTTGTATCACTTATCCACTCGTTCACAGGGATTAATCCTCCTTGCGTTATGGAATTTGTTCTGACATGAAGAAAGTTTCTGGCCAAGTGTCTATCTTATTGTTCTCCAAATTACATGCATTGATTTTAATCCGTCAATTTCATTGCCTGTTCATGTAACAAACAACCTTTTTCCTTTAGTATATGATTCTGTTATGTTGCTAAATGCATACTGACAATTGCTTGAGCTCCACTAAGGCGACAAGTGGAGATCAGTGTCTTGATAGATAGAGTGAGTTGACATATAGCAATAAGGCTGGGAATATCAAGTCACATTACGAATTACAAAACTAGCTAGTTGATCATCATGGGTTATTAAAAAATTCATTTTGTCAAGTAATGAGAAACTCCCAGAAATTTTGGATTGTTTTGGCATTGATTTCTTCTTTACCACATGAAACATCAAAGAAGTTCATGAGGATGAACAATATAACTGCTGATTATTGCTCAATCAACTTGATAATGCATTTATGTACCATAAAAAATTCTTATTAAAAAAGCTTTGGTGGTGTTCGGCGCTAAAATATTTAAGAGAGATAGGGATTCAAGGCTATTTTAGATTCGAATAAATTTTTAACTGGAGATTGATCTCTTGATAGATAGAGCGATTGACATGATTTATCTTTTTTTTTTTCAAATAAAATAAAATAATAATAATGGATGCTCTTATAGTGAGGAGACATTTAGGCAATAAGGTTGGAGATAACAATTCAAGTTACAAACTTATGTTACAAAACTAGCTGTTCATGATAGATTACGGAATAATTCTTATCGTCAAGTAATATGTAATTTCCAGAAAACTTGGATTTTGGATTGCTTTGGCATTGATTTCTTCTTTACGATATAACTCATTTAAGAAGTTTGTGGGGATGGATGAGAAAACTGAGTGATGGTAGCTCAATCGGCGGGGGAATGCATTATTTCCCATAAAATACTCTCTTTGAAAAAGCTTATGATGGTGATTCATAGCTAAAATATTTAAGAAAAATAGAAAATCAAGAATATTTTAGATTGAATTTAATATTTTCTGAAGGGGTCATGTGATGATACAGGTGATTCACAATTGATAAAAGTTTTTCACTTTAGCTGTTCTTTACTGACGTGTATTAAATAAGGATTATATGAAAACTTTTAGCGTGGCTATTTGGTTTCCGCATGGGTATATGCATGTGAATTACAAGTGTGCATTTGCTGCAATCTGATAATTAATAAGACAGTTTTATTAATATTTAAATATTTACATTCATGATGTTATCAATTATATCATTTTCCTTTTCCTTTTTTCATTCCTTCTATCATATGTGTTGTGAGTTTTGTTTTCTTCCATCTGAATCTCCTTTTTTGCCCTTCTTTTTATTTGTACCTTGTGATGCAGACACATTACGCTCTACTTCTCTGTTCCTTCAAAGACCAATTGCAGCAACATGTCCGTGTTCATGCTATGGAGGCAGTAATGGCTTGCTGGGAACTTGAACAATCTCTACAAAGTTTGACTGGTATTTAGCCCTTCTATCAAAAGGAAAAGAAAACATAAAACATAGGGATTGCTGGTCTACATAGTGGAAAGTGAAATGATTTGTTAGTAATTCTTTGCATGTTCGGTAATCAAGCTGCTTCCTTCTTGCTGTTTTATCTTTTGTTCATTCATCTTGCAGATCCACAATCTGTGCTGTTAATTTTGTGTCACACAAGTTGTCTTACTTCTGTGTCAATGTTACCATACTTGATCCATGCTGTTTAACCTTTTCCTTTGCGAAGATAAATTTGGATGATTGATTTCTGAATACCCAAATATATTCATCTTGTTCTATTTTGAGAGTACATTTTACTCGTTTGTTTTTAATGTTGGAGTTAAACACTTTCATCAATAAGAAATCAAAGTTAAACCATGGCCACTGTTAGCCAATCCCTGAGCCAACTGTGCCTTACCTGCTTAGAGAGCCCGAGGGTTTAACCATGGAGATAGCCTACCTCCCTTTCTGTATCCCCACTGTAACTGTCTAAATCTAAAACAGAGAACAAGGGAAAAATCCATTTAGTTTCGTACATAATTGCTGCAATTGAACTGCTACATAGTTACAACTGCATCATTGCTGCAACTAAAATGCTACATATAACATTCCATTAAAATTAAAGTTTGTTTATTGCCTAAATCATCATGTTCATTTTTGGTTTTAGTTGTGCTTAATTTCATGGCTACTTATGGCATTAGTTTAGAAATGTGCAGTATTAGTGGTTGCCTATGTAAAGAGAATGACCAATCATTCATACCTTTTCATTCAAAGGGCTCACTTGGCTTTTCCTTCTATTTCGATGATATTCTGCATTTACCCTAGTTAAAATTGGAATTCCTGCCTAAGCCTAGAACTAAACCACGGTGCATGACAGGCGTATCTCCTGGGGAAGGCACCGGTGCAACTATGTCTGATGACGAAGATGACCAAGCAGAAAGTGATACCAACTTTAATGATGGAAACCTTGATGGGTTGGATACCATGGGATTTGGTCCTCTAGTCCCCACTGAAACTGAGAGGTCCTTGATGGAGCGTGTAAGGCAAGAATTGAAGCACGAGTTCAAACAGGTAATGATGCTTAAAATTCAATGGTAAATTACGGGGTGAAAATGGTGGGCTAAGCAGCTTTATTCTGTGTAGGATTACAAAGAGAAAATTGTGGACATTAGAGAGGAAATTTTACGTAAGAGAAGAGCAGGGAAACTGCCAGGTGATACCACGTCCCACTTAAAAGCTTGGTGGCAAACACATTCCAAGTGGCCGTACCCATCTGTAAGCATGAGATGATTTCCTAACCATATGCTGTTAATATTTTGTTGCCAGATCCTCAAACTGTTTGCTCCAAATTACTTTTCAGGAGGAAGACAAAGCAAGATTGGTGCAGGAAACTGGGTTGCAGTTAAAGCAGATAAATAATTGGTTCATAAACCAAAGGAAAAGGAACTGGCACAGCAGCCCTTCAGGATCTACCTCGAAGAGCAAACGAAAGAAGTAAGCTGACTATTATATGTTTCTCTGTGAACATTGGCTTCTTCAAGAACATAAAGCATTTCATATAAATGGAAAGACTTGAAGGTAGACTGCTATTGTTGCCTTCGTGTACATACCTGGGAAGAGCATGAGAACACATTTGGGGCCATTGGAATCAACAAGAATTAAGGGTAGATATATTCTGTTTGGATATGCTCATACTGGAAAGCTCATCTTTTCTTTGAAAGTGGGTGCTATTCAATATGTAGAGATGGGCTAAACTCATTTTCCAGTTGAGAAGTGTGCTATGATGGCATACTGCTACAATAGATGTCCTAGTTTATAAACATATGAGATTGGAAGTGTCAGTTTGGATAGCTTCCTTCTGTGCCATGGGCCTGTAATTTTGCAATTATTGGTTTATGTTCAATATTTGTGATAAGGTAATGTAATTATATCCTTTTCAGTGTACACATTCCAAACCATTCAATCACAACTTTTTCCTTACTCAAAAAACATGCAAGGGTTGCTGTTTGATCGTTGAAACTCGAACATCTAGTGAGTAAAGTCTGTCGTGCAAAAGGGATTTCTCACAATGTACTCCTACGTAATGTGGATAGTCTGTTTAAAACTCGACCAGGAAGGATTGCTTCCAATGGTTAAGAGCATAGTGACTGTAAGAAAACCATAACACGCTTTTGTGAAAACGGGGTAGAAAAGGTGGCCTGGAATATTTACTCAAGGGAGACAAGGATTGTTGCTGTAGCTCAAGGAATAAGGGGGATCGTAAATGAATAAGATAGACCAATTGCTCAAGGAAGAACAAAGAATTTTGAAAGAAAGAAACCAAAATCTATTAGGGTTTTCGAGCTTAGAACAATAGAAAGCAAGCCCCTGCTCTAACTTGGCCTATCATCTGGAAATGGTCAATAGAGCTCGCTAGCTACTTCATAGGTGGTAGGAAATATGGACGAGGGTGAGAAGCGTGGCTGGGAAGAAAGTGAGTGATGGAAACAGGAATGCGTAATCTTTTTTCGTGTTTGGTAGAAAGGCAAAGTGAACAAGTAATCTCTGTCAATCTCTAGCAGGAAAAAAATCGATGGATTTGGAAGGAAAATCTGCGAGTTAATGTTCCTACCCAATTAGCCAAATTAATCTATTTCTTGATATATTTAATCCTTCCTCCAAATTCATTGCATGCTGATTATTTTAAGAATAGTTAAAAAACTTGGTCTGACATGGTAGATCAATCAGGTGATTTAAACCTGTTCCAAGTTCAGTTTCATTTCGAACATGATTTTTTTAATTAAAACAACGGGCAATTCATTTTTTGTTTTGTTTTTTTTTTTAAAAAAAACATACCAATATTGTTTTGATAAAAAAAAAATAGATTAAGCTGACAATCTGTTCTAGAAGGTCTGCTGGAATATCTAGTTTGATTGGTTCAGAACATCCTTTTTCTTCCTTTCATTTCTTAGCAATCCAGCCACGTCATATTTTATTTTGATTTAAAATTTTGTAGTCTTTAGTCTTATCTTTGACTGTAGTTTCCAAAATGACTGCAAACCAGATCATCGTCCAGTTTGTTGAATACAAAACAAGAGCACGCCCACAATCAAATAATCATAGAAATTAGTAGTAATGAAAAGAGGATTAATGGTAATGAAATGGAAAAATGGAGAATTTGAAGGAAGCCAAGCACGTTGTGGGCAGTGAAAATTAACAACAAACACATGCTAGAAAACAAAAGGCTATACAGAGATGCCAGCGCCATGCCAATCATCAAATAATCCAAGAATCAAAACAACCTGTATATATTCCTTCACAACCCGTTTCGACGAGTCTCTTGATCTTCAGAAGAAGCAGCAGCAAACCTTGATGAGAAACCAGGAATCAAACAATCATCCTCTTCCCTATCAAAGTTAAGAGCATAGCTTTCAGCATCATATTGAGACCGATTATTCCTTTGTTTCTTCTTCTTGATATATGCGCTGATCTTTCTAATGAATGTCTTCCACTTTGGCCCTGCCAAAACCTCTGAAGCCTCCTTCACTTTCTTCAGTTTCCTCACCAACCATGGATCACTAGAGTCACCATTCTGGTTCAAAACATCATATTCACGTTCATGGTTTCGCCGCGAGTTGAAATTGAAGAGTCCAAAACAACAGCAACCATTAGCTGAATAGGCCTCTTGTTCATAGTCATCAAGGCGATCGTATCCTTGTTGTTCATGTGACATTCTTGGTGAACCGATGGGGCTCATGAAAGTTACATGCGGTTTGGCCATGTGTGTATGTGCGTGTGTGTGAGAGAGAGAGATACAAAGAATAAAACGGACGGGGAGTCTGGATTGGGAAGAAGGGGGTCTTAATACGGAGAAGCCATGGAAGGAAGTTGAAGGGAAATGGGCAAGGAAGTGTCAAGGAAATGGAGAATTTAAGCTGATGATTTTTCTAAATGGAAAAGCCAGCAGGAATACGATGCTTGTTGGGAAAATGACATTTGACTAAGCTTACATGGCTCTCTATAATGGCGGCTATAAGCTGCTATAAGCGAAACACGGTTTCTTTAAACGAGTTAGCCACGCGCTTGCTAAACGATGGCAACATAGAACTTCCATGCAACAGTCAAGAAACACAGCCACAAAACTTGTCTTCTTTTTCTCGTCACTCGCATTCCAAATGTTTCTATATGGTAACATTTATTTACCAAAGAGGATGATTGGAAATAATGCCTTTGATTATTATAAAAACAATGCCTTTGATTCTCATAAAAATACAGGACCTATCAGAGCGTTGAATCACCTTCTTCAAGATTACAATTTCGAATATACTGAATAATTGCTCGAAAGAACATCAAAACGAGGATAATTATATTTAGGTGAATAATAGCGGAAAAAGGCACCGATCATCATCATATCCATGAAGTATAGGTTCTCAAGGTTCGTCCAAATCTTGCCAAAAAAAGAACCAAGCCTCCTTATCTTTGCAGAAGGGACATATAATTCCTTCAGTCGAATGGGGCGTCGCAGGCAGCAAACCTTTTTCATATAAGAATCCACGGATTCTCTACTACGAATCTATGACACGGCTACCCTGGATGTCTGTGTTGTTACATCATCTTTCAGTGCCATCACTGCAATTGTTTCTGCTGAAGGCCACTTAACTTTTTTCCCTTCAATTGGGAGATTGTAAAGTTTCAGGAAGATGCTATTGAAAGCTTGATGTACAAAATAGACGTATCAAGCTCCAACTATATACTACAGCTGATACTTCAAATCTCCATACACTTTAGTTTCATGCCCCTAGTTAAAAGATTCGTGTTGATTAAAATGCTGGTGTTACGCCACAGAAAAAACAAGTCTTTCTAGACTGACTGGTAAGATTTCTGGGAAATGATATTGCATTATTGAAAGAAAGAATGCATGTATCAAGATCAGTGAAAGACACGCCGCAGAAAATCCAGCCTGCATTCTTGTGATGGTGGGTGGGAAAACGAAAAAATGAAAGGCATTACAAAAGTACAAATAAATTGCACCTCACTTGAATCAAAACTGCTATGAAATGTTAATAATAAACAAATTGAAAAAAAAAAAACGTAAAAACTAACTGGACAAATTCTAAAAACCGTGATTCAAAAAAGAAAGAAAGACCTTGCCTGTGCTACATTCAAGTAAAATACATGTCTTTCAACAAGTGAGGAAGCAACACATTCCCCAGGACACGAAGGAGAGACACGACAGAACAGCTTGCGTGAAATCATTTTTGAACCTGGTACTGTGTTGAAGGGGGCTGCTGTGATGGGTTTTGCCCTCTGGGAGGAATCTTTGCTACCATTGCACGCAAATCATTTGCAATTTCAGTGAAGTTTGGTCTGTCTGATGGCTCAGATGACCAGCATCTCTCCATCAATGATCTCCACTCTGGGTCACAAGTCTCTGGCACTGGTGGCCGCAAGGTATTGCTCACAATACCACCTGAATAGCATTTTGACGGGGCAATAATCAGTGAAACACATACTTGAGCCTATTTAAGTAAATGCCACATGACTATTTTTGGTACAACTAAAACCTCACCTATAATAGCCCCGTAGTGCAAGTCGGAGTATGGTTCTTCCCCAGTTAGAAGTTCCCACAACACGATACCAAATGAGAACACGTCGACCTATATTCAATAAGAGAATTGAATCGCAAGCTCATCTAGTGAGAAAAAAGAGAGACTATTTATATGCAAGATGGTATCAAATGACAAATGGAAGCACCTTCTCAGAGACAAGACTACTGCTTCCATTCAGAAGCTCCGGTGCCATCCATGGAAGCGTTCCCCGCACACCACCTGAGATAAGCGTTTGGCATTTCACCTTAGACAGGCCCAAATCACCAACCTGGTGCAGAAGCAGAAGTGAAAAGCCAATTCAATAAATTTGCTATTGAAAACAAAATACAGAATTCTCAAGTTCAACAGTATATGCAGGGACCTGCAGATTATATGCATCAATGCAATCCTAGAACTTAAATTTTAAATCAAAAGTTTTTACTGATTGTCATACATGGAGGCTCAAAATTTAGTAAACTACAAGTGAGCATTTGGAAATGGAATTCTATTCCCAAAGGCAAATGCAAATTTCCTCTTCAGATATGGTTTTATAAGCATTTGAGTCTGTGATAACTTCTATCAATAACAAAAGCAGAGGCTTCTGGAATTCAGGACTAACAATAGAAACAATAATCATATCTGCCATAACTAATAATTAAAAGAATAACTTAGAAAACTAAACAGATCAAAAGAAAACTGACAAGGATGGAAAAAAAGGACGAGTACTATTTCCTATTTCACAAATTTGATCAACACTATGTGGGGTAACAAGATACAGACTGGGGAAATAAAATCCACTAATCCACTCAAGTTATGATAACAACCGGACAAAAGAGAGCTCGAATCAACTACATAGGCATTTCATTCACATCTCGCTTAAGAGAATATCAGCGTCAAATTCTGTTGACAAGATATCAGCATTCAGTACGCGCTTGAAAATATATATCAGCATCAAGTACTGTTGAGAAGATAACATTACCTCTCTTTTCACATGGTTATTAAGTACTGTAATAATTTCATTTGTAGTCAAATCTGACTTGAATCCATTTGAAAACACTCCCATAACCTCAAAGCCATATTCACCCCTAAACCATTCTATGGAATACCCCATAATTCAGAAGTATTCTGGCAACAGCTCTTAAGTGTTCCACCTAAAAGACTGGGTTAATTAGCCTGGAATATGGAAGGAGAACTTATTTTAGCCAGATACCCACATTTTGCCTTAGCAGGGTGAGATAAAACTCTAAATGCGACAACCAAATTTTCTAGACCAATTAGGCATGGAGAAGATTTCTCCAAATACTAAAATCATCAAAAGGAGGATGCTGACAGAAATAAACCCACAGTTGATATGCATATCAGAGAGTTCATTACTTGATGTAAGAATGAAGGGGAGGTAAAAGCCCCTCTTCCTCCAGATCGGGTCACTAACCTTGCATATTGGCCGGTGAGGATCTCGAAGATTAACAAGTAAATTGTCACTCTTCAGATCGAAGTGCACTACATTCTTTCCATGCAAGTATCCCATTCCAAAGGCCACATCCATGGCAATCAAGAGACGCTTACGCTTGTCAAGGTTCCTGCTAAAAAGAAATTATAAAATAAATTTCACTTTCAAAGTGGGGAATGAAATAAAATGGAGAGAGATACAGGTTCATGAAAAAGGAACTACAAAATAACCTCTCATTCTTCTGCAAAGCATTTCTTAAAGAACCATTAACCATGAACTCTGTCACTGTTGCCACAGAACCTCCAAGGCCATCAAGAACAACACCATAAAAAGCAACCACATTTGGATGGTGCAGATCAGCAAGCTTAATTGCCTCGTTCCAGAAGTCATCTCTCTGATTTGAACATATGGTGCAGACAGTTTGCAAGTCATCACACATGAACAACATCAACAAAATCAAAGTCTAACAGGTGAGATGGGACAATGAAAATGAGAAAAACATACCATGCGTTCTTGTTCAGAAGGTTTCCCAGCAAAACACCTTTCATTGATTCGTTTGATTGCTACATCAGTACCCCTCCACTTTCCATGATAAACAGTGCCAAAGGTGCCAGAACCCAATTCCTGCAGCTCTTCAAGGTCACTGTTCTTTATAACCTGCCAGACAACAACCAGAAGCGTGCTTAAAATTGACAAACACACATATATAATTACAGGAAGAAGAAAATAGTCAACTCTTTCAACCTGCAAGCGACCACGGCCTTCCGATACAGGAAAACCAAAATTCACCTTATCAGGCAGTTTGTTCTTCATGTCCTGAGTTAATAAAGTAAGAAAATATAGGGATAAAGGAACAGTCAGATAAATGCACCATAAACGGCGACATGAAAAAAGAAATGCCAATTGATAAACATGAATGTGCTCCCACACAAATGCAACGAAAACAGAATGGATTAAGCACCTCAAGTTTAGCTTTGTGCTGCATTTCTACCCTTTCATTTGAATCTTCTTTTTCTTGATTTGGTTCATAAGCAGGTTCATTTCTTTCTGACACGTTTTGTTCTGGATTAGAAGTATCTGACTGGAAAACAGAAGCAGCTACACCCTCAGCTACAGCCTTGAGTTCTTGCCTGATGAGTTCCTCTGCTGAACCTTCAACCATGAAACAAAAAATGCTAAGAAACTACATTCTCAACGTGAGAGAATATTTGATTTTATCCAGATAAACACAAACATAACAAATAATTATTGGAGTTATCCAGTTGTAAGCACGTGTAAGAACACAAAATAAGAAGCTTCTGACCTTTGGATGATTGAGCACCATCTAAATCCTTGTTTGAATTGCTAAGTGGCTTGGAAACTCCATCCTCCAACAGCACACCTGTGATTAAGTTCACCTCACCAGAATGGTTCTCAATGAAAGGGTCCCTAGTAGTAAAGGCTTCTTTTTTTGTTGCAATCTTGTTGGGTCTAGGTGGAGGAAACTGATTATCATGCCTTGATTTCCAAGGATCCTGGCTGCTGAAGAGTGAGTTTGAAAAGTCCTGAGCATTGCCAACTCCACCAGATGGCGATAGGGAAGATGGCATATTACCAGTTGATGATAAAGCTTCCACGTCGCTGGGGACAACCTTTGAATGCAGTTGTGAATCATTCTTCCAATCAGCAAAAGGTGGGATTCTGTCATTTACATAGGCAGGCTCAACACCAGAGAATGCAGGGATTCCATAACTAACTTCAGCAGAATCCAAGGCAGGAAGTCCAATCTTGGGCTGCGGGTGTGATGCTTTATTACCCAAAATAGGTGGTTGTGCAGCCTCATGTAACTCCATTGGTCGAGAAATATGCAAGTAAGAAACCTCTGTAGAAGCAGGCAACATTTCAAACTGCTTAATATGATTCGATTCGAGAACCACCTGAGGTTTGTTAAAAGTATTATCTAGAAGCACCTCCCTCCCAGCAATTTTCTGGGTTTTATGATCCAAGATTTCTTCCTTTTTAAATTTATCAACAGGCGACTTTTTCTGATAATTGTTAACATTAATTTCAGGAGGGCGTATATGGAGAGCTTCCATCATCCCATCAACTGTTCTCAGCTGCTCACAGGATATGTAAGAGTCTACAGCATCTTCTTGGGAAACAACACCAGGAAGCTTGCCATAGTATTCTTTTGGAGATTCTTGAACTAGGTGTTCAGAAGCTTGAATAGGTACAGCAACAGCATGAGGGGCATCACTGTTAGCAGGTTTACTCAGTAAAACCTGCGGTTGCATTGACACTGAATGCTGATGGATACAATCTTCCACGCGAGACTCAGGAATTCCACCTGTGAACATGCCATAAGGAGACTGTACATCACCTGGTAAACCTATCATGCCATAGGGAGCTGAAATCTTAGGTTGACCAGAATTGTCAGTTTTCAAGAAAGTTCTCTCATTTTCATGAGGTGCCTCAAGATTCTGAGAGGACACAATTGCTTCCGACTGCGGTGTTCCGATATGACTATGAACTGCAGGTTGGGCACCAGCACCTTGTTCCATAATGCGTTCTCCCAAGGCACCAGTTATCATAACCCTGTTCATAGGAGGGGCTTTCATAGTATCTTCTAAACGAAGACTATGATTAAGTGCGTTTGAACAGCTCATTCCAGATTCTCTTGAGCCCGGCACCAAAGGATCTGAATGTGCATGAGGCAGTGCTTTCTGACACAAATAACAGTCCTCCATTCTTGGAATTTTCTCAGGGAAAAGTACCTGTTGATGAGACACTGACCCATCAGAGTAGACAGCAGGCTCTGGCTGAGGAACTTGTGTCCAGCCATAGCCTCCAACAACTGCAGGAGGAAGTTGAGCCCGATATGCATTGTAGCCTGAGTCAACAGGAACCTGAACAATCCTTGTTCCAAATGCATTTTCTCCAGGATAGTGCTCCAAGCGAGTTTGTTGGGGTTGAACCACATTTGGCCTTATAGCCATATGAGAACCTGAGGGTGTCATAGTCATATGCACTGCAGGAACATATTGAAGTGAAGTAGCACCTGCATTACTCTCATGAAAATGCTGTTGGGTGAATATGGGCCCTGGAGTTCCAAGCACATGATTATTTGGAAAACCCATGAGGGGAGGAACATGCCTATAATCTGCCTGATTCATATTTTCTTGACGAGGATCTACATAAGCCTGCAATTGAGGTGCATGTGGTAGAATGCCTGACCCAACTTGCTGGAAATCATGGACCCTATGCTGCGGCTGTGCAGTGATAGGAACGGACCTCTCAAATTCAACCTCAGGCTGAGAACATGAAGTCTGCGGAGGACCAGACTTAGCCAATGGAATCCCCAATGGAACTGCAGATACACCTGCATAAGCTGAGGGGTTGGTATCTGCAAAGACTAGTTTTGGAGTAGAATCATGAGAAGCATCCAAATTATCCCCAGGGGATAACAGGCTGTTAGATGGTGACCAAGTCGCGTCCCCTTGACCAGGACCTGAGCTCTCAACAGCCTCAGTCCCACTAAAATCAGAGTTTTGCGTTGAAGTTACACTCGCCATACTCCCCTTCCTAGTGATACGACCACCACCATCCACAACCCCATTTACTGCATCAAAATATCTCTGCCCGCTATCATGTAAATCTCCAAATTGGACTGAACCAGAAGCATCAAGCTGTGAATCCGAAAACAAAAACACCCTTAACTTAGCTGACCCATCTGAAGACCTCTCAAGCAACTTCTCATATTCCTCCATCATATTATCAAGATCATCAGCACATGAAACAGACACCAATGCATCAAGGTCCTCATCAGGAAGCTGGTATTTAATAACAACAGGCTGCTGATATGTATCCATCATCTTCCGCTGCAGCTCATTAATGCTCACATCTCTCCTCACACTAATAATCCTTGTTTGCCCTCCAGCATATCTCAATGTACCATCACTTGGTCTTGGCAAAATCTTCCCCCCAAAACTACACAAAAACTTCACTTTCTTCCCCGACACTGAATCATCCCCGCCATCTTCACTCCCATGGTCAGCCCCACCACTAGCGTGACTCCCCAAATTGGTATTACAACCCAGCCCCGTATTTACTGCCTCAATGCTCCCATTAACATTAACCCGATTCCCAAAATTGGGTGAAGAACCAGATCCCAACACCAAATCATTTCCGGCACGATCAACAGCATTACCAACTATCCTGTTCCCCAAATTAGGATTATAACCAAACGGAACACCAGAACCATTTGCACCCACGTTCATACTCCCAACCGACACCGGAACCGGCATGAGTGGGGCCCCGGAATAAGCATTCCCATATCCTAAACCTACAAAACCAGCATCAGACACCGATGCCGGATAAATAACAGGAATAGAACCTTCTGGGCTGGCAAAAAACTCATGTTTTCTACCAGCTGTTGCTGGCGTAGTGACAGGACTACTTGTAGCACTAGCAATAGCAGCCACAATGCGGGGCTCTTCAGGTATGGTTCTAGCTATGTTTAATGGCCTTGTATCTTTTGGTGTTGGGGTCTGATCAAAAGCCATAAATAAACTTAAAATTGAAGAGATAAAAAATCAATCTTTATTCACAAACTTAGGGTTTCCCAAATGGGTTTTCCTCTACACATTCACTACTCTCATAAACCCGCACAAGATTTTGCAAAGACAGAGACAGACATAAATAACCCAAAGACAGAGTCAAACAAAGAGAAAGAGAGAGACCAAGTTACCATATTTGAACGGTGACTACCGAGGATAGATAAGAATAAGAAAAGATGACACATATAACAGCAGCTGAGTCGGTGCAGCGGCAGCGGCAGCAGCAGCAGAATTTGAAAAGAGCTTAGCCAAATTCAGGGCTTTGTTTGCAAGAGGGTGAATCGTATTATTTTATTTCTCTGTGTTTTGTTCTGTGCAATCGGTAATGGGACTGGTCGTTTTGGTTTCGATCTTGTTGTGTTTTCTTTATTATGACTTAGGTTTTAAGGAAGGAAGGAGAGGGAGAGAGGGATTTGGGGAACGAGGCACGTGGACCGTTTCATGCAGGTTGAGTTAGAGGTCAAATGTTTGTGTTCTGTACGTTTGTTTGCTTGCCTTTTTGAGTGGGAAATTGGAAAGTGACGAGATTGAGTGAGGGAGACTTGAGAGAGAGAGAGAGAGAGATTTCATGGGAAGGTGCGGGATGGCAGGATCTACCTATATTCTACTAAAAAAAAATATCATTTCTTTTTGCCTACGGAAAAAATAAATTCACATCTATAAAATAATAGAAAAGAAAACATATATATTTATTGTTGAGTCAATCTTTTAAAACTATTGATTTGTCATAATATAATTTAGCAAGTAACATGTTAAAAGTTAACTATTGATTTGTCTTTTCAAAGGTGGTGGTGTTTCACATCATTGTATTGTAACATATATTAAAAAAAATTAGTATTTTAATGTGATTTATATTGTGCAGTTCATAGTAAAATACTGATACTTAAAAAAATTTAAAGTTGTTTTTTAGTTATTTTGTTATATATTTTGGGAATTTTTTTTGCTTCTTTCTTTGTTTTTTAACAAATTTTTTTTATTTAATTTAGTTTATTAATGTTAAATTTTTTTATTTAGTTATTAGACTTTCATGACAAGTTTTCTGGATTTAACGGGTTAATCTGGTTTGAAAAGTTAATCCAGAAATTTTTTTTCTTTTTAATTAATTTTTTTCGTTTAGTTTAGTTTGTTAATGTTAATATTTTTTTTCTATTTAGTTATCAGACTTTCATGACACATATCCCAAGTTTCACGAGTTAACCTGGTTTCACGAGTGACCCAGTTAATTATGGGTTGACCCTTCAATTTTTTTTTTATTTTCATAAATTTTTTTTGTTTAATTTAGTTTGTTAATGTTAAATTTTTTTATTTAGTTATCAGACTTTCATGACACAAATCCTGGGTTTAACGGGTTAACATGGTTTGACGAGTTAACCCAGATTTTTTTTAATTAATTTTTTTTATTTAGTTTAATTTGTTAATTTTTATTTTTTTTATTTAGTTACCAGACATTCATGACACGGATCCCGGGTTTAACTGGTTAATCTGGTTTGACGAGTTAACCTGAAATTTTTTTTGTTGCTCTTTTTTCTTTTTAATTATTTTTTTCGTTTAGTTTAGTTTGATAATGTTAAATTTCTTTCTATTTAGTTTTTTTTCTTCTTAGAGGTTTTTTTTCTTTTTAATTAATTTTATTTAATTAATTTAGTTTATTAATATTAAATTTTTTTCTAAGTAGTTATCGGCTGATGTCTTTAGTTTTTCTTTTTCTTTTTTTTTTTATGCCTTTCACTATGGATTGCACACTGCAGTCCACAGTGAAAAGGCTAATGCCTTTTGTTTTTTAACTAATCTATTTAATTATCATACTTTTATGACACGACCTTGCAGTCAGACTCACGTCTAATATATTGGGTTTGGTATTGCAGTCCAGACACTTTTATGCTGAGGGTTAACCCAAGTTTAATGTTATTATTAATATTATAAATATTACTCTTG
>Ga0325405_1003004_pt1 | contig 17407 bp, 7 predicted proteins | sample PopdelMetagenome_21_FD_205663 | JGI IMG/M metagenome (GOLD analysis project Ga0325405, IMG submission 205663) | Populus deltoides microbial communities from Bellville, Georgia, United States - Xylem-Control-R2 | ecosystem: Host-associated > Plants > Phyllosphere > Stem > Wood/Secondary xylem...
TAAAGAGAAGCAATAAACAAACTTCCTACTGGAAGAGGAAGTCCCTTTTTCTTTAGCGTGTGGGGAGGGGGTGGGGAATACAAATAGAGATTACATGATGCACACATGTCTTGGCCTGGCACTTAATTAATAATAAGCACATCATGCTATTCTCTTGTCAGTGATTAAACAACAAATTGGAAAACGAAAATTCAGGAAGATGAAGTGTTATTCCAAAGGTTAAAGAACAAAACATTTCAAAAATGAATCACTAACGTATTTAACAAGTATAGGCCCATTTGAAAACTTAGACACATGAAGTGAGAGAGCATCTCAGACTTAGACTTTTCAAGGAATTAAGAGCAGCAGTTGTTTTAATTCTTCTAAGGATATGATAACAAAAATTGGGAATAGAAGATCCAACAAGTCGTGTACATCACCTTTAGAAGCATATCTGAGAATTTCCATTGGATGAAATATCAAGAACATGAAGCACCTAAAATTATATGAAACCATGCTAAACTACTAAAATTAAGGGAAAGTTCAAGTACTTTGTAGATTGCTCAGCTTTCAGAGAAAGGTAGTCTGACAACCCAAAACGTTCTAGAATTCTACTGACATAGAGGTCAGGTGGAGCCAAAGCAGCACAGCACTGCAGAAGAAATAGATCATACTCTAAACCTTGTTCAGACCTGCATAACAGAAAAGTGAGAAATGCTGCAGCCAGTAATATCCAGAAAAAATATAGTTTGAATAAAGTACCCACCAGCTTACTGAGCGGTACCACTCACAGCATAAAATGGCAGCATCCCCATTCTTCCTCCACATTCCAGCATGGACCTGGGCACAAAACACCCTATTCCGCAAAGGGTGCTCCATAACAAAGGCAGAAAACCCACAAGGGTGGCAACCCTCAAGAAGACATCCAAAGAAACCATCATCGGTTCTAGATAATGAAGTTGAGGTGCTAGCATTGATTGCATTTATAACCACAGATCCACCATAACACCTTCTTAATGCTTTTTGTAAAAGCATGGAAAGTAATCGATGCAAAGGAGTGTGAACAGATACATCATGTGAACTAACATCATAAATTATGTCTGGCCAATCAGACAAACTTAAAAAACATAGGAGGTCCAATTCTGATGAACTGCTGCCTTCCATCAAACCGTCACTGGAGCCTGCACAGTCAGTATCACCAGGAACTGTTGTTTTGCAGTCCTTTACTACATTAGCATTATCTACATTGACACTCGCATGGCAGCGACTATATGCAACTGAAAAAAATTCATCTTTGCTTGTACTGCCATGGCCACCAAATATTTTGCCTTTTCTAATCTTATACAATTTTTTCTTAAATGCTGAAAAGTTGCTATTGGAAATGCTGCTAGTATCTCCAGAGACTTGAGCCCCAGATGAATCATCAGCTCCCAAACAATTCTCAATGGCCCTCAAGCACTCATAGGTTAACCACGTCACTGAGGAAGGAAGTAAGTGATGGTAAGTGGAATCTGAATCAACTTCAACAACCTTCTCTGCAGAAATGAATGAAGTACTTTCTGTCACACTACATACAGAGCTTTCCTGAGACAGCCGTCCAATTTTTGTGTGTCTTATGCTATCTTGTTCATCCATATCTTTTCCATGCATGTTAAGAAAAGTAGCATCATCTGCCTCCTCACACATAGAAAATGCTCCATCCACCAAAAGAGAATGGATGTTGGCAATAGAATGACACAAAACAAAAAGCAAATTAATATTCTCACTTTCTTCTTCTACATAGAGGCCAGTTTCTCTCTTTAAGGGTCCCATCCCCTGCAGAAAAGAAAGAAGTTCCATCCAAGTTCTCAAGACAGCCCTCTGTTCATGAGTTACATTTTTTGGTACAACACCATGGCTCATAACAAATCGAACATCTTCAACTACACGCATACCGATCTCATACAAATGTGCCCACTTGGTAAACTGCAGAAAGATAATAATCAACAATTTGACATATGAAACATGAATAACAAGAACAGAAAACTAAAACTTCAGCTGCTAAAAGCAATGAAAAAGAAATATTTAAAATTGAATCCATTACCTGCTTAACTATGCCTTGAAACATCATCATCAAGACATAATTGCATAAAAACAAGATCAGTTTAGAAATCTGATTTTGTCTCTTATAACACAATATAAAAGCATCTGAAAGCCCACATCTTGAATGGCAATGATTACTTATTAGAAATGTTTGCATGGATCTCATCAACACTCCAATAACTAAGATGTATGTTATATCCTGAAGCTTAATGAACAATTAATAGTGTTCCTTTTATAACACTAGGGTTTTCTTTATTTTTGGAAATGTTTTCTATTAGCAGAGGACAAATCTTATTGGTAGTTTAAATTGGATTTTCACTCCATTTTGCCTCATCAGACAGAGAAAGGACAAAAAAAGACAGAATGTGAGAGCTAAAGTCAAATCAATAACCATTAAACATAGAACATGCACCAGCAATTCAATTTTTACACAAACACATCCCCACTTTCATATTTTTAGTATGCACAAATGAAACTCGTAGTCATACTCTTTATCAATCAGTCTTAAACTTTGTACTTACAGAATCTAAAATAAAAAATGGGTAACTGATTGAACATGTACATTACAAAAGCTCTTTAAAATAAGAACACATTTTACCATAACAAAAATGTAAAACCACATACAAAGGGATTACCAGATTTCAAACAGGAAGGATGTGGATTTCGTAAATTTTCATGGTTAATAGAAGAAAATTCTCCACAAGCAGATAAAGTAGTCATCTAATTTGCTGGTTCCAATTTCTCTCACAACTGAACCCATGGGGGAAAATTATAATGGTAATAACCAATCAAAATTTTTTGTGTCACATGTCATACCAGCTAACCACAAAAAATTACAATAAGGTGTCATGGTAATATGCAAACTTATAAAATTCTTCTTGTGCTAAGTTTCAACACGTTCCTTTTTGGTAATATGCAAACTTATAAAATCCTTGTTGTGCTAAGTTTCAACATGTTCCCTTTTTCAGGCATGATTATGATTGACAACAATAAACATTTGTTGTAATTTAAAATCCAACACAAGTCCTTGCTATGAAATATTGTAAGATGCCCCAAGCATAGAAGACACAAAGCCACCTATTCCTTAAATGCCTGACTGCATGGGATATGAAATAGAAGCTGGAATTGTAGTTATTTAATCTTTAATTCTATACATTTTGATATTTCCTGTAAAACTAGTCTATTTAGGAATCCATCTTCCTTACAGATAGTAATATTATTTAGGAATCCTAGCTTATGTAGGAACAAGAATATTAATTAAGCTTATATAGGAGCAAGAATATTAATTAGGAGCTTTCTATTAGTTATGATTTCCCATTCCTGTTTGGTTTTCTATTTCCTTCTTAGTTCAGAACTATTAGAGGTTTAAGAAGCACCAATTCTATACAATCGTAGGACTTTGAACAATGAAATTGTGAGTATTTGATTTAGTTTACGGGTTGCAGCCCTATGCATTGTTTCTTTCTCTTCTCTTTTCTCCAAACACTCTTTGTTTCTTGGCCCTTTCCTTCTATTTCTTCTTGCTATTGGATTAACATTCACAACAACAGTGACAATCCCAATCCCAATCCCAATCCCACCTAAAACACATCCTCAATCCCATATACATCAAATCCTAACCCTAATTTCCACATAAATCCCAAATTCTTCAAACCTAGCTTGTCAAGAATCACAAAACCAAAGTTGTCCAGAATAAATTATTTAACTAAGAAAGTGGAATAGAGTTCTATTTTCTTATTATTTATGATGATATGCTTGTAGTATTTTAAAGCCACTGCTTAGCTAACATTCAGTAGCTTGGAAAGCTCCTTTATTTAAATTACTTTAATTTAGTAAATGCCCTATTTTCTTATCATAACTCTAAATTCGTTTCTTTCTTAACAAAATTTTGTTCTATCAAAAGTAAAATCAGAGTAAAACTTATTCTAGCTTATTTGCAAACATAATCCAGTTAAGAGGCTCACTACAAGATATGAGGAGTAAAGTATGAGATAAAGCATAAAAAATATTATAAACTGAAAAATAAATGCATTACCTGTAAACGACCATCTTCTCCAGCACACTGGATAAATATATCTTCCAAGCACCCCAACAACAAACCTAGCAAGTTCATCTCCTTCACAAGTCGGGGGGTGAGAGTGGGCACAGTAAAAATTTGCACAGAGAATATTGATAGCAAAGGATATTTCTTGCGCGTATCATCAACAGTTTCTTTCATCGCTTCATGTACAGCAAATGGATAATAACGCAAAAATTCTTTGGCGAACTCGTACTTGAAAATGGGCTCTCCCAACAATTTCAGGAGCAGCTCATGAAGTTTCTTCACAGCACCCTCACTCAAGAACCTCTCAGACCTCACAAGAATCTCCAATAAACCTCCTAGAGAAATCACCCTCCTGGAAACAAAACTAAGCAAACTCTCACTGCACTTACAGAACTCTAGTAGCATCTCAACAACTGCAAATGTTAGCTGATTTGCAATCTTTTTGCCCATAGCAGCACGATCAGCTGCATTTGGATTTTTCTGGGAGATGGTTTCAGCAGACACTAGCTTATTTTTCCAACACCCTAGAAGAGCATCGAGGACAGGCCCTACAGATCTTGCAAACTCCTCTGGAAGGGGTTGTATTTGTTCAGCACCTTTATGCTTTGAGCAGAACCCCTCTCGTTTCCATGCTGTCACATCCCCACAATCACAGCAACCTCCGCCTGTGTATATAATAGAATAGTCATGATCCTTGTGGTTCCCATTCTGAAAACAAGGAACACATATTGCACATGTGGGGTCATTTTCACAAGTTTGGCACCGATATGCTATATCATTATTTCCCCAAACAGCTCCGCAAACACCACGCCCAGCACTCATCTTAGATAGGTTCTTAAGTGCAACAGCTGGTTCGCCCAAAAACATCAGCCATTGTAACCAAAGCATGCATTCCCTGAAACAGTATTTCATTGTCTGGCTAGCAGATTTTTTAGAGGCTAGCTTAGCATTTTGGAGAATCTCTGCCACTTCATCATCAATAGGCAAGATTGCTGCCACTAGCTCTGGTATGCGAGACCAATTATCCATGATATAATCAACCAGGCCAGAATGCAACATAAAACGGTACTCCTTGGGAACTCCAAACTGAGTAAGCCTCTGTTACAAAATAGAAAGATTACATATATAAAACATTGGAGAGAGAGAGAGAGAGAGAGAGCACATTTTCAATAACCAAAGAATCGTTTGGTATCAATTCCATTGGTTAAATTTTTTCTTAAAAGTTATCAAAACTTTTGAAAACCACAAAAGAAAAATAATGGTCTTCTTTTTTAGATTTATACTAGACACCATCTCCCACTACTCGTCCCGAACCACCACCATCACTGTAACCGCCATTTACATACACAATTGAAAGAACAACAACAACAACAATAAAGCTAGCAGAATTCGTAATCAAAACCGTAGATTCAAATTATAAATTGGCACTCAATTGGACACAGAGATCCTGCTAAGTAAAAGCTGAAACTGAATTCTTTTATATATATATATATATATAACGACGATTCAACAGAGAAATTGAGAATACCAAAAGAAGTCGATCACGAGGCTCGATGGAGTTAGAAGGTTCTGGAGGCAAATCGATATCCATGTTATCCGTCATCTTAAAACGCAACACCCAATCTGAAAAACACCACCGACGACTCAATAATACTTGCAAACCCTAAACCTACACCAATTAAAATTTTATCTTGTATCAGCAAAAAACCATTTCTCAGTATCTGTATCTTCCTTCGCTCTCAGTTTGTTGGGTTAACCTTGTTTTTCTTATCTGGAAGAATCTATGAGGGAGGACAACGGAAGAAAGAGATTACTAGCCTCCTTCTTCTTCTTTTTTGGTAATTTTTTATTTAAAAAATAAGAAGCAAATAAAAAATTGTGTTAGGAGGGTGGCGTGGGCATCTTGATTAGTCTGGCTTGTTCTTTTTCATATGGAGTAGTTTCTGTGAGGCTAGAGCTTGTGAAATATCAAGTCGTATGTGGGCTTTTGCCTATTATTTCAATCCAACAATATCCATAGCCCATTACACTCGCCTTCTCGGTGGCTTATTTGTGAATGAGAGCGTTGATTCATTCATGGAACAAGTCTATTATAAATAAAAAAATATTTTTTATTTAATTTTTTATAACCTGATTTCTTAATATAAAATTTTAAATTAGAATAGAAGGATAAAATTTAAAAAGATACTATCACAATGTAAAACACATGAAAAATGCATTGTCAATTTCAAAGTTCATGTGAATTTTATTTTGATTCTAAAGTTAATTTTATTTATTTTTCAGTTTTTGAGTTTTAGAAAGGTTTGGAAAAAATTATAAAACAAAAAAGTTATTGTTTGATAATATTCTGACCATAAAAAAGAATGTTCTCGACATCCGATGAATTCATATGATGAGAAAAGTTTTATTAAAATATTTTTTTATTTTTGATTTGTTAGACAAAGTAGATCGGGGTTGAGAGTTATTTTTTTGATTTAGTTTAGTTTTTTATTTTTATCAATTTCAGGGTGTTTGAGTTGATAAATTAATTTATTGATACTATAAAGATGTTTCTTAAATATTTTTAGATAAAAAATGTTGAAAATAATATTTAGGGTATAAAAACCCAATCTAATTTTTCAACCACCTCTCTTGTAATAAAAAAAAAAATTGGATTTCTAAACAGTGCATCATCTCACACGACAGATGATGCATCATCTACTCCTTTTTATATATAAAATATAAATAACATATCATTTACCCTTTTAGCCAAATACAAATAAATAAATCAACTCTGGCGCATAACCCTAGGCTTCTAGGTCAATGCACGTTTGGACTTTAGAGTTGGCAGGTGCATAGCCATGGCTTGTGAAGTCTAGCAACATCCAGGTTTTTTTTTGTTTTTTGTTTTTATTTTTTTTAACTTTCACTCCCTCTCTTTTATTTATATTTTTTTTCAGGATCTTTTAGTTTAACTTTTAATTCATCCCTCCCTTTAAAAAATAAAAAACTTGTTTAGTTCATCTATTTTAAATAAGTAATTATTTCCTTAAAAAAAATTATAATGCTTCAGAGAAATTATATTTATATTTACGTGATGCATTTATAATTTCAAGTTAAAACAAGCTGAAAATGGAGTTTTGGGGTTCCAAAACTTAAAACCTGATTTTCTAATCATTGAAAGTGATAAAAAAAAAATATTATCAAAAATGATTAATCATAGATTATAGTGAATGACATGTTGTTTATCCCTTTAAAAAAAAAACCTCGAATGGACAATGCTCCATGAACAAAAACCAAACAAAATAGCATTAGCACGTTTGAGCTTTTGGATTGCTAATTAGGTATATGGGCCAGCCTATCAGACCCTCGTCGCCAAGCCTCTTTTGTTTGAATTAAGTAGAGTTGTAATCTTTTCGGAGAACCAGAAACAATTTGTTCAAAACAAGTATATATGGACTACTAATCTTAATCATGGATAAATAATTGTCTAATTAAAGCATCACACTAATTAACATTTAACCATAAAGAGTAATTGAGATATAAATTTAAAGCATATAAATAATGCCATGAAGAATTAGAGAGGTGAAAATAGTAAAATTACAAAAACTAAATTGTGAAAGATAAATTTTATAGAGAAACTTGAGGAGGCTTGTAATGAATTGTTGTCATCATAATAAAGAATTCTTTTTTTATTTATAAATAATATTAATAGTCATGTAAACTTGAAAAATAAACTAGTCTAATTAGAAATAAAATTCCTCCTATAATATTTTTTTTTCCTAAACCATAGTTATTGTAATGTAACTCAATTCATGAAAAAATTGTTCCCCAAATTTATTGTTGGTTACGCACCTTATTCTTCACAATTATAACAAAATTTGCCTTGTCCTTTTCTCATTTTATCCTCCTTGTTTGTTAACTATTTAGACTTCATCCCTAAACAATAAACTTTTTACAAATTAGCATAATTATTAATGGCCAATTAAAAGTATTTATTTTGAACATTAACAAAATCTCATCTTTCATTAAATCAATTCAAACTAGAAATAACAAATCATTATTGCATGCATTTTCACATCTATAATAGCAATCTTTTTTCTTCTAAAAACAATTGAGAAGAGTTCAAAAATTAAATCTAGACTTTAAAAAAATAAAAATCTTGTTTTTACCTTTTAAAAATCTTATCACGAGACCTATCAATCTCTTCTCATATACTCACCAAAATAAAGTTATGTCCAATATTTTTGATATTTCAATCTTTTTTTTTCTCTATTTCTAACCCAATGTAAATAATTATAAGTAGAGAGATAAAGTAAGGTGTGTTATTTTTTTTTTTATGATTAAGGAGGAAATGGAGTTTTAAGCAAAGGAGTTTATAATGAGTTGAGAATGATTTAAGAGATATGTGAGATTTTTAATGGGAATGAAAAGTGATAATTCTAGATTTAACGGTCCAAAAAAACCCTTCAAAAACTTCCCTTTGACTCAACCAAGAGAAGGACCCCACCTCCCTTGAACTTAGCCAAGGGAAGGACCCTACCTGCATTGGGCTCAGCCAATGAAAGAACCTAAATGTTTTTGGGCTCAGCTAAGAGAATGACTCATCCTTCATTGGGCTCAACTAATGAAAGGGCATAATTTCTTTTAGGCTTAACCAAGGGAAGAACCCACTCTCTTGGGTTCAGTTTAGGTGAAGAGTCCAGTCTTACAGGCACAACTATATTTTGAATTATACTCTCTTTACATTATTGAGTGTATAAAAATCCTCTAAGAACCCACCATATTTTTATATATATTAATGTTATGCAAGGAATAACATGTAAAAATCCTCTAAGAGCCCATCATATTTCCATCAATATTAATATATATGTTACAAATATTTTTCTTCGTTAATACATATGTCAGAGATATTTTTTATTAATATTAATACATATATCAGGAATATTTTCTATCAACTTTAACACATATATCAAGGATATTTTCTATCATTAAAACTATAAAGGGAATATCATGCTTTAGCCCCTTCTCTCCGTATTTCTAACAAAAAGAGGTTCAAAATCTCTATTCTCGACTGCATATTTATTTTCAAAGTATCTTTCTATAATATTATTGTATTTTCTCTCAAAAATTCATTGACTCAATCAAACGATAGTTCCTAAATTCACCAAATAATATCTTTTGCTAAATTATTTGACTAATCTTGACCAAGTTTACAATTTGATATGTAGGGACTTAATTAAGAAATTGATTTGGGGACTAAATTATGTTTATTATAAAATACGATTACCAAAAATATTTTAATTAAGGCCTATTTGTAATTAAAATATAAAATATAGGGACCAAAGTAAAATTTAAAAAAAATCAAGGACCAAAATATACATTAATGAAACTTTCATGTTACATAAACATGACACGTCAATTTTTAATTATGATAGTAACACCAACTAATGGAAGGATGTGATAATGATAAAAATATAGCATTGATAGATGATATTAAGATAATAAAAAAAATGATACAAGGATCTTTTAAACACAAAAGAAAAGGTAGAGGGATGTAAAAAAACATTAACCCCTTTTAAGATATAAAATGACTAATAAATACTATATCTTACTAAAAATATTCTAAGAAATAAATTTTATTTATACTATATATGTGATGTATGACTTCTCAAAATGTTTGCATATTATTTATAAAATTGATTCTTAAATTCAAAACAATAAAAGCAAAGTCAAGTAGGAGATAACAATATATATTAAATACATCATTTTAATAAAATCAATTATATAAACAAAATAATTTTGAAATATAATTACACAAAAAACTAGCATCTCTAATATATATTATTAAAAAACTTAATAGAGGAAATTATCATTTTAATTAAAATAAAAATAAATACCACAATAAGTAGGTGTGTTTTGGGTTAAAAGCAGGGGTATCCTCTATTAAGTTTAAAAAACGATTTTTTATTTTTTTTTAAATGACACTTGCTTTGGTTTCAAAACAAAATAAGCATTAACCAAGCAATCATTTCAAATCAAAAGCAGAAGTGCTTTAAAATCACAAGTACTAAACATGCACTTAATATTTATGGAAACAAATCTTATGTGGTTGATATAATTAGAAGATATATAAGATTTGCAGATTTTATTTTGTTTTAAAACGTAGTTTAGCAATGTTTTCTCCATGATCATATCAAATAAAATGTGTTAGTCAATAGTTTTTGTGAATATAAAAATTATTATTAAATATAATAATAAAATACCTGTAGCTTTTTCTATTATTATAATATCATTCATTAAAATGAATATATATGGATGTACTCCAACAGAATATTACGTAGGTATTTAGTAATTTTCTATTGCTATCATTCTATACTTATTGAATTATTTTTTGTAATTCTAAATTGAATTTAAGTATATTGTTGAACATCAACCAACTTCTTATTTTATTTTATTAATATTCAAAAATATTTAATAATTTATTACATTATATAATTTTTCTTTTCTTTTAACATGATGAGATGTGATAGTGGAACGTTGATGGTTGATAGTTCATTGTTTATTTTCTATCTTTTGTTGTTTAATTTTATGTTTTAGCATATAATATTTGAAAAGGTAAATCTAATGTGTTGATATAGCTATAAGAGTATATTTAATAATATATTACCTTATAAAATTTTTCTTTTCATTTAATATCACGAGATGTTTTAATTTATGTATGGTTGAGTATTGTTTATATACCGTTTATCGTTATAGACGTTGATCGGTTATCGTTATAGTTTATTGTTATAAACATCAATCGTTTATTATTTAATTTAGTTGTTAATCATTTTATATTTACAAAAGTAATTTTGATATTATGATATCATCACAAAAGTAAAGACTTTAAATGTCAATTAATATATAATCACCTTTTTACTCATCTCTTCTTTGTTTTTTTGTTAAAAAAAGAAAAACACTGAATTGGATTTTAGCAAACAATTAATAATTAGGGTTAATAATTTTCTCAATTTTAAATACAGTTAAAAAATAATAAATAACTGACAACAAAATGATAGAGATAACTGAAGAGGTTTTTCAAAGTAGGGTAAGGACATGAGCGCAAAATGGTAACGAGGCATGTAAGGAAACATGTTCTTAAATGGATTTCCTTTACAAATAAATATTTGAAATTAGATATTGTCTGTATATCGTCAAATAGCCTTTTAATAATAGAACACGAAAGTCTTGAGATGGAAAGATAAGCCATTCCATGTTTGGGTGTTGCATCAGCATCTATCTAGATTTCATATAAACCCCCTCAACATGGCTTCACTTCCATCAGCATCTATCAGTTTCTCCTTCATTTTGCTTCGTTAACTATACTACTCTCTAAATCTTTCTCTTCTCTAGAGCACGATATGGCTATGTTCTTTTAAGAACTGCCCGCACTTGCATGAGCTTGAAAGGTTTCAGTATATTACAAACCAAATCCCAAGCATTGATCTGCACCGTTTCAAATACAAAAATCCAAATACAGGCTGTTGGATTGGTGATACATACAAACCACCTCCATTACAAAGCAGATGGATCCCACAAGAATATTGCAGATTCAACCCGTCCTTCCAAATGATGTTGAGATCAACGTGTCAGAGATGCAAACTATTGTCTCGAACAAGATGACGTTTAGCAGCTCAAGGGTTCATAGTGAGATTTTGTCAAAGCTATCGCAGATGATTAAAGACCAAATTAAGGTAATATATAGTATATATCTTTTTATTTTTAAATTGCTTTTGAATACTTTTTTCTTACACCATGTTAAACGATGCCTAATCTTATAATCTTAACAGGCTTCCAAAAGAACTCTTATAGAAATGAATGGGATATCATCAAAAATAGAGATCAATGGTTTTTCAGACTTGACGAGTCTGGTACCTTGCGTTCCAAACGGTTGGCATGCTGCTAGTTTACAAGAGGTAGTTTCATAATAAAAATCTTTTGAATCCTGCTACTGCTTTCCTTTTTTTGTATAAAAATAAGCATTCGTGCGATACGTAAAAGACGCCATTTTTATTAAATGAAGGTCTTGCACAATTCAATTCGTGCACGTTCATACAACTAGATTTGTTTAACCAGATTTCAAAGCATATATGGTAGGAATGATGAGATTTTGTGTTGCAGTCTCTTACACAGCATTCCTTGAAGAGAAAAGCAACTAAATCAGTGTTGGTTGGTTTGTTGCCTTTATCATTCGAAATTCCTGAAGAATATCTTGCATTGGACATGGATGAGGTAGTCTATTTTTATTAGATGGGCTCTCTTCTCAAGTTAGTCGCATAATTTCTTTCTTCTTGAAAACGTACATATCAGTATAGTCGTTGACATGTTAATTGTACGGTTACAACAGCTACTACTGCCTAATTTGGATGTGCATGAAGCACCGGTTCATAACAAAAAATTGACCTCGTTTCCTTTCTCTGAGAGAACAAATGCTTGGATATTCGAGCGTAGAAGGCGAACAGATGAGAGACATGATTTGGTAATTTCTTTTATTTTCTACTGGATATGAATGAAATCTTCTTAAGTTGATAAGATGATGTTAGGAGCATGTATATATATAAACTTTCTTGCAACTTTTCCATTGACTGAAAGTGTATCTGTTTTTACTTGTGATCTCCTCCTTATCATGAAGTAAACATCTATTATTGAAGGGATAAAAGTGAAGAGAAGGAGCCGAAGGCTTAAAATTTAACAGATGTTATGTATGTCATAAGATTGTATTCGAAAATGCATCTATTAATATATTCTCATGAATGCATCATAATTGATTTTGTTTTCAATGAGAAAATAACATGAATATTCGATGCTCTATGTAGTATTATCATCATGAGAAATCAAACGTGACATTCCGGTCAACTAGTGAGGTAGTCAACTTCATACTTTATAATGCTTATCCGGGCAAGAAGCAAGTGACTGAGAAGAGTGCATTGCAAGAAAACCCTTTGGTAAGTCTATACACACACATCACAGCAAGAAAGATAAGCTGGTTGTGTGATTTTTTACTCTAGGATTGTAATGTCTTGTTCAGGAACAAGGATCTGGAACGAAAAGAAAAACATTATTCCATGGAAATCAAGCATCCTCGAGTTCTGGTGTACGTAAGCAATTAAACAAGAATCAGACGGAAGAGGACTTTGTAGGATTGAAGGGAGATTCATATAAAAATCTTCCAAGTTCTGATAAAGAAGTTGAAGTTAAACCAGATAATTTAGACAACTCTGACAGTGAGGCTACAGAAAGTGATGAGGATGTATATCGAGCTCAGCAACCTTTTCAACATCCTCCCAGTCAGGAAATTAAGGGGTTGAAGAGTAATTAATTCTGTTCTCTATGCTAATCACTACCAAAATCATCATTCTGTGTTTATTCTATCTTTAATATTTTACAATGTCTGTAGGAAACAAAAGAGCTTATGAACCTGAAGGGCAAGGGAAGAGTGGGCACTCCTCATCTACAAATCAAGCCCTGGTGAATTCTGGAGATGGGAAGCAGAATAAAACTGTCATTGAAATTGCTTCTAGCGAAGAAGAAGGAGATCTTGCCATACAAACTCCTGTTGAATCAGTGGTGATGGAGAAGAAGGACAATGTAACGTCAACTTCAAACCCTACTGAATCAAATACAGGAAAAAAAGGAGATTTGGAAGATATATTTGGTCAATTAGGTGACCTTGAGGATGCTTCAATGGCGGCACAGGTCCTTGGTAACCAATTTAATCTCGGAGATGATATAGTTAAAGACCTCTTTTTTTATTAGAATGATTCAAATCTTATTTCCAAATATTTTAATTTGTTGTTTGACAACGTTTATGAAACACATTTTTTATTGCTTTCTTAATTATCGAGTACCTTTTTAATCCTATGTTTATTTTTTATTTCTTCCATAATGATATGCTTTGTAACATTTTGAACTAATAGACTCAATATATAATTTCCTAGCTCGATTAATTACAAGTTTAATTACCTCAACTTTGTTATAGTCTAGCTTTAAATATTAATTACAAGTCAATTAAACATTTTAGTGTCTATTTAGCAATCCCAGGTGATAGCTTTTACAAAAATATTTTTTTAATTAATAATATATTAAAATAATATCAACACATTAAAATTATTAAAAAACATTAATTTAATATTTTTTAAAATAAAAATTAATTTAAAAAACTACTTAAACCATAAAAACAATCAAACTAGTCTCGAATAAGCATTTAGTGAGGGTCATATGTTAAAGTTAAAAAAAAATCTTATAAAGTAACGTTAAAACACATTATTTTCAAAAGGTAAATATATAAAATACCCCTAACTCATGAGGATGTTCAAATAAACACAAGATATAAAATTTTGTTTTTATTTTTATTTTCTCTCTCATATCTCAAATTATATATATAAAAATTAGTTATTAATTAAGGAATAAAACATATGTTACTATGGAGTAGAAAAATAAAATGATCTTTATGTACTTCCCAAAACACATCACTTAACTTGGCATGGCATGGGGTAATACAGTCTTTTTTATGAAATTAGCTAGTTATTATTGAAGCATCTCATGCTTTTTATATTTTCATTGCATATTAAAAATATTAAATTATTCTTAAAAGTAAAATTAATTAAACTTGAGATTTTTTTAAATTTTCATCTTACTTTGCACAGTAAAATGACTAAAATACTCTTAAAATCAAACCTTTTTTTATCTTGCATTTAGGAGTTTTCAACTTTTTACATTGTTTTTATATAGAATTATGATTTTAAGGGGCAACTTAGTAATTTAAAAAATATAAAATATTATTAAAATTAAAAAAAATATATTTTGTTGAAAAGATGTGAAACATAAATGAAATAGTTTTTATTAGATTCTGCATAAATGTTGTAACTGATGAAGTTAAGAAAAACTTTATATATGAATGCGAAGCTGGGCCAAGACTTACAAGATGGGTTTTGAGTTTGAACTTGATTTTTCCTAAAAACATAAATTTAACGTGGAATGAGAGACTTTTAAATACTTAAATTGATAATGATATGAAAAAAGTAATATAAAAAAAAATTTATATCTTACAATATAAGACAGTCCTATGATCTAGGATGAAGTCTTGTGTGATGCATAACAAAATATTAAAAATAAGATGTGGTCTTATAATGTTGGAGAAAAATGAAAGTAAATTTTATGGCTCGTGAGACTTAGTTTTTATTTACCGGTGATTTAATATATTTATATACTTTATTACAATGGTTTTTTTTATCTTGAACGTGAAGAATAATACTGTAATTAATTGGCAGAAATGTTAGTGTTTGAAATTGTTATCGCTGGGATAGGTGGTGAAAGTCAACGACATATTAGCAAAAAAAAAAAAAAAATCTGCTGAGTTACATAGAAAATAACTCATACTTGCATTGTTGATAACTGTTTGGTATTGCGGTAGCTGTTGTGGTTGTGGTTTGAAAAAAGTTGTTTTATAAAAAGTACTTTTAGTTGAGATTGATTTGAAAAATAGGTGTTTGGTTAAAACTGTGGTTGAAATTGAGTTTGAACAAAAAGTAGTTTAATGTGTTTGGTTAATAATGCTTTTGAAATTGAGGTTATAAAATAATTTAAAAAAATATATATTAATATTGATGGTTTTTAATTTAAATATTGTAGATTTAACTATTGTTATTACATCATGAAATAAATAATACTTTATATAAAATATTTTTTATTATTTCATTAAACTATTTACAATTTCATCACGTATGAAATACATCCGACAATGGATCATTGAATAATGTTAAATGCTAGTTTTTTGAATAAAACACAATTAAAAAATAAAAAATAATTTTTATTCCGGCCGGACCGGAATAGTGTATGCTACACTGTTCATGCTAATTATTTTTAGCATGAACAGCGTATGTTACACTGTTCATGCTAATTAATTGGCGTGAACAGCGTATGCTACATTGTTCATGCTAATTAATTCGCATGAATAGTATGCAAGAAGCAGCATTTTACTGCTTTTTTTTTTCCTGCATCCCGAACATAAATTTACATAAGATTTATATACAGTAAACTATATTGTTTTGTTAACCAAATAGGTTGCATCTGCATTTTAAATAAAATGCAGACGCAGACGCAAGTAGTTAACAAACGGGTTCTAAACTACGGTCTGTGTAAAAGTTACAAATAACCAGTCAAAGATATCTCAATTAATTATGAAAATATTGTGTGCGGCGGTGGGGTACCAGATTCTGCCATCTCAAGACTCAAAAAATTACATGGGGGCTTGCTGAAGAAAAATGAGAAAAAAAGTGTGGCGGCGCATTCGGCCAGGCTGGGAAATTTTCAGGTGCCAGATAGCCGTTTGGGTCGAGGACAAACAGCATTTTATACGCACTACCACTACCTATTCACTGTCGATGCTTTTCTCAAAAAAAGAAAAAAATCATTTTCCTCTATAACATCAGCAGAGTTTCATCCCTCTTCTTTCAATATCATTCGTAGAGAACTCAAAAGAGAGCCATGGAAAGTATCAAGAAGACGATGTCCGAGTCCGCTAATAAATAGGTGAGCCTGAACTTGACCTTGAACTGAGATTCCTATGCTTCTCTTCGTTATCTTTCTCTCTTCCAAGAAACTTTATTTTCACATCTTGATTCAGGCTAGTATATCATAAGAGAAAAGCCTGCTCGCGTCTTGAAAGGTACGTCGATTGCCACTAGAGAGCTCTGTTTTCTTTTTCTTTATATTGAACCCTATATTGCTTCTTAAAGGCTTCTCCAACTCAAGGCATTGAATGGGATAACTATCAATATCTTAAGAAAGATTGCAGTGTGGATTATATCATCAACTGTAGATGAGTTTCGGTATAAGTCAGATGGCAAACTTTGCTTGTAATCTTAGATTAATTTTTTGGGAACGCGGGTTGAACCGCGTTCCCAAACGCTTGCTAGTAATGCTGAGAAAGTCAATAAAAAACCATGGCATTTGGAGGACCTCGCCAATGGAGAATATGATCCATTCAAACTCAATAGTAGTAGTTTGGAAGGGGGCTCACCTGCTATCATTTCTGTTGGGTTGAATTCTTTTGTGGTATCAAGGTAATGACTCTAAATAGCCATAGCCTCTCGAGATCAAGAGTGGATCCATGTATTAAAGAGTGGACACCACTCAATTTAAAAAATAAAAATAATAATTACAACAAAAACTAGAACTTTTTTTTATTAGTGTTTTAGGATAAAAGAGAAGAAAATATTGGGACAGAAGAGACCAGAGATACCATAAAAGAGACACGCGTAATTGTGTTTAGTAGTAGAG
>Ga0325405_1003011_pt1 | contig 17385 bp, 8 predicted proteins | sample PopdelMetagenome_21_FD_205663 | JGI IMG/M metagenome (GOLD analysis project Ga0325405, IMG submission 205663) | Populus deltoides microbial communities from Bellville, Georgia, United States - Xylem-Control-R2 | ecosystem: Host-associated > Plants > Phyllosphere > Stem > Wood/Secondary xylem...
AAAAAAAAAAGTTAGATTTTAAAGCCAAAAGATTTTAGGTTAATTTTGTTTTATGGTGGGTAATTAAGACTGCTAAATAACAAGAATATTCTAATGATTCTACATCAATTGTAGTTCCAAAATACACTATAAAAAGGGGTTGGAGAAAAAGTGTTTTACACATATATATTTTCATACTCTTCTTCACCTTAGTTTTTCGAGTTACTTCCTTAGTTTAAAGCTTTTTTTTTTTTACTTCGGAGTTTAGGTTCTATTATAGTGTGGAGAAATTTTGATATTTTCTAGAGTTTGTGAACCTTGTTTAGTAGTGAAATTAAACAAGGTAGTATTGTTGAAATCTTAGAAGACTGATAGCAGTCATTTTATTTGCATAAGAAGATGATCAATAAAACCTTTTAAAAAAATTGATCCTTGTCAACAACTGATCTTCATCTAAATTAGATTTTAAGTACTCCAAGTAAGTGTTATTAAACAATGTAGTTTCAATTTACATGACCTTGACAACAACTGATCTTCATCTAAATTAGATTTTAAGTACTCCAAGTAAGTGTTATTAAACAATGTAGTTTCAATTTACATGATTTTTTTCCTGCATGATTGTTTTATTATTTTGATCCTATTTATATAGTATTAATTATATGCTTTACCTTATAGTTAAACCAACAAAACAATTACTCTCAATTAACATTAGGTAATTCATTCAGATCAGTAAAAATATTTTGCCAACATTATAAAGGTTCTATTCTGTTATTTATTTATTTAATTTATACATATATAACTTTACGAACTAGTTTAATAATTTAGGATGTTATTAGCAACTTTAAACTTAAGTTAAAATTTAACCATTGATCTATTTTGTTAAGTTCATGCATTTTATTTAGAAAAAAAAACCATAATGAAATGATGCATGTTAAATATATATCATTTGAACTAAACAATTAAAATGAGATTATATCAGCCTTTTTAATTATAAAACTTTTATTTACTAAATTGTTTAATTTTTTATGGTTATTATATAATTTTAAATTAGTTTATTTTTTGAGATTTTTAATTAGTTACTACATTTCTTATGTTTATAACCAAAGTTTAATTATATAATTTTGGTTGTTATTTAAAAAAAATATTGATCATTACATCTACTCAACAAGTGGATATTGCTTCAACGTGTACTATTTCGGTAGAGATAAAGATTGTGAATTTGAAATATAAAGATGGAAGGTATGTTAATGAACACTTAAACGACTTTCAATATTTTATTGAGTAGTTGATAACCATGAAAATAGTGTTAGATAATGAGTTAAAAGAAGTATTGTTTTGGAGACTCTACAAGATAACTAGGTAACTTTGGTTATAACATTTACGGATTCTAGTAGGAATGGTGTTTCGTCGCTATCTATGGTTAAAGATAGTTTATTCAATAAAGAAACAAGATGAAGTGAAGTGATAGTAGATAATGCATAGGCTCCTGTGATAAATAACAGAGGGAGAGTAGGAATAGAGAATTCTGTAGGCACGGTAAATCTAGAGGCAATTGTAAATATTATCGTTGTAGGAGAAAAGGTTAAATTAGCAACTGCATATCAAGCTACTTTTAGAAAAGAATTATTTACTATGTATATATAAACAAAAGACTATGGCAAAATAAAGATGATTAACAATAGTTATGCTGGTGTTTTAGGGTTTGGTGATGTGTGTATAATGAATTATTTTAGAGTTGATCGAGTAGCTTTTTCCCTCTAAGATACAAATGATTTTCCATGGATTATTGTGTGAGTTTTTCTTGTTTATTTTCTTATGAGATTTAATTTACCAAAAGTGGTTTAAATTTTCATTGGAAAAAATGGGATGTTTTTCACAAAATTGAATAAAGGCCATGGCATACTTTTTATTTTTTGTAATTTATAAATTGAGTAGTTATTTTTTAAATTAAAGTAGCTACAAAGGAAATCTATTAATATGTTATTATATATTACATTATTTCTCAATCTTATACTTCTATAAAAATAATCAAATAATAACCTTAAGTTTTTTCTAATTAGCTAATATATCAATCTATCAATTAATTTCATTAAAATTAATGGTAAAATGTGTAATAAAAGATTAATTTACTATGAATTGATGAAAATACCACTTTAATTCATTAAAATAAGAAATAATGCATATTGGTGTTTAGATTCAAATTTGGGTAAGTTTGATTATATATCAAATGTACCTGATTTTGTTTTTTATTTTATTTTTTAAAAAATATATTAAATGATGAATTTGATCCCATCATAGTCGCAATTATTGATGCATGGAATAGGGACTTCATATAAGGACTACATCTCAAATGGATTGGACAATACATCATATGATATGCATAGTTGAATCAAAAGTGTAAAGACATTATGGCAAACTTTGGATCAAAAGTACAAGACTAAAGATGTTGGTATGAAAAAATTCATAATTGATAAATTTTTGAATTTCAAGATGATTGATTCAAAGATTGTGATATGCTAAGTTCAAGAGTTTGAGCTCATTTTGCATGATATTCATGTTAAATGAATGGTTTTTAATGAATAATTTGGAGTGGTTATAATTATTGAGAGATTCCCACCATCTTAGAAAGACTTCCAGAACTACCTTAAGCACAAATGTAAGAAAATTAGAGTTGACGACCTTATTTTAAGATTAATGATAGATAAGGATAATAAGTTGTCTAACAGAAGAGCTAACTCTTCCAATATGGCTTCCGAAGCAAACATTGTTGAATAAGAGGTGAAGACTCATAATAAAACCAAAAGTAAAAGCTTATTATAAAGGTAAAGAGGATTGCTAAGAAGTTTAATGACAAATACTTCATCTGCAATAAGGTTGGACATTAAGCCAAGGATTGTAGAAATTAGGCTTAGCAAGGAAAATCCTACAAAAAAAAAAAAAGGATTACTCAAAACAATGTTACTGAGGTTAATCACGCCATAAATAAAGTTTCAAAAAAGAATTTGTTTGTTATGGTTTTCAAAGTCAACCTAATTAACAATCTTGAGTAGTAGTCGATTGATACTAGTGCAATAAGAAATGTGTGGGCCAAAAATATGGTGTTTCCACTCACAAAGAAATGGATGATGAACACATGTAGATGGACAATACATCAACCTTAAAGGTACTAAGTATTAGGAAGGTCATGTTGAAGATGTATTCTAGAAAGCTTTTCACTGCCATCAATGTGCTTTATGTTACTAAAATTAGAGAGAAATTAGTGTTTGACTCATTGTTAAGAAAAATAATTTTAAGATGGTCTTTGAAAGTTATAAAAAAAAAATTAGAAAAGACATCATATAAATTGTGAAAACATAGAAAACCTTTCAATAAATACCTTAAAGTATAGAAATGGTAATCCCTAATCCCAAAAAGGTAAAGATAGGTCCTTAAATTATGTGTCATTTTTTATCGGATATGCATACAATAATAGTGCATATCAATTTCTTGTATAAAAGTCAAATATTAAAGACATTCATCCTGATACCATAATGAAATCAATGAATGCTATATTATTTGAAGATGTGTTTCCATTTAAAAAATCATAAGAAAAATATTTACTTAAAAGAATGATAGAACCTGGCTCAAGTAGCTATCATCAATTGAAAGATAATGAAGTTGAGCCTAAAAGGAGTAAAAAGGCAAAACAGCCAAAACATTTTGTCTTGATTTCTAAGATGCATGTTAAAAAAGGAACTTAAGAACTACTTTAAGGCAATGTCATATCTTGAAGCTTTCTAACGGAATGAGATAGTAGACAATGAAATTGATCTAATATAAATAATCATATATAGGAACTAGTGGGTGTTGCACCTAAAAGTAAGCCATTAAGTGTATCTTTAAAAGGAAGATGAAGACAGGGAGAATTATTAACAAATACAAAACAAGACTTCTTATTAAAAGATTTAAATAATAATAAGGTTGGCATTTGTTTTTACACATATTCACTTGTGTTAAGAATAACTTTCATCCGAGTGTTAATAGTCATCACAACTATTTACAAACTTGAAATACATCAAATGGATGTAAAAATCTTTCTTAATCATTAACGAAGAGGTTTCATGGAATAAACGGAGGGGTTTATTGTTAAAGGACATGAAAAGAAAGCTTGTAAGTTTATAAAGTCATTATATAATTTGAATCAAGCACCTAAATAATGACATGAAAAATTTGACAAGATTGTGTTTTCAAATGAGTTTAAAATCAACGAAGTTGAGAAATGTGCTTATGTGAAAAACACATATAAAGATTTATGTTATTGTATGCTAATTTTAGACAACAATGATCACGTGATTAAGTCTACTAAGAAAATGTTAAATAATAAGTTTGACATAAAAGATTTAAGTGTTGTAGATGTCACACTAATAATAAAAAATTACTATGATATTTAATGGATTAGTATTGTCCTAATCTTATTATGTTGAAAACATTTAACACTAATATGATTAAAATAAATTATAAGTGAAGGAAAAATTTATCTAAAAGGAACCTCGGTTGCCTTGTTTTTATGAAACTCAAAACCCTCTATTCCATATTTGAAAAATACAAGATTTTCTTGCAATTTATATAATGAAAAGTTAAAGAGCCATAAACATGCTTAAACAAAGTGGTTTTAGGCTTAAGTTACGCGTGCATACTTACCTGGCTCAAGCATGGGCACATGTACAACACAAATTTGGGCATGGGCTCTGGACCTTTATGAAGCAGTTGAGCTTGTGAAAAATCAAGGTTCTCAACATTCGAGTAAAGATTTGTCATAATTGGATGGGGATCTACCACAAGCAAACCATGTAGTTGGCCTAGCAAAAGCCTTTACGGACTAGAGGGACAAGTCTAGTAGCTTAGAATGGTGATAAAAGGATATCCGACAATTGGATCGGGCTTACCTTTTTCTAGGTTATTCTATATGTAGGGTTTTTTTCTTATGCATACCTTGTTCATCAAACTATTGGATCTCCCGAAATTAGGTCTCAAAGTTGTTGTTAGGTCGAATTTTTTATGTTTTCTAGTTTTTTTTATTTTGAATATATTGTTTTATTTTAGATTTTATGTTAATTTATTTATCCTTTTGAATTTTTATTTGTTTTCTAATAGAGGTAGTGTTTTCTAGCTTGTTTAAATATTTTGTGAACCTCTAACGAGGCAAACACCATTAGCTTTATTTTTTAGAAAATAAAACTAAGAATTTAGAGTTTACATCAGCAACTCTTATCGCTAATCAAATCTTCTATATATATATATATATATATATATATATATATATATGTGGCATGTATATATATGGCCGGATAAATACATGGAAATCTACAAGAAACCAACTTGGCAAAGTATAGTAAAAAAACAATCAGATGGGTGCATGCGTGTATATATAATTAATTAGTCAAGATGATATGAAATGGTTGGTTTCTATAGATGTGCGGGTGGTTGCTTAAGAGAGATGACTTTGTAGTGCTACACTAGAGATTGGAATCAATTTATTTTTTTTTAATAAAAAAAAAGAGCTTGAGATTGTTGACTTTAAATGGTTTGCTTCCATTATATGTGACATAAAGTGTATGGTCTTTGGTGAATTAATGCTCGTCCCTGTCGATTTGGAAGAGGAGCAGGTTTTTGTTAGGTGTGTGGCCAGAAAAAGGGAATCTTCTTGATGTGGACTCCATTGGAGGTCTCTCTTGCTAACACCCTAATTTAAGGCAGAAAGGTGCTCCTCTCCCACTCTATATCTAATTTCTAGCATGTCATTGTTTGGCTTGAATCGAACATAAAATAGCACATAAATCTCCATACAACTCAGCCAACCATTAACCTCCACGCTTCACCTTCTCAGTTGGATGACTTTTTAATTTATACATGTGTATGATATTTAATCTTCTTCCTTTTGAGATTGAAATTGTGGCAATTTAATATTGTAGCCAGCATGTAGATGTGTGTTCTTTGTGGCTATAATTATTATTATTATTATTATTTAGATTCAAGGTAATTTCTGTACGCCAACACATGCTTACGAAAATAGATTGTTGAAGATAAATTCCGAAAAGTCAAGGAAGAAATTAAGCCCACATGATGGATATACCACACAGTGGCACATGAGGTGGGCTGTCAGCAGCTAGCAGACAGCAATCTTTCATTCGGAGAAGGAGAAGAAGCAGAAGAGCTGCTGCAGTATTTTACTGAACTCACAAAATGAAAGGGTACTGGGAGAAGCATAAATTTCAAGAATAAAACGAGTGAAGCACCAAGAGGGAAGATGAGATCATAGTGGGAGCCTTAGGCTCTGTCATGTTTTACAAATCACACATCAATTTGGAAAAACCGAAAGCAACCGATCGATCATGCGATGTTTGTAAGTAAATGAGAACACAAGCAAGCATCGTTCTTAATTATCTGGGTACTCCTAACACATCAAGAAACATGGAGCTTTCAGTGTTTAAGCATGTTTTGCATGCATGCAAGTTTCTATTACAGATATGGTAAGATCCCATGCTAGGCGCCCATCACATGTAAAACAAAAATCCTGCAAGATCAGTTGTGTTGTTAGTGTGATTGCCTCTTTTACAAGCATGAGAGTGACTTTCATTTAACCACGACTTTTCTTTAGTACACAGGAAGAGATTGGAATAAAATCCAAATTAATACATTAATTTGGTTTTCAAATTTTTTGTGTTTTATTTTGTCTTTTGTGTGCTTGAAGTAAAAATCAATGTTATCCATTCTCAAAACATGTTTGTTTTTGTATTTTAAAAGTGTTTTTGAACTTTAAATTAATATTTTTTTTAATTAGTATTTTGATAGGCTAATGTTAAAATTAATTTTTAAATAATAAAAAATTATTATTTTAATATATTTTTAAATAAAAAATACTTTAAAAAACAACCTCCGTTACGTTTTAAAAAAACACTATAGTCCTGTATCGTTGAAGTTTTCTTAAGCTAGCTTGAACATTAAATGTGAAAGGTTCTCAAATGGTTAGATTCTTTCATGTGTCAAAAGCTCTTTTGACTCGTCCTCCCTAGTTAATTATCATTCTCACTTCCATGACCTAAATTGTCAAGAATTGTGGCCACCATTGTATCATTAGCCAACAAGAAAGAAAGACGATAGTGAAATTTGTTTAAAATCAATGCCCATATATATCACCAGTTGCAGTATATAGGACAAGCTAGGTGACTTGACCGTGCCCTAACGTATCGTTTTCCCCCTAGTTTCTTTCCTTTTCTCCTTTTGAGTAAACGCCATGTTCTAAAAAAAAATGGTTCTTAATTGATTATCTGAATTCAAAAGGTTGTGTTGCCCCCTCACCTCATTGTGGGCTCAATATTGCTTTGTTTTTCTTCTCATGTACATAGTTTTTACCTCCAAGAACTGAGAAAAGGAACTAGAAAGAGATTTCAGAAGTGGACTTTTGAGAAATAAGAAGCCTGTGTAATGGACAGCATGTGTAGACTTTGCACTCCAAATCAAATCAAAGCTCACTAAAGCAATTGCTTTGATTAATCCGCGAGTGATCAATTGAGCTTTTTGAATTTAAACTTTCAAACAAGTTATGAACAAAACTGACTTCGTCTTTGGGCACCTTTTCTCATTGGAAATCTACCAATTCCCTTCTACTTTAAGCTAGAATATCACAGAAAGATTGACATTGCTACCTTGGAGAGAGATAAGAGGGCTTGACTGGAATGTAGAACTTTGACTGATTTTGTCGCCCCTCTATTAGTTTTTAGGGTATTTGGACTTGTTCAAATAAACAGTGCATCTGCTTGAATGAATTTTTAAGAAAGAAAATAAGAAAAGGAAGGAAAGCAATGGAAGCAGCCTTTCATGAACAAGAAGATGGATAAAAATGAAAGCACACCCAGCCCCAGGCGGGCGTCATCATTAAAAGAGTTCAATCACGCTAATCTGAACCTAATTACAGTGCCAAATCTAGGCAAATCCCAACAACCCAGCTTCCAGTCATCAAATGTTAGATGATTATTTCTATTGGGAAATTAGTGAAGAAAAAATCATTGACGGGAGTTTACGTTTTAGCCATTCAAAGTAAACAAAGCCAGATCACCGGTGTTTATGTCAAAAAAGAAAATGGCTCTGGAAAACAGAGAGAGACGACGAAAACAATGATTGCGCCATTTATATATATATATATATAGCTATGATCCATATCACGGATTGAGTGGATATACGAGGACATTGATGAATTCCCACACATGTTTAGAGAATAGTTATCTGCCCTGCTGGCCCCTTCAGCTTTTTCATTTTTTCCTTTTTGCTGGAAAGTTGACGTTGAATGTGGGCTAATTATAATTATAAAGAATACTAAGAAAATGGTCAAACACTATATAACTACACCTTACACCTGGGTACATAAATTTCTCACTTTTTTTTATTATTTGTTTCCTGTAGTTTTAGATTTGTTGGTTTCAATCCTTAAATTTTATTTTCACCATTATTGAACCATGTTTCAGTAAAATTCATCTACAAAATGAGGGGGAGAGAAAGAAAGATCTCAACCAATTATATCAAAGCTATAAAAACATATCAATCTTGGTGGCAATGAGTTTATCTAATTAAAAATAAAAATTTAATAAAAATAATTTTTTCCTCTAACTATGCTGAAAAGTAGATCAAGCCCATAAATATTTTCTCGATTTAGTTTGGTTTTCGAGTTTTTAGTGATGAAATAGTGTGTTTAGATTCAAAACTAAGTTATTAAGGTTTTTAAAATATATTTTAGGTGTTTCAAATTAAATATTAATTGAAATTTAGGTTTTAAGGATTCGAAAACTCGAATCCTGATATCTTCAATAATTGAAGTGGTCACAAAATAAACCAGTAAATGACATATTATCTACCTAGATGACATATTATCTATTTAATTTAAAAACAAAATATGAGGGCAAGCAATCATCCGCCCATTAAAAAACCACAGAGTTAACTTTTCCCCATGTGCCAATGTTCAATCTCGTCCTTCCACTTGGCTTTTTTTAAAGAAAATTCATTTATTTTTTTTAAGTTTTATAATAAAATTATCTTTAAATAAAATGATTTTTAAAAATATTAAATTATGTCATAATTTTCAAATACAATTAGATCATTTTCTAGTGATATTAATAATTATTTTATGAATAATTATATATGAAACTCGAATCATTTATTTTATTTTTTTTCATAGAGTCAAATAAAAATAATAAAAACATTATTTTTTGTTTCTTGATTAAAAATTGCTTGCCATATCATGATAAGGTTATATATGAAAAATCAAGCTTTTGATAAAAAAAAATATTGTTTGGAAAAATAAAAAAATTAATGAATAATAAAAACAGAATTTTATCTAAAAAATATTTTAGATGAAAAATATTATTTTAATGAATAATATTTTAGATGAATTTTCAGAGTAGTGAATATGAATAATGAAAACAAAATAATATATTTTTAAGTAAAAATTATTTTAAAAAAATAACCGTTACCACATTTTGAACCCGTCAACTTTTTTTATTATTATTATAGAGAAAGATAAAAGAAATTGCGACGGAATCCCCTTGGCTACAACATAGAGATAATGACCTAAACGCCTGTAAACTCCTTTTATAAACAACGGTTCAAGAGAGCAGTTACCAACCTTTAAGGCTTTTGTTGACGCTTGCCAGGATGACTAGATGTCTAGGTTGACAAATGATGCTGAGAGTGTCTAGAATGCACTTATGCTGCTGCCCCCTTGACGCATAAGCAAACACATAAAAACACAGGCAGATTATTGCTGCAGATTGAATCAGGATAAATTCCTGCTAATGTCGATTTTAATTCGAACAACATAAGAGAACCTATCCCAAATGGGAGGAAGGAGCAGCCCCACCTTCATTCATTCAATAACAAACATGAACCAGTCATGTTTGAATTACAGAGCTTCATCTTTTTGGCATCTCAAAAACAATTAATCCGATAGGCCTACACTAGCAAAATTAAGTGATTTATACTCCAATCATCACAGTCGTCATCCCCCTGTCATTAGACCAGACAACCAGTAGCGTGACTGCTACGAGCTAAGCTGCCGAAACATGCAACCTTGAAAGTCAAACCGGTTTCTAAACTCAGTTGACAACGTGTGGAAATTTGTCCATTCAGGACCCTTTGAACTCCAGAGATGGCAAGCTGATTGGGTAGCCACGACGAATAGGAAAGAGGATCAACTTATCAGGCACTGCAATTAATTTAACTATATTTCCTTCAAGGGTTTCAATCTATAATCCACTGAGATTTCTAGTGTTTGGTAGCGCATGAGAAGACTTGTTCAAGGCTGGCTTTCCATGAGATCAGCAAGTGTAATCTTCCCACAGTTACCGGTGTCTAGTCTATCAAATTGCTGGCATATCTGTAGAATATCCTTCTCCGATACCTTTTCCATCTCCTTGAGCTTGTATATTGCATACTCTGATTTACTGCAAATTTGAAACTAATGTAAGTAGTCAATAAAGACAGAATATCCAGTCTAGGCCAACTAGACTTTGATATACACACCATGCCAGATTGCGAAGAAAAGACACCATATTGCCATCCACTTTCTGTTATTAGATAGAACTACGTGGAAGCTACAATTCATGATACTTATTTCTTGGAAGAGTGAGAGAGAGAACCCCCGTGGTAAGAGAAAAAAGACAGCTAGAAATTAACTGAGACTAATCCTTGAAATTCATAACGGATGCTTCTTGAATTAGCAAGAAATTTAAGCCCTCTAAAAAATCCACACGAACAAGGAAATTTCCATCCATGAAGACCTAAGTAGTAAGGAAATAGAGTCATGATCAAAATGAAACCTGTAATAATAAATTTCCCAATGATACAAATGAAACCGAAACAACTTCTCAAAACCAAAAGAAGAAACCTCAACAAAAAATTTCTTCAATAACTCAAAGATCCAAGTCAATGAATGTACATATTAATTGAACAATAATACCAGAATACGCTTTCAATTGACTGCATTATTCTCCCCCAAGATTTCATAATGAATCCTTTGACTAAGAGGGAAACCAATGGAAGCAAGGTCATCTAGATTACTGAACCAACATTGTCAGAAGTGATTAGCCTTTCTCTTCAATATAATGAGACAGCAGGAATCGTCCAGATGCAAGGTTTTGATGCTTCCCTAGGGAGCTGTATCAACAACGCAAAAACTAACTTGCCAACATGACAGTTAACAGGTATATAAATGTTGTCCTCCAAAATCCACCGAACCTTGAACCAAGTGCTACAACTAGTGCAAACATAGTCACCATGTTATCAATTATTGTGGGTGCCTACTTAAGACCTACTGGGTGGTACCACATTTCTGCATATGCATATAACTAAATCAATGTTGTCAAAGGTGAAAGGAGGTAAAAGGTGCCAAGCCTGTAAAATGCCCAAGGTGCTAGGCACTCACCCGAATGAACTAAGATAATATGCTATAAATTTAAAAAAAAAAAATGCAATATTATATTATATTATATAAATCTAAAATATATATCTTTCCAATTAAGATGATCATTAGAAATTCAAAAGAAAATATAAAATACCATAACATAGTAGTAAGTTATATTTTTCACCCTTAAAACAAAATAAGATAATTTAAAGTAGTAAGTAGCCGAATAGATTAAAAAGCAAAATTAAATATCAGTTAAAAAAATTGAACAAATGGGTCAAAACATAAATGAGCTTAAAAAAAAATCCAACCAATTAAAAAAGAACTTCAAACAAGCGCTAGCCTTAACGCCTTGCACCCACTCACAAGGTGCTCGCCTAGGCGGCGCATCACTAAAATCCAACGCCTAAGGCTAATAAAGGCATCGCACCTCCCCTCATCTAGAGCGCCTTAACGCCTCTTGACAACACTAAACTAAATAAGCATTGGGAAATTGGCGCTACATATCCATTAGCTTAGTTTTCACAAAACAAGCCTAGTTTACATTCTATAATGTTGCAACTCATGTACCAAGATTCTCAAAACATCATCAGAATCCCTTCATGTTTGTAAACTGTTTTCCTTTTTTAAAATTTTGCAAGCCATGTAGTATCCTGGGACCAGCTTTTGTGCACTGAGACTTAAGCCCACCTCTCCAGTACAGTAACTAGGAGATACTTGGCAGATTGATTAAAAAAATAGTATAACATTTAGAAAACAAAATAATACATACACCAGGTGCTTATTGAAGTCAAATATAATAGTTCATGTGGAACTATAGGTATCTTTTGCTTGAATGAAACTATGTACTATAAAATATCAATTTAAAATAAGTTTCAGAAATTAAAATATGAGGAAAGACATCAGAAAGTTAGTAGTTCTTAAAGAACAGACACAGACAGAGGGGATGACGAGGCCCCATGTATAAATCTCATGTTTTCTTATAAGAGGCAGAGGGTTCTATTGGGAGCATGGACAAGCAGTCACAGAAGAAGAACCACCATGAAGACAAAGAAACTAACATGATAACTGGGGTAAGAGCTTGTCTTAGAGTCAAATTACTTCAGGTCTTCAGCAGTTCAGACACCATTATGACACCATTTTATTGCTCTAATTTAGCACAAAAGTTAAACACTAGCCTCTATTCCGTATTCACAATGCTATATTTGGCAGGTTTCTTGACACCATTAATCAACTTTTCCACCAAAAAGCCTTTTCACCAGGCAGAGAATATTTGGGACTACTATAGAGGAAGTACGAGGAAAGCAAGGCCTATGCATAACAGGGTGGCAACTTGTCCAGTCAACCAATTTCAATTCATGATTTCGACTTGTGTAGACCCAGGACATGAATCAACTATGATCATTCTCTTAAAATGAGGGCTAACATTCATTCTCTGCACAACAAGAGTTACACTTGCTTCACCCTCAAAGAGAAAAGGTACAATTGCTTTACAGGTGACCCTAAGAGCATGTATTCACATTTAACAAACTGTGGATTTTATAGGACAGGGGCTTATACATAACATTGAGAAATTTTTTTGGGATTCAAGGAATGAATAAGGTTCAATATGGAGTCTGGCAAAGTAATGAAGTACCTGGCCAAATTGGAGGTTGCTTCAACTCAAGGGAACAAAGAGGTGTAAATTTTCAAACAAATCCATAACTATTACTCAGCATCAAAATATTTGATTCGACAAAAATACCCTTAAATTTTATGAATTATCACATATATTAAGAAATTTTACTAGTAAATACCAAATATACTGTCTTTTTAAAACAAATATATATATTGTCTTACCTTAAATTCTACTTGCTAAAACTAAAAAGACCTTTACAATTGCTTTACAGTTGACCCTAAGAGCATGGATTCACGTTTAACAAACTGTGGATTTTATAGGACAGGGGCTTATACATGGCAAGGTAATGAAGTACCTGGCCAAATTGGAGGTTGCTTCAACTCAAGGGAACAAAGAGGTGTATATTTTCAAAAAAATCCATAACTATTACTCAGTGTCAAAATATTTGATTCGACAAAAATACCCTTAAATTTTATGAATTATCACATATATTAAGAAATTTTACTAGTAACTACCAAATATACTGTCTTTTTAAAACAAATATATATTGTCTTACCTTAAATTCTACTTGCTAAAACAAAAAAGACCTTTGTCCTGTTTATATAAAAGGATTTTCTTTCTTTTTATAGGACAATCCAAAATATATGGCATTACTGAATATGTAAATTAAACTCTATATCCAATTAAGAAATAGATTAAAATATTAATATGATTTCTAAAAAAATATGTTAATCCCATTTTTCATTATATTTCTATTTATACATCACATAAAACCTTAAATATCATAAAACAAGCTTTTTGAATAATTCATAACCTATATAGTACCTTATTGGCACTTTATTTTGCCTATTAAAACTCTAAATACTTTAAAATAGGTCAGCAAAACTCAACAATTAAAATTTGAAAAATACTATCAAAACTTATCAAATTATTAAATTAAATCCTTGATTTTTTTATTCATGTCTATATCTTTAATATTTGTCTCGCTTATATTAAAAAGTAATTCTTCAAATAAAAGGATTTGTAAAAACTATACTGCTAATATAATCATGTTATAATTTAGTGAAGCATTGAATAAATTTTTATTCACATCTGTATCTTATGTATTTGCGTTATATATAGATAGTTTTATTCAAATTTTATTCCTACATAGTATTTTATTGATTTTTTCTTTTTCTTTATAAATGAACTACTAAGAGTGAGCTTAAATATGTCTAAACCCTATCAACTAATACTTCAACTTTCTTCTAGTTCACCTATAACCTACTGAACTTTTAGGAAACCTGAAGGCCACATACACTTTTCAATTAAAAAAGCTTTATTATAACAAATTATGCAGCAGTTGAGCAAGTAGCCTAAAATGCATAGCAAAAGGTAAATGTAACCAAGTTAAGTTGTAAGCAGTTTACTGTAAGTTGTGGCTCTTAATGGCTCTTTATACAAAGTGTTTGAAAAGGTTAATACCTCATTATCAATATCCAAATTTTGCAAGCACTAGGTACATAAACACAGAGCTTTAATAACAACCTCCAAACTAAATCTCATTCTTTACCAAGTTATTCTTACAATGTGAACACAAATCTCAGAAGCTCAACTTTTCACAGAAAACATCGCAATTTAAGCCTTTAAGTACTAATAGCAGTTTGTACATGGTTTTCTGTTTCTTTCAGCAAATTAAAGCGCAATTGCATGTCAAAAACTTGTAATTCTATGTAATTCAAGGTCAATACATATACTAACAAAACAAAAGGGAATACCCAATATGATTATGAAAGGGTAAATAAGATAGTCCGGATCATTATAAGATTTTAAGAGAGCAATTTTATTAACCCATGACCTTCAAAGCAAACAAGTGGAAACATGCATGCTGCAAATGTGAAAAAGACAGTAACAAAGCATACCTCACAAACCCATTGTTGTCAATGTCTGCAGCAAGAAACTCAGAGACAGTCATGTGTTGACCAAGCACCCACTTTGCCAACATCCTATGCCGCTTATCCACTCTTGCCTCAGCCAAATACAAAAATGCTCGAGCAACAGCAAGCGTCGACACAAGCAACCAAATGGAAGCGAAAATACGACCAGCCAAGGAAGTGAATGCCCTATCACCATATCCAACAGTTGTAACCGACATAACGGATAGATAAAGTGAATCCAACCATCCTAACCTTTCGACAAAATGCATAAAAGCAACACCAACTCCAATACAAAGAACCACGACACCTAATGCCAGTCCCACCTTCATTCTTATCCTCATCCTCCCTTTCTTCACATCAATTATATATGAACCAGCAGATTCCTTTTCAACCCCTCTCTTAACATTCCTCAACAAATGACTCTCTTGCAAGTCAAGCACATAGCTAACCATCCCAGAAAGCAAAATATCAACGAAACCAAAACCAATCAGAACAAACAAAATGGAGAACAGCTTGGTAGCAGTACTATCTGGGGTAATGTCCCCATAACCAATAGTACACATGGTCACAATACAAAAATACAAAGCATCGACAACTGGGTTCGTTGCATTTCCTTTGAACTTATCACGATTAAGAGAATATATAAGCACACCAAGAGATAAATACAGTACCAAGAGAACAAATGCTTGGCGTACTATTGATTGAGAACCAAACTTAGGCTTGGTAATGGCAGGGTGGTTAAGATCATTGATGACAGCCATAGCAGGTGCAGTTTTGGACCTGTGAAGATTGGTTTTTGTCCATTGACAATCAGGATCAACAAGCCAAGATTGCTGTTGCTGCTGCTGATGGTGATGTTGTAAGTGAGGAGAATCAAGAAATGAGCTAAAATCTAGATTAGGAGTGGAGGATCTTGGTGAATTGAGAGAAAGAGTCAAGGCTTCAAGGAGAGGTGAAGGGTCTCTTGGAGAGGCGGACGATGGTCCAAAAATAAGGCGGTCTTTAAGTTCAGAAGGAGTTAGAGGGAGAGGCAAAGAGATTTCATCGTCTTCAGGGAGAGGAAAAAGGGGTGGCTGTGGTTGCGGTGTTCTCTTTCTTGGGCTTAGGAACGGAAGTAGATGCTCTTTCTCCATATCGCCGATTCTGTTTGCCGGTAAATGGTTACCAGAGGGATAATGTTTCAAGGATCCCAAAAGGTAGGGGTAGTTTTATAGACAGATGCTAAATTTGATTTGATTCAATTCGGTCCTTATGCCTTTTCAACTTTGTTACAGCTTAATACTCTAATTTTAAGAATTTATAATTTAATCCCTTATCTTTCGCTGAAAGCTATCTTCTTTTGTTTTTGTTCTTCTTCTTTTTCAAACGGAACTTCAAGGGGAGAACTTATCATCACTACATACACATACATACACCTCTTAATCAACGTTAACCTACTTCTTACTTTTATTAATATACTAGAAATAAAAAAAACTAAAATCTAAAATGAAATATATCCATCATATCAGCCTCGAGCAAATATCACATCTTAGAAAATGGGCTTTCCCAAATCTAAAAACACTCATTTCCCTCAGCAACCAGTTTAGCTAGGTAATCTGCACATAAGTTATCTTCGTTTAGAGTATGTTGGATACTTATATCTTGACAACAAACCTTTGATTCATGTAATGATAGCACCAAATTTGTGGGAGCCTCTTGTATGAGTCCGAGAGAGTCTATAGAATACGAATTAAAAATAATCTTAGTCATACCACTATCCCAAAGTAAACTCATTACTAAAAAGATAAAAACTAACATGCATACAAAATCAACTATCATTTCTATACATGATTGATATCAGCTATGTTTGTTGCTTGCTCAATCCCAAATATATCATTTAATTTAACTTAATAAAAACTAATATAGCAAGAGCTATGAGAAAATTAAGCTCGTAAATAAAGGATTAAGATAATAGATTTTGTCAAATATGAAACCTAAGTTATACTGTGTTCAAGAATTCAGGGGCTATTTGCTCCAAGATTTTAATGTGTGAAACTGACGTGTGTTTCGCTGCATGCATATGAATAACGTATGATTCCACATTTCCGCCGAGAAATAAGCTACGCATCTTCACGCGCCTTTGTCACTGCCATGACAAGTGGTTCTTTCACAATTAGAATATTTAATAAACAATCCACACTTGAATCGGTACACTCATCAAAATTTGGATTCAAATCTAAAATAAGAAGAGGAAAAGCAAACTTATTTGCTAGCGTGTCAATGATTAGTATGAAAACATCTTTTTCCAAGAGAAATTTGATCTTTTTTCGAGAGAAGCTTCGGTTCCACTGCTCTTAGTTGTCACTGTGACTTTAACATATAAAAAGCTGCTTTTATGTGTTAATTTGAGAAGCTATAATTTGTAGCTTTTCCGCTTTCATATGTAATTTTTAGAAGCTATA
>Ga0325405_1003012_pt1 | contig 17383 bp, 12 predicted proteins | sample PopdelMetagenome_21_FD_205663 | JGI IMG/M metagenome (GOLD analysis project Ga0325405, IMG submission 205663) | Populus deltoides microbial communities from Bellville, Georgia, United States - Xylem-Control-R2 | ecosystem: Host-associated > Plants > Phyllosphere > Stem > Wood/Secondary xylem...
GTTTTTCTGTGATATATATATATATATATATATATATATATATATATATATATATATATATATATATATGAAAAATCAAAAGCGAAAGTCGCGGGAAGCTATAAATATGGGAAAGGAAAACAAGGGAGACTTGTCTCCATAGAAACCGGGACTAGTTCAACGGTCAATCCTTCTTGGTTCTTGCTCTCCCTCTCCCTCTCCCTCTCCCTCTTCTTCAGTTTTGTAAAGAAAGGCAGAAAAAATAAGAGGGAAAAATTAGAAGAAGAAGAAGAAGAAGCAGTTTTTGCTTATAATTGGGGAGTTGAGAAATTAGACAAGTCAAAGCAGTTTTTGCTTCTATTTGGGGAGTTGAGAAATTAGACAAGTCACCTTGAACTTTCCGTTTCTTTTTTTTTCTTGTAACTGTTTTTGTATCCTTCAGGTGCTTTTTGGGCAGCTTTTTGGTTCCTTAACCGGTCAGTTTGCTTGTGTTTTTTTCTATTTGTTTGATTGTGTTTTGTTTTGTGTGTGTGTTTTTTTCTTTCGGTTTGCCTTTCGGGATAGCATATAGAGATGGGTTATTCATCTTTGATCAGATTGGAGAAGGGGCCTTCGGATTCTTTGTTGATTTGGCAGAATTTGATTGCAGTCTTCTTTTTCTTGACAGCTGATTTGGTTAAGGTCAAGAAAGAAGAAGGTTTTGGCTTTAGGTATGGATTTAATCAGGTCCTTTCTTATATATTTCTTCAATTCATTTTTTGTATTCAAAACATCTTGTAAGAATATAATATATGTTGTCCGAACTCTGATGTTATATAGTCTTTAATTTATTTTTTCTTTTATTTTTTCTGCTTTGATTTGCAACATGTTCTGATGGGTTCTTAATCTGATTAATATTTTTTGTTGCAGGCCCTGGTTTTTTAGTGCTGTTTGTTGAATTTTTAAACTTGACAGGCAAACATATTTTTTTCATTGCTTCATCTGGGGTTAATTACCTTTCCTTCCATTTGGAGATTCGGATGGAACAGTTCAGGCAGACAGGGGAAGTGTTGGGAAGTTTGAAGGCTCTGATGGTATTGCAAGATGATATTCAGATCAATCAGAAGCAGTGCTGTTTGCTGGTTAATATCTTTTGTTTGGCCTTTAAAACGATAGCGGAGGAGATCAAGCAGAACCTAAAACTAGAAGAGAAGAACACCAAGTGGAGGCCTCTTGAAGAGCCTTTGAAAGAGGTGTATAGGGTATTCAAAGAAGGGGAACTTTATGTTAGGCGTTGCTTGGATAACAAAGATTGGTGGGGAAAAGCTATTAGCCTTCATCAGAATAAGGACTCTGTTGAGTTTCACATCCACAACTTGCTTAGCTGCTTTCCTGCTGTTATCGAGGCAGTTGAGATCGCTGGAGAAATCTCTGGACTTGACCAGGAAGAGATGACAAAGAAGAGGGCAATGCTGGTAAAAAAGTATGATAGGGGTTGGAGTGATCCGAAACTTTTCCAATGGAATTTTGGGAAGCAGTATTTGGTCCCTCGGGAAATTTGTAGGCAGATGGAGAGGGCTATGAGAGAAGATAGATGGCTTCTTATTGATACAATCAAGGAGAAGAGAAGGGCATTGCCACCAGGAAAGAGTGAACATCGACTTGGAGAACTTTTGCTGAAGAAACTAAATGTACTAGCACCAGCTAATGGCAAACTCCCACCAAGTTCAATTTTGTTAGAAGCAGAAGATTACCAAGTGAGGAGAAGGTTAGGTGGAAATCAGCACAAGGAAATTCAATGGCTAGGGGAGAATTTTGCTTTGAGACATTTCTTTCACGATATTGAACCGTTGAATTCCGAAATTTCTATGCTGTTGTCCCTTTCCCATCCCAACATAGTGCAGTACCTCTGTGGCTTTTATGATGAAAACAAGAAGGAATGTTTCCTTGTAATGGAATTGATGACCAAAGATTTCTATTCTTACATAAAAGAGAACAGCAGTCCGAAGAAGCGGGTTTTGTTCCCTCTTCCAACTGTAGTTGATATTATGCTTCAGATTGCAAGAGGAATGGAATTTCTCCACTCACGGAAGATCTATGTCGGAGATTTTAATCCTAGTAACGTCCTTCTCAAACCCAGGAAATCTACAGAAGGTTATTTTCATGTGAAAGTCTCAGGGTTTGGCTTAACATCTGTCAAAAATCATTCTTCTCGACACTCATCGCCAGAGCCAAGTCCAGTCGATACTTGCATTTGGCATGCCCCAGAAGTTCTGGCAGAGCAAGAACAGGCAAGAAATGCTAGCAGTAGAAAGTACACAGAGAAAGCAGATGTTTATAGCTTTGGGATGCTTTGTTTCCAGCTCTTGACAGGGAAACTTCCCTTTGAGGATGGGCATCTTCAAGGAGACCAAATGATCAATAATATAAGAGCAGGAGAACGGCCATTATTCCCATCCCTTTCACCAAAATACCTTGTAAGCTTAACCAAGAAATGCTGGCATACGGAGCCAAGTTATCGCCCTACTTTCTCGTCTATTTGTAGGGTTCTGAGATACATCAAGAAGTTCCTTGTGATGAACCCTAATGACGGTCAGCCTTATATACAGTCGCCGCCTGTAGATTTTTATGACTTGGAGGCAGGGTTTCTAAAGAAGTGTCAAGGGGAGGTGACTTGTGATCTTCCTTCAGTGTCACAAATTCCATTTCAAATGTTTTCTTATAGGCTTATAGAGAAAGAAAAAACTTGTGTACAAATTAAATTTAAGAATTCTGAAGCAGTAAGTGAAGCAGCCTCAAATGGCTGGGATGAGAGTAACTCTGTAGTGGAGGATCATCACGTACCAGCAATTGATGCCAGGTCGTTTACATCTGACGTGAAGTCTGTTGGTTTTGATATGAAGTCGACTTTCACTGAAGTTCCAGACAGGAAAATTCCATCTGACTTGAGGTCAGTTCGTTCCGAGCCCGCTGATAAGAAACTACTGTTGATAAAGAAAACTACCAGCGTGAAGGTCAGAAAAGTTCCAGGTAAGGTTTACCTTTTCTCACAATGTAGGTTTCAAATTTATCTTAATCTTCCTTTTAATTAGGTTTACTCTGTTTTTAAAGATTTACAAGTAGCATTGCACTTGAACTGAAATAATGAAATTTAAGAATGCTGGCCTTGTGATTCAGGAAAGCCAAAACCCCTACCACCATCGAAATCATTGCCATGGACGCCACCAGGGCACAGCATGAAGATGAGATGCGAGAGTCCGAAACCATTATCCAAGAGCAGTATGAGCCCAATCAGACGCAGATCACCTGGACAAGCTTCAAACCCTTAGAAATCTTACTTTCTGTCACCTTCCCAATATTAGTTGACAGCATACGGAATCAGATTTCTTTCTCCGTGAAATTATTGTAGATTTGGTTTGAGTTTAGAACTTTTTTAAACTTTCTTATAAGTTTGTGTCTTAGCAATTCAGAAAACAAAAAACAAATAAAAAATGAACATGAAGAAAGTTGCGTGTTAGGATTGGAGCCTTTGTACTTCTGCTCAAGCTGATTTTTGATAATCTCTTAGTCTGATACTTTCAGGAGATGTTAAGTTTGAATACTTTCCTTGTGGGGAAATCTTCCATTGTTTTTCTTTTTCCTTTACAAGACTTGCATAGTGCTACTAAGACGATGCACAAATAATATCTCCAAATTGAAATAGCGACATTACAATTAAAATAATCTTTTAAAACAATATTATCATATACAGAGTTTGTATTCTATGAAATTTACAAGATCAAGCTTTTACACTTTCAAAATTTAATCCATAAATACAAGGAAATTGATGGAATTGGTCTAAATGTCCACTTTGCTTCAAATCTGCCTCGTCATTAAACAGGACTTCAAAACTCAAGAGTGCATACGGAGGTCCTTGCCAAAAATTTCAAAGGCTGCAAACCAATTCCCAGATGCCGAAATTGGTCAGACACCTTGTCACCAACGTAACTTGTAGCATCTCATGATGTTGGCTTTGAGAATTTTATCTCAATCCAGCTCATCTTGATACCACGTTAATCTCAATCAATTTTGTTTTATATTTACAGCCAATATCCCCTCTTAAACAATACGATATTCAGGTGCTTTCACCTGCAAATATCTCAGAGCTTGTATCTGATCTTTCTTATCTGGAGATCGGAATCGGAATTTGCTGCTCTAGGTGAAGTGCAGTTCAGCCAACTGAAACCCTATGTCACTCAGCAAGTAGAGACTGTAGAGCAGATGACACATTTGTGTGCTCAAAGATATTGCCAAGCAAATTTTGCGGTTTCAGTTTATGAATATGCCTTCCAGAAAAGGCTCTGATCCCCATGCAACAAGGAAGTCACACGAATGCAGTTTCTTGATTGACCCCAGATGGCTACCTTTGCGTCAAACCATCTGCAATACTTTTAAACACCCACTTGAATTGGCAGCAACAACCATGTCTGATTTCCCTCTCCAGCAGACACTTGAAACAAACAGCCCAATGTCATCATCTGTCTCCTTTCCAGAAATAGGATCGATTGAGCCAAACTTGTGAGAAGTGATTGGCATAGGTAGAGATCTATGGTAAGCAAAAACCTGAAAGGAGACAACATCACTTCAAGAAGTTAAAAGTAGCTGTATTTTGGCAAAAATGGTTGACGTGTTGTATATAAAAGCTGGGAACTCTATTCTTTTCCCTTCCATTTTACCCCTTTTCAGTGATGAATTGTCATCCTCACTGGTTATCAGGCAAATCAACATGACACGAAGAACTGAAGCCATACCTCATTTGTTTCTGAACCACATGTTATGTAATCATTGGCAACAGATAGACCCACAAAGTTCTACAGGAGCAAGAGATGCAAAGTTAAACCCAACACAAAGGGGAAATTGAAAAAATAGAAAAATAAAAGCAGCGCAAGAACAAACTGGCTAGCTCCTCCAACACCAACCTTCTCATTAGTGTGCCCACCAAGGGTTACGCTACAAGCACTGACAGATGAACTACTAGAGCTGGTTTTATTGAGATCCCAAATCTTTAGTGAATTGTCAGTGGATGCAGTAACAAGAGTTTCAGAGTCCAAGAACTTAACATAGCTCACAGCTTTGTCATGGCCAGCCAACACACACCAGGGGGCTCTGGCGTTCCGAAGATCATAGCAATAGGTTCTGTAATCCGCAGATCCAAAGGCCAGCAAATGAGTAGAGTGAGAAGAGAACTGCACACAGCAAACATTTGCAATATTCCTGATTGTGCCTATACTATTTTTCTGCAAAAAAGTTTTGTAGTGCATAAGCTTTTAAGCAAATTGCAGCAAGAATGTCAAAATTTTGAGCAGCAGCAAGAGCCATGACAAAGAAGAATAAACATATAAAGTTAAAGAAAAACCATGCAGCACTATGACATTTTAACATAAATGGTGCTAATTTGTGACCATTAATTCCAACATGTGCACATCATGCACAGAGACATTTATGAGGAAAGTGCTGTCTTGTCGTCCTAGTAGAGCAAGTAATATCTCAGATAACTTCCATCAATAGAGCATATCTTGAATGAAGTTTATGCATTAGAAAAACAAGCATAATTCAATGTGGTAATAAAACTGCAATTGATATTTTTTATGGCTTTCTATATATCAATAATAATAGCAATTCTGCACTAATAATTTCTTCAGGGTATTGGAGAGAGAACCGGGGGGGAGGGGGGGGGGGCACGGGTTGGGGTTTGATGGATTAAACATTCTTCTAAGTCTGGTTTTAGGAATCCCAAACTATTACAAAGTAAATAGGAGACGAGGAGAACATGCCTCATTAATGCTCCATAGCTTCACAGAACAATCATCACTACCACTGGCTAATTTTGTTGGGCATACTTGAGAAAAGTCCACGGACCAAGCTCTCTTTTCATGCTCATTGTATTGAAAAACCCCTTGACCAGTACTCACATCCCATAGCTGGAGTGCATCAAAGCAAATAAGGTAAAGAGCAACTTAAGGAATTTAAGAATACAACTGAAAAATCTAAAATGCATGATGGAAACAAATAAGCAGGAAAATCTGAGGTGGTCAGGAAAAAATAGCAATTACAGCATGTAAGAGAAGGGACCAGTATGCTTCAAGAGGTGGAGAAACCTCACAAACGTAGACATAGATTAGCAACAATGTGATTTTCTTTTTTAAGCTGTCATTTGATTAGCGAAGGTATTTTGGACATGACCCTGACATCCTTTTATAACCCACAACATATTCAGAAGCTGAAGTAGAAAACTCGATATCCATGCCAGAAGTATGACAAGGTTGTCCCATATCAGGTCAACAATTGATAATCACAGAAAGGTGTTTCTTCGGTAAAAAATCTAGCATGCAAAGATATACACACCTTCACAACACCATCATATCCAGTTGAAGCCAGATAGTTCTTGATGTAGCTGTTCCAGCAAATGCAGCTGAGCTTTGACTCATTTGACATTTCAATAACTGGATAATGAATATCAACAGGGTCATTAAAGATTGAATTAAAATCAAATATCTTTATTTTCTTTGATACTCCACCAGCAGCAAAATAGTCTGCATCACGGTCACAACTCAAAGAACAAATAACATTTGCAGAATTGCTAAAGTCCCCAGTTCTTAGTAGCCCACGCACTTCAAACTTACTATAACGAGCATATTTGCACAAACCATCAAAAAAGGATCCAAGGCAATCAGTGGTGTTCTGTGTTTCTTCACCCTCTTGTTCTATATAGCAGTTCTCATGATTTCTCAGTAAATCATTATCTTGGCGAATGGTAGCATCAGTCTCAGCAAGCTGGACTTCAGATCTCATGGAGAAATAAGCACTTTCAAGCTGACTGATATTGCTCATCAACCTCATATCATTTGTCTTAAAATCAGGTGATACTTGAGAAAATGCCTCCAACCTGTAAGGTTCTTTATGCTCAGAGGTAGGTTGCCTTGCATTTAGAAAGTCATTCTCTAAGCAAGAATGGAGCAAGTGTTTCTTTGAGCAGTTTCTCCTACCAACCTCTTCAATATCAGTATCCAAGCACCTGATATCTTCCACTAACTTACTGGCGTGGTTCTGCTTCTGTTCCTTCAATGAAACAAGGAAATGAAACAATAGTTCTGATTCAGCATCATCTTGGTTGATAGAGGATGATAATTCTTCTGCGGACACCTCCTGCAATCCATTAATCAATTCAGATTGTAGGATTTCCCTGCCACATGCATACAAAATAGAATGTCACATGAGTATTAGTTTAAAGTTTAAACAACTTGCACCTCAACTATTGCATGAGTTACTGACAACCATCCTGGTAAAAAAGCTTGAACATCTCACCATCAACTAAATGCACTAGTTTGGGAGGAAAAAAACACCTGAAATGGATTTTTTATGAGAAAAATAATGATTTCTCCAGTGCAAAATTCTATTGCATTTATGGACCCACTTACACAAAAACTGATGCATGTGCAATTTAATCCCATAGTTCTTCCAAAATCTCAATAAGGTCCTCAATCTATATAAAAGGGGCAATTTTAATATCTCAACCTATTATAAGTGGTTCAACATGCCTGTTCCATCTACTTCCGTTAGTAATATCATGATGGACACAAGTCAAAATCATCCAGCCTTCCTTTCATTTCCCTTTCACTGACCAGGTTGAACAAAACTTTCCACGGTTCACTAAGGTCCATGAGACATACTCCATTAGATGTGCACTCAAACTTCATGCCTTTAACACCACCAACAAGATGAAAGGGTAGACTACATATGTATAAGTTGGATCAGGTGAGAGAGTGAATTAAAACAAATAATTGGGAGATCTAATGTTGGTGAGAGGGTGTGAGATAGGATCTCCAATGATTTAGTCACCCATTCATTTGTAGAAGCACAACTTATGGTGTTGAGGATTTTTTTTGGCAACAGGCTAGCTTTCCATCGATGTAAATATTCTGTTTATGAAGAGGTGAACGCAAATTAAAAAGAAATGAAAAAAAAAAAAACAGAAGGGAGCACAATTAACTACTTGAAAAATTATAAGGTTGGTACTGACACTTCCAAGGTGCTTGGATCACATTGAGTTCAAGGAAAACTCTCACAACCAGATTAACATCCTGGAAAAAATTAACAACTCTTATGACTCAATTTAAGTTTTGTCCTCTAATAATTTAAAGGTCAAGACTATTGATTAATGTAATGTCATGCTTCTAAGGTCTTCATATCCAATAAAATTCAAGATTTTACAAAATTTAAAACAAGTTAGGATTGCCTTGTTGATGGGCGTGATGAAGGTTCAGGATGAAGTAGCCAAAGGCAGAATCCAGCTTCCCTTGGATTTTCAGATAGAAATTGAGGAGGAAGAATCCTGTGACGAAGGTCTGACATTACCGTCGCTTGTGCTCTGTCAGAGTCAAAACGACCAAGCAACTGAAAGAAACAACTTAATTAATCATATATATATATATATAAATTCAATCCAGACTCATATATCTAAACAAAATAAAAGGGAATGACAAACAAAAATAAGCATTATGCATAGCTGATAGGCTTATCTAGCCAACAAAAGAATAGTACTGGTGCCAAACTTAGATAATGGCAGCAATTTTATGGTTGTAATTTCTACTACATATGGCAGCAAAATCTTCTCAGCTTGTGAGTCACAACCTTTTAGAAAGCCCAATAATCAAATTTGTTATGGACAAGTAGCATTTGGGAAAAGCGACAAAGCAGCAAACAAATGAGTTTTTTTTATTACACAGAACAATGTGCCAGCTTTCAAGACTCATGAAACATGAATTTATAAGAAATAAAATGCTCTTTGAAAACATTTATTTATGGAAATAAATTCTGCACCATGGTAAACCAGAGTAACAATCAGAGTCATCGCACGGATGAAGAAGATGTTTCATTAATAGCATTTATCAAATAATGAAACATGAGCAATATCATAGAAGTTGAGCAAGACTGCCCAACAGACAAGACAACAAAAAACAGCTTCGCACCTCAAATAGTAGAATTCCAAGACCATAAATATTTGATGCAATCCTGCAGATGCCATCACTGAACTCCTCGGGACTTGTATACCATTTCTCTTCCAACCGGTCAACAATAGAAGTCAACTGTCGTTGACCTGTTTTAGACAGCTCATGGCTGCTGGACTTGGCCTGAATCCCATATTCTGTGTCATGGTTACGTTCAGTAGCTTCATTTTGAGAATCTTGGGAGACAATTGTATCAACACCCCCATCACTTGTAGATTCAAGTTTCAAGCTACGTTTTGTAGATAACTGAGGCCAGCTACTTATATAGTTCATGCTCTCACTAAACTTCTGCTTCTTGGCAAATGCAGTAACAAAAGAAAACATTCCTTGTTCCAATGGCCTTCTCCTGACCGCATGATTGTCGGAGCAGGGTGTATCTTGATCCATGGAACTTTCTAACATGTCTCTTGGGACAGCTGAACCAAGGTATTTAACCTGATTTGATTGCAACAACTTGAAGCTGGATGGCCGCAAGTCAGGCAAGGCAACTCCTTGAGAGTGAGAATAATCCACTAGATCAACAATCCGTCTAAATATTTGCAATCTCTCAACTTTATTTGCTTTTAGCCGTCCAGCATTCAGCCATTTCCTCAAACTCACTCCATCATGATCAGAACCACTAGGGCTCGGCCCAGTGATACCATATGAAGAAGTCATCGTTACAGTTTTAGCACTCAAGTTCAAAGGAGTATCAGAAGCTGCCAAAATGCCACCCCTCACTCCATCATGATCAGAACCACTAGGGCTCGGCCCAGTGATACCATATGAAGAAGTCATCGTTACAGTTTTAGCACTCAAGTTTAAAGGAGTATCAGAAGCTGCCAAAGTGCCACCCACGGACCTTTCATTATTCTGGTCTCTTGGCCCAAGTTTCAAGCTATCATGTGGCGGCCCTCTATAAATAATCCCCTTACCTTTCAAGGTGTTTTTGACAAAAAAGTCAGAAAATCCTGATTTTGAAAGAATCTTTGTCCGGAAACTACCATGTGAACTCACATTGCCTAACAACCCATTAAAGTCAGTATGCACCAATTGTTCTGAGACTTCATTTCTTTCATTGCTCAAGGTTTTTTGAACCAAAATGTCAGATGAAGATGGGTGCTGCACATCTAGCAATGCTTGACCACTGTCCCTATACAAGGTATTACTACAAGAAATCCCAGTTACTGATCCCCCTCCAATTTGATAAAGATGCGGCCACTGGCTCTGCCTGGCTTGCATCCTTTGCCTATTGTTTGATGTACCAACAACGGCTAAGTTTGAACCATCATAATTTCTCACCATTAATTCTTCAACCATATTCCCAGCATCATCCATAGAGCGAGGGCTAGAACATGGCTGTTTGGATGCATCCATAGGAGGGCTTGCACTCCTATTTCCATTCTTGCCCTCCAACTTATCAGCAAGTACATGGAATGAACTCTCAGGGTAATCACCAGCACTGGCTATAACTGTTTCACGAGATTCCAACAAGTTGGAGCTTTCAGGTGGTTTCACAGAATACTCGCTCTCTTTACCTTGGAGGTGTGCCTCCTCTGCCATGTCCATCAAAGTCACCTCATCACCCAATCCCTCATCCATACCATCCAAAAACAGACAACTCTATCATGTATTCATCTAGCAATGTAAACAGGACTTGTTTTCAGTCAAACATTTTGTGACCACATGCCCATCATCAATCCTCCAAAAGTTAACAAGATAAAAAGCAATGACATCAATTCACTACACTTAAAAGCGCACAACTTTGAGCATAAATCACCCAATACTTTCAAGCCCACAAAACTTTTAGCCATAATCTTCACTAAAAAAAAAGATAATCAAGAAATGTTTCTCTAGAATAATCAATACTTACCAAATTCTAAAGCAACACATAATCCAAAAGTTTCAAAACTTCAACTAAATGAAAGCCTAGCAAAGCTCTCTATCTGGAGGCTAAAAATCTAAACGCAAAGAATTTCTAACATAATCATAATTACTAAATTCCAACACCAACCCAGAATCCAAAAAGTTCCCAGCTTAAACAAAATGAAAGCCTAGCAAAGCTCTAGTTCCAAGCTAAGAATCATAAAATACAAGATACGAGAAATTAAAAAAAAAAACATCAAAATTACAAAATTCTAACAGCAACCAGAATCCAAAAGGTCCAAAAATCTCAAAAGATGGAAACCAGCAACAGTCATCAAACAAGCTAGTAAAAACCCTTTGGCAGCTAAGAACCGGTAAGTGCAAGAAATGAAACAAACTTAACCAAATAATTCTTTCTCCGCAAAACTTAGCTATACAATTTCACTTCCTCACCAAAACAAATGATTAAGAAACCTTTTATTAAACAATAAAAAATTTTAAATTCTAACGGCAACCCAGAATCCAAAAAACAACCCCTTCAACAAAATGAATGACTGGCAAAATTTGATCCTCAACTAAGAATCGGAGAAGGCGATGAAAGAAATAAATTTAAAGCGATAGTTACTTCCCCACAACACAAAAAACCCTCAAAATGTAGTCTTTGATATCTCTTAATTTTCTTAGCAACCAAAATCATACTAAACTGAAAAGGACAGCCAAATGCAAATCCAATAAAAAAAACACTTACCTCCATCGAATTTGGAGTGACATGGAGCACTTAATTTCTTTCAAGTAACGAATTTGAGAAGGCAGAACTGGAAATTTGTAGACCTTGAAATAAACCCTAGAAGGAAGTGACAAGTGATAATAGAAGAGACTCCTATTGCGTGGAATGGAAGTGAAATATCTCTCTCTCTCTCTCTCTCCCCCCCTCTCTCTCCAGTTTTGCGGCTTCAAATTTTGGATAAACTATTTTTGTTATATTAAGTTTTTTTTTTTTTTGGTGTGTTTAATTAGGTGTTAATTTGATACTTGTGTTTTTATTTATACTGTCATTAGATCTACGAAAGAAAGGTTCCAAATAGTAAGGAGAGAGGGTGGCCAGTTATTTTTCTTCAGGGAATTATTTAATTTTATTGATAATTCTAGTTATTTAAAAGAGCATCATGCATTGTTGTATTTACTAAAATGTTTTTTTTTTAATTTTTTTTTGTGTTTATAAATTATTTTGATATATTAAAATAAAAAAAATATTTATTTGATTGCTCTGTTTCACGTTGCCTAACAATTTCACCACTGCGCGCGCGGGCTCTAAGCGTCTTTCGAGCGGTGTGTTTATGGGCGCACCCCGGCGCCAAGACCCCCAACAGCTTGCTTGTTTGCTCTGGCTCTTGTTTTCTATTCTTTCTCTTGAGGTTTGTTCTAGATGTAAGAAATCCCTAACTGAATTTGATTTATACAAAACAGGCACAACTGCTTAGCCTTGGTACTAGTTTTGAATGCCTGAAGATGTTAAGCTACTGGTTAAACTAATTTTTTTAATATAAAAAAATATGCAAATATTATTAACGTGTTGCGAAATAAAAATTTAATAAGCTTATAAATATTAATAAAATTCAAATTAATCATCTGATATGCTTATAAATTTTGAAAAAAAAAATGTTGATCCTAACAAGTAATGAAATTGGAAAATATACACATGTTATTACATTATGAGGGAATCTTTCATTATTATTATTTAATTATATGGCAATAATATTTATCATACGAAGCATTATAATTAAATTTCATTGAAATAAACTATTTTGCTATTTTAATCCATCAGTTTCTTATTAAATATTTTTAATTATAGCCAAAAAAAATAAAGCAAATAGTTTTTATTTCTAAAATCCAACCACCGGAAGGTGGTTGAAAGATTGAGCACTGGTTTTTTTAATTAGAAATTATTTTTTAATTAATTTTTATATGAAAACATAAAAATAGAGTCTTAATAAACCAATTTTTTCAATCTAAAACACTCCTAACTTGATCAAAAAAACATAAAATTTAACTAATTTTTTTTCTAGATCTTAATTTATTTTTTCTAGTAAAAAATATTAATTGAACTATTTTCATTAAATAAAACTTATTAACATTAAAAAAATATATATATTTTTACCATAATATAAATAACCAATAATTTTCTCCTCATTCCTTATTTTTCAGCACTTTCTCAGACATCTCTAAAACACAAAAACTTAAACAAGAATAAAAAAAAATGTTCTGGACTAAAACATATAATTATCAAAGTAAAGGAATTAAAAAAAACATTTAACAATAATTTGAAGTCATATTTTCAAAAAAAGTTATGAATGAACAGTGCTTGATTAGGTCAAAATTTAAAATTGATTTTAACTCAGGCCCCGTTTGTTTGCAGGAAAGTGGTTTCTTTTTGGAAAGTGAATTCCAGAAAAAATAAATTATTTTCTGATATTTGATAGTTTAATGAAAAATAAGTTGAAAAGTATATTTCAGTGTTTAGTTATGTTATAGAAAATGAGCTGGAAAATAACTTATTAATGTTTTATTTTCTCAAGTTTATTAAAATAATGAGGAATAAATCTTACAAATTAAAAAGTTGAATGAGGGTGAAATTAAAAAAATATATAATTTCATAAATTATCTCAAAATAAAATAAATAATAATTAAAATAATAGAAATTAAATCTAAAAAATAAAATAAAAATGAAAAATGAAGAAATTAAAATAATAATAATTAACATTTCATAAATTATTTCAAATAAAATAAGTAAGAATAAAAAGAATGAGGACCAAATTTGATAGATAAAAAATTTCAATAAGAAAATGATAAGGGAAAAGGAAATAACAATTATAAAAATGAGAACTAAAGGTAATATAAAAATTAAATTTTAAGAGATGAAATTGAAAAATAAATATTTAAAACAAAATATATATAGCAATCAAAAGTTTGAGGACCAAATTTGATATAATCGTCAAATAATATGACATTTTTAAATTTTTCACAACTCCCGAAAAGTGTTTTCTGCTCAAATTTTTCAGGAAAATACTTTCCTGGAAACCAAGCCAAATTTTCCTTTGACTGAAAAGTGTTTTCTGTTAACCAACTTTCCTAATGGCAAACAAATACAAGAAAGTTTGGAAAGTTGTTTCCTGGAAACCATTTTCCAGGAAACAAATATGGCTTAAATTTTTTATTATTTTTAGAAAGTTTTTTTCGTCTAAAATAAAAGAAAAACACTTTCTTAGAAACCAAATCAAATTTTTCTTTAACTGAAAAGTATTTTTTATTGACTAGAAATTATTTTCTGTTAACTAATTTTTTTTAATAATAAACAAACATAAAAAAAATTAAAAAATAATTTTTTAAAAATAAATTTTTAGAAAACAAGCAAAGCCTCAAGGAAAATGTTACTACATTTAAAATAGAAGATGATTTTTTATTTTTATTTTTTGTAATTTCCCCGAAGTAAATAAAGAACATCCGCCCTTGTAGAAAATAATACTCCAGTCTCCAGTTACCACGTCGTTTATAGTCTTTAAAATCTCCTTCCTCCTCTCTCTCTCTCTCTCTCTCGCTTGCTCGCTCATTCACACACCACAAAACAGATAAACCCTAACCCCCAAATTCTTTGTATTCAAACCCTAATTCTACAATCATGGCTTCCAATAAAGACGGCGATCCTTCTCTTGGCTACCTAACACGAAAAGATACCGAGGTAAAGCTCCCCCGCCCAACCCGAGTCAAGAACAAAACCCCCGCCCCGATACAAATAACAGCGGAACAAATCCTCCGCGAAGCACGAGAACGACAAGAAGCCGATATCCGACCTCCCAAACAGAAAATCACAGACTCAACTGAACTCGGCGATTACCGTCTCCGTAAGAGGAAGGAATTCGAGGACTTAATTCGACGCGTGAGGTGGAATATAAGTGTTTGGATAAAGTACGCGCAATGGGAGGAGTCTCAGAAAGATTTTAATCGCGCGCGTTCAGTTTGGGAACGTGCGCTCGAGGTGGATTACCGGAATCATACTTTATGGCTGAAATACGCAGAGGTGGAAATGAAAAACAAGTTCATAAATCATGCGAGGAATGTGTGGGACCGGGCTGTTACCCTTCTCCCGAGGGTTGATCAGCTCTGGTATAAGTACATTCACATGGAGGAGATGTTGGGGAATATTGCGGGAGCTAGGCAGATTTTTGAGAGGTGGATGGGGTGGATGCCGGACCAGCAAGGTTGGCTTTCATATATAAAGTTTGAATTGAGGTATAATGAAGTGGAACGTGCCAGAGGAATTTTTGAGAGGTTTGTTCAGTGTCATCCAAAGGTGAGTGCGTGGATTAGGTATGCAAAGTTTGAGATGAAGAATGGCGAAGTTGCGAGGGCGAGAAATGTGTATGAAAAGGCGGTTCAGAAGTTAGCTGATGATGAGGAGGCTGAGATGTTGTTTGTTGCATTTGCGGAGTTTGAAGAGAGGTGTAAGGAAACGGAGAGGGCTAGGTGCATTTATAAGTTTGCTTTGGATCATATACCAAAAGGGAGGGCGGAGGATTTATATAGGAAGTTTGTTGCGTTTGAGAAACAGTATGGTGATAAAGAAGGGATTGAGGATGCGATTGTGGGGAAGAGGAGGTTTCAGTATGAAGATGAAGTGAGGAAGAATCCTTTGAATTATGATGCGTGGTTTGACTACATTAGGTTGGAGGAGAGTGTGACAAATAAGGTGAGGATTAGGGAGGTGTATGAACGTGCAATTGCTAATGTCCCGCCTGCTCAAGAAAAGAGATACTGGCAAAGATATATCTATCTATGGTAAGTTTTGGATTTGAAATTCATATTGCATTGTGGTATTTGTTGTGGTCGAGTGCTGATTATAATTCCTGCATTTGTGTGGTTTAGGATAAATTATGCCCTTTATGAAGAGCTCGATGCAGAAGATATAGAGCAAACGCGGGAGGTGTATAGGTAATCTTGCCTTTTCTGAAATGATTATATTGGTTTCTCTTGTTTTGATGTTGATGGTGGTCGGTACAATGCTCTTTAGTTTCCCTTTATTAAACAAGGAACTGGTTGATGCGTAATGTCTTAACTGTCAAAAGAGTTGCCAGCAGAGGATAGGTCTTACAGGAGTGTGTTTTCAAGCGCTTTTTTATTGATAGGAATCTGTTGTAGTATCATTGATTTTTTTTGGGGGAGGGCGGGATCGAGAGAAAATATGGATCAAATATTAATTGAAGTGTTCCTAGTTAGATTGAATTGTTGTTCTTTTCTAATCATCTATTCTGAAAATGTGATGATTTTGTGTTCATGCTGCTGCTCTTTGATAGATCTATGAGAGCTTTCCAGTGCTCAACCATCTTAATGGCGCACACTGACTATGTGACAGCATTCTTATCTGAAAAAAAAACATCTTAATGGCGCACACTGACTATGTGACAACATTCTTATCTGAAAACAAAATAATTTGTGGCAGCACAAGCACAGTGATTTATTTTTTTTGTCTCTCATTTGGTGTACAAGTGTGCCTTTGTTAGCATACAATGCTGTGTGATTTTGATTTGCGCACTAACTTCTCCCCTCCTGTCCTCCCCATCTCTTCATTTTATACTCCATACTTTCTCACAGACATATTGCATGCTCATTTATATCATGCTCTGTCTGTCTTATGATCATAAATTTGCAACTTATTGTCAATAATGAAAAAAAAATAAAAACATAGGGGTTCCAGAACAATAACAATAAAACAAAGGGATTAGTGCATTGATAAGTCGATCCAGCTGACTTGGAAGAGTTTTCTAATTCACTTTTAAATGTTAACAGGGAATGCTTGAACCTGATTCCACATGAGAAATTCTCATTTGCGAAAATCTGGCTTTTAGCAGCCCAATTTGAGATCCGACAATTGAATCTGAATGGAGCTCGGCAAGTTTTAGGTAATGCTATTGGAAAAGCTCCTAAAGATAAGGTAAAATCTTGGCTGATAATACAATCTTTATGTTTTTATTACACTATGTTGATCTGTTCTGACACCTTTGCTTGCTGACAAACAGATATTTAAGAAATATATTGAGATTGAGCTGCAGCTTGGTAATATTGACCGTTGCCGAAAACTCTATGAGAAATATTTAGAGTGGTCGCCTGAGAATTGTTATGCATGGAGCAAATATGCTGAACTGGAGAGGTCCTTGAGTGAAACCGAACGGGCACGATCTATTTTTGAGCTTGCTATAGCACAGCCAGCCTTGGACATGCCGGAGTTGTTGTGGAAGGTAATTTATATGCTGTCCCCATTTTAGTTAATTACATATTTGTAATTCATTGCCTTTGTTGACTGTAAACCTGAACTTGGCATTTATATGTTCTTTAAGTGTATTGTGGGGCCAATAATCATAACTCTGCAGTGCAAAAATGGTTGCACTTCCTTGATTTTAAATCAAGGTGTCTTTGTGTCATTTAATGGTAAATTTTCATATATGTTTGATTTCATGGTTGAATCTAATAGTCTATGTATG
>Ga0325405_1003013_pt1 | contig 17383 bp, 8 predicted proteins | sample PopdelMetagenome_21_FD_205663 | JGI IMG/M metagenome (GOLD analysis project Ga0325405, IMG submission 205663) | Populus deltoides microbial communities from Bellville, Georgia, United States - Xylem-Control-R2 | ecosystem: Host-associated > Plants > Phyllosphere > Stem > Wood/Secondary xylem...
AAAATGAATCAATAAATCATAAGTTGTTGTATTATTAAAATAGACATTGAATTAAACATTTGGTAAATAATGAAAAAGACTAAAATATAAAGTATTTTAAAGTGGTAAGATGAATGACGTAACATAAAATTGTTCACTCATTAGACAAAAACAATGAATTTAAAATAAAATCAAAGTCTGATGAATCCAATCTAATATCATGTAAAAATTTAAAATAAAATATATTATCATTGATAATTTGATAAATTACATATAACTTATATAGATATAGAAAAATATTTAATTTTCCCATTTGATTAGATTATTAAAATAATTTATTGATCGTCCTGAGTTGTTTAATTCATTAATTTTATCCTTTTATTAATTCATTAGGAAATAATTATTTCCTTAACAATACATATTTTGATATTTCACTTGAGTAGAGAATTTAAGAGTATAATGACTGATTGAGTATTGAAATGCTTGCTGGATAAATTGCGGTAATAGGAAACGAGCTGTTAAACCAGCAAAAGTATCAGGACCTTTTCCAGCACTAAATCGTTAAGCAGGAGAAGCGATCGACTCTGTTTCTTCAGAAACTCTATGTAAAAGACGGAACCTGATCGCTTCTCTGATGTTATCAAAACCCTTGCTAGCTTTGCACTGAAGTTGTATGAAAATGCAGCTCGACGCCCCTGTTGTAGTTTCCCAGCAATCTAAAGGTTCCCTTTTTAGAATCTCTTAGTGTTTCTTGACCATGCATGACTATTTCCAGTTAAAGAACTACAGATATTTTTTTTGTCATGTTGAATAAATTATCAAACAGCCTCAATCGTCAACATTTCGGACTATATTATATATGGTCCTGATCTGAGGATTGTGTTCTACTTGTATCATGCAGTTCTATGTGAATTCTGTAGATATTCATGCTGTTGGGAGGCATTTTAATGTGCAAGTAAATCATTGTTTCTGGATGAATTCGTTTGATCTTTTTTTTGGATTGTCAAGCTAACCGAGTCAAGTTCAAAACAAAAAATAGGCAGGTTCTTTCTGTACTCGAGTTCTTTACAAAAAAAAAATTCTACATTCCAAAAGCATGGACAAATCAAAGAAACAAACAATCCGATGCAATTTTCATTCTCGGGTACTTGAGAACTGCCTTTTCCAATAGCAATCCAACTCTACTTACAAGTTACAATTGAATCTGTATTTTCTGTAATGAAGTGATCTCCAGATCAGAATGCTTCTGGTAGAGGCTGGCCTCCCAGGAATGCCTTGAACAGCACAAGCGATCTTTCAGGCTGCGAAAATGGAGCTTCATGGGATGCTCCTCTAATGGTGGCAAAGGATAGGATATTACCATAAACTTGAGTCCACCCACCAACCTGAAGGTAAAAAAACCAATCAAGTTCTGTCCTGTTAAAAAAATTCATAAATTGTAATCTTCAAATGTGAGAGTTACCTGCTGCCCCTCGAACCAAACTCTGTAAGGCACGGTGGTGTTTAGTCCCAATTCCTCAGACAGTCTGTGAACTAATATTCGGCTTCCAGTAAGTGGAATGACAGAATCTTGGTCTCCACTGCATTTTAAACACAAATGTCTTGTGACTTTTATGATCAACCTTGATAAAATTCCGTTTTTCCAACTTCACAAGGAGAATATAGCAGACTGACAAGGTAAGAGGTAACTTACCTGTAAACCAAGACTGGGATTCCTGCCTTAATGAGTCTGCCCACAATAGTGATTGTTGGCATCTCCAAATCAAGCAGCTCATAATCAAGAATACTGAGATTGAAACATTGAGAGAAAAATTATCAAATACCGTAAAAAAGTAAATGAGAAATGCTTCTGTTATGTCATTGATTTTTCTGTGGGATAAATTCTAAGACAGGCAGTGTCTTGTTTACTACTCTAACATTAGCACAGCTTAATAAATCTCGTTTTGGTGATAGAGAAATACTTGCTGCAAACAGCCCATCGACGGACTCCAACAAGACGTGCATGGAGAGCCATCTGCACATCTGGCCTGTTGAGATAATTAACTGTTTCATCTTCCACACATACATCTACATTTTCACCAACTTGCTGTTGACCAGAATTAACAAATCAACTGTTAGTGACTCGCTGCACCAATGAAAAGCCAAACTCAAACAATTTTTGCAGTTGACAAATAATGGAATGTGCTTACCTGGGGAGTAAGGACTTTTGACTGTGAGAGAACTGACGATATACAGACATCAAGGGTAACATCATACTTGTCAACAAATCTACTGGTTTCTCTAGTCACTTGACTCATCACCCTTGAGCATAGAGGAGAAACTGAACCTCTGTAGTATTCGCTTACATATCGCGAGTAGTTACAGACTGAAGTGAACATTTTGTATGTTGTGTCTGATATCAATCCATGAGACCAGAAGAACTCAGCCCTCGAATTGAAGTCTGTGGAATACTCTAAAACTGGATTCCCTAGCTGCAATTTATAGGTTAAGATTAATTGAAAATATAAAAGAACAATGGAATTCTCAAAAGGAAAAACAAAAAAAAAAACCTTGTGAATAGTAAAATAGGTTTGGTAAAACAAGTACAATTGAAAAAAAGAATAACTTGACAGAATTACTGGCAGAGAATGGAGGGAGATTTTATTTTATTGTTTGCTTATTAATACTCACAGCAATTCCTTTCAAATTGAACAACTTCTCTTTTTTGTTGAATTGAAGCATGAGTTCTGCCAGCTGGGGCACATAGTGACCTAATTATGAACAGAATTGAAGCATTAAATTAATCCTCATTTATTTATAAACTGTTTTGACAGAGAAGAAAAAAAAGTTTGCTTTGAGCATGAAAACAATACCAGCATAGCTTTCTCCTGTAATGAACAAACTTCTGCTTCTGTATTGTGGGAATTTGACAAACCATCTTTGCAAGAACACCAGATTGTCCCTAGCTATAGATAACAAAAACAAAAACAAAAACTGCTTCAAAATGAGAGGTAAAATGTCTGTAAAGGTGACCTTTTGTCAGCTCAGAATCTAAACGACTAGAAAACAAGCACAGTATGTACTGACGATGCAAATCTGTAAAGTGAAAAGGAAATTATAAGTCCTATGGCATTATGAAATAACAATAATATTCTTTCTTTCGATCGTCTGTCTACAAAGAACTCATATGATTAAAAAAAACTGATAAAAAAAAAAGAGAGAAAAGAAAAGAAAACTCAGAGAAATAAATAAATTGAGAAAACAACAGAAAGAAAAGGTTAAACAAAAGGAAAAGAGGTTGACTTTGAATCCTCGGTACAGAAATTCTGTTTCTTGTGTAATTCTAAATTTTGAATAAACAGTCTTTATTTCCCTTTACTTCAGCAAGATTTCAACGTGAAAATGAGAAAGGAATATCAACATTTTGGATTTGAAAAGCCAATTAAACTTGTTAAACTCTGAAAGAACTTGGTGGAAACATACCAGTGATCTTGTCATCGACACCTTCATATGAAGAGGTGTTGGTGGAGTAAGAGAACCCAACTCCAATTGGTGTCTCCAAATACAACATATTAGCTTCTGCGAAGCAAGTGATCATTTAGCTAAAATTCAGCACTGTGTGGATTGTTTTTTAACGCAAAGAACAAAACCGGGATCACACAGTAATATAAACATGAGCACTTAATTTACCTCTATTCCAGCTATATTGGTTCTTGACCAGTCCCTCCCCACTAGGTCTAAAAGGTCCATTCTCAGAAAATGCCCCAACTCCCAAAGAAGAGCAACCTGGCCCTGCAAACAACAGTGAAACAAAATGAGAATCAAATCCCGACAGAAAGACCTATCTTTTGCGTAGCATTAGTAGGTTGGTATAGGATTAGGACCTCCATTTAGCCAGAGAACAAGAGGCTTAGAAGCACAGTCTATTTCAGCTTCAGCAAAGTAGTAAAAGAGAGCTTTCTGGTTTTTGTCATCAACGGTCACATAACCTGAATACTGCAGGAACCAGACTGGAGGTTGACCAGGTAACTGAGTAATTCTGTCTAACTGGGAAAGACTACACTCTACTCCTATGATAAAGCAAACAAGTAAACCTAGAGGCAATGCCATTATTTCTTTTGACAGATAAGGCATGGCTTCACACTTGATTGGAGAGAACCTGGAGGGAGAGTGTGTAAAAAGATTAGAGAGGGGGGGTGGGGGGTTATCGAGATGTTGCTTAGTGAGGAGGCGTTATATAAAGATCGAGAGGGAGAAGAAAAGCTAGTTCTTTTAATTTAGCACATTAAAAAAAGGGAAAATATTTTTAAAAATAACATATTTTAAGTCTCTAAAATTACAATATAAACTTTCATAAATTACAATTAAAAAAAAAAGGAAAACAAAAAAGCAAGAGGTGTTGCAAACACACTGAAGCTATAATAACAACGCAACAAATATCATGAAAAAAAATTTCAACCACATACCAACATCGAAAAAATCATCAATATAACTGAAAGAAATAACATGAGCTGTCCAAAAACAAGCAAACCAAACCACATGTCACCTTTGAGGGCTCTAATAGATAGTGACACATGTTATTTGTAAGTCATAAATATTATTTGTGATTATTTTTTTAAATATTTTATTTTATTTTATGAACCCTAACGTTAAAATCACTCGAAGAAAAGGAGCCTGTGTTTTTTGTTGGTTTCTTTTTCATTTTTTTATTATAAAATGCACTCGTTAAATTTTGTCCCTATGAGAGGAGAGATTTGGAGCATAAACAGATGTACGTGTGTGTGAGATGTGTGCTGACTTGGATTCTCGGTCGGCAAATGAAGTGCGACGTCAAGTGAAAATGAAAAGACAGAGAATGTGCTTTAAAGGCCTGACTTTGATGACAGAAGTTAAAGCCACCCCACTGTGTTTGTTTTTAGTGTATACTAGAAAGGGGAAGGTGGTATGCGTTCTATATGCATTCCACTGTGGACTGGATTAATATTTTTTTAATATAAAAACAAAATTCAAATAATTATAAGATGTTTAAAGGAGAAAAAAAAATGATGTCTATATTTTCATAGTTCATTAATCTTGGTTAATTTAATAATATAATTAAAAATAATAATAATAACTGATAAAAAAAATAATAAACCCTTATCAATATTATGAAAAGATACCATTTAAGTATTTTTAAAAAATCTAAATGGTTTTATTTCATAAAAAAGTAAAAATTGAATGGAACAGGGTAACCACATAAAGAGGAAATTAAAGAAATTTAAAACTCAATTATCAACAAATTAAACATTAAAGGACGAATTGGAAAAAAAATTAAAAGACAAAAAAATATGACTCGAGTAAACACGTCAAATTTATAGTCTGATTTTGAAATTGGTATAAGCCTGCGCAAAAGAAATTGAATAAAATAATGAAGGTTGACTTTCAAGCAAGCTAAATTATAAAAGAATAAACTGAAAAAAAAATCAATTTAAAAAAAAACAAGTAAAGCCGGGTTTACTTATCCATGACCTAGGATAACCTCATAAAAATAAAATAAAAAAATCACGAAACTCATGGCACAATAACCTAATGTCAAAGGATAAAATTTTTAAAAAAATCAATTTAAAAAATGATCTAACATAAAAGACCAAACTAAAACTGGGATAATAATCTTCGAAACTTATGACATGGGTCATGAGACTAAGATTACCCCTTAAAAAAAACACAAAAAATCACGACAAAATTCTTAATCATCCAAAAGTAAACAAAAAAAAAACTAAACCAAATGGCAATCAAAAGAATGAGGATTAAATTGGATAGAAAGATTAGATGAAAAAATAACGAGGGATGAAATTGAAAAATAAAATCAATAAAAGGATTAAAAACAAAAGAATAGCAATCAAAATATTAAGGACCAAATTGGATATAAAAATTAATTAAAATAAAATGTTGAGGGACAAATCAACTTCAAAAGGCTTTAAAAGAAAAATAAATAAAAAAATGAAGACTAAAATTGATGTTAATACAAATTTACAAGATACATTTGTTTTTAACAAGGATTAGTGTGGAATTTAAGGTAAGGAGAGAGAAAAGAGAAAGAGAAAAATAAAAAAAAATCATCGGAACCCAATCTCTACTCTTTAGTGCACACGTGACTAATCACCATGAAAAAGACGGCGTGATGCTTTCAATATCTTCAATGCACACTTGCCTAATCACCATGAAAAAGACAATGTGATGCTTTTAATGTCATCACTAAAAGTAGTGTTTGATCACTGGAAGGTGCCGCACATATTTTACAAGGAGCATGAGCACCTCTCATTCGCTGACATGTGTTACGCATGTCTTTTTTAAATTTTAATTATATTTATATTTGTTAAAAAACTAAATTGCTTTTTATTAAAATTGATTATAACTAAAAAAAACCATAACAAAACAACATTCCTCTTGATATATTTTTTTTATTTTGCTTTTAAATCATTTTATTATTCAATCAAGACATGAAAAAGACTAAAAAACCTCAGTACTCCAGTTTAAATCTTTTAACTTGTAATTAGATTATTTTTTTATGTTAAAAATACAAGAAGACCGATTTATCCCCATGAAATTTGATAAAACCAATTATATCATGTGAAAATACCATTTACCCCGGTCTTCCTTGGATCGGCTATTTTTCTTGAAAACAAAAACATTATAAACACTGCAACAATATACAACGCAATTCACAGTAAAAACTGATGTATTTTAGTTTTTTCTTTAATTAAACCAAGAAATGAAATGAGCAAAAAATAAAAACACCCAGTACTAAGACAGCATCTGCCTTGGCACCATACAGTATGCTTCCGCATGAAGGAGCTTGTTTTCTCTCTTTCTTTTTCTTTTTCCTTTTTCTCTCCTCAGATCAGAACCATTTTTTGGTTTCTCAAGAAAATGGATTAAAATTTCAAAAACAGAGATGGACATAATCATTATTCGTGAGTTTCGTTTTCCCAGATAAAATTGCTTTAGTCATTGAGCCTGCAATCTGCATCATATGTAACAAAGTACAATCGCAAATCTTTATTTTATATTTCCCCGATACTTCTGGTGAATCTGAACCTCTTTTGGAGACACAATGAACATAAAAATCCAACGAAAGTTAGACCGCATTAGCAGTCTGCCATATTTGGTACTGCTGGACTAACACTTTGCTTTGCTTGATTGAAGCTATCCTCAGATGCAGTGCTAATAAATATTGCAATGATATTCTTAACTCCATATATTTCCATACAGTAATTAAGAATCTTTTGGGGGTGATTTGCTTTGTTTGACCTGTCTTAAAAGCCTTTCATTTTGTCTGATCACTGTGGAAGTAAAAGAGTCTTTTCTTGGTACTCAATCAACTGAATGCATTCACCATTCCTCTCTCAATATCTCTGGCTCTGGTGTCAATGGGACCTATACACGGGCCATTGAAACACAAAGCACTGCTCCCCCAGTGAGGGAAAGTGGAGGTGCCGTAGATTGCTGGCAGATAGCAGCATCATGACAAACCTCTGTTTCTTTTCTACCCGCTATATTTTTTTATTCCTCATTAGAGTCAATACAGCTATGTCTAGTTATGAATGCGTTCAGGTTTTTCTTTTTGGTAGAAAATGTATGTAGAATGGTAGATGTTGATAATTTGTTTCTCGTACTTTGACCTCCGAATGTGAACAAATGGCAGCCATATGAACAAATTGAATTGAAAATAATTAATTACAACTTAGTCTCTTGAGATTATTGATCCTTGTAATGCTTTCAAAATAATCAAATAGGCTTTTAACCAACACTTATCATCCTCAATTGTTTTTTTCTCTTTTCTAAAAAAAGATTTATTCTTTCTTCTGTATATGGCACATAAATTCTGCCCATTTCCTCTTAAAGGATGTAGGTGACCTTGCTCCTGGTAACTTCTTGTTAGTGGCAGTTGGTAACTTTCTAAAAGGAAAATGAGAGAAATAAAAGGAGAACCGAGAAGTGGTTGTGGCCGGCATGGTTGGGAAATGTGCTGCGGATGCTAATGTAAGCTTTTGTGAGTCTTGTAATATAAGCAAGGTTTCACTTTTATTTGTTTTCTCCATTTTTTTAATTTCCATTGTTCAATGCTCTTTAGATGTTCTTATTTTAAGATCACATGGAGAAAAAGCTAGTTTACTTTCTTAATTAATAATGCAAGCCTCCTTTCCTGTGTTTTTTTCCCCTCATACAGGCAGGTAGTAGTACTGGAACAAGGATCGGCAGTTCAATCTTCGATCATAATTTTGGCTGATACTCCATACCTTTTCCTACTCTTTCTATCAAGACCACTAATGGAAAACACATGCCCTTGCTTTTCGAAGGGACAGTGCAAGAAGTCAAGTCTACAAATTCCTCCAGAAGGCAGTTAAACCTAAAAGTTATAAAGTTTCGGGAGTGAGCCAAAATCAACGTAACTAAAGTTCGTAATATTCCATAATTTTCAGCGTGGTTGTGAGTGAGAAATAATTTATTTTCTTACAGTGAAGAAAGATTTGTTCTCCTAAAAGTTTGAGAAGTCTAAAATTTGTACTTTCAATCAAATCTCGGAGTACTTTCTTAAATTTGCGGTAGTTGTTGAGGCTAAAAACTCTTCAAAATTAAATCCGGCCGGCGAGGGTAATGCAAATAATAAGGTTTGCTTCTACTGTAATAATATATTTCGATCCACGCCGTGCTAAAGGCAAAAGTCAACTAACTAGTGTGAACTATAAACAGTAGGTTAGAACTTTAATAATAAATAAATTGAAAAGAGAGAGGAAAAAACAACTATGTGGAATTCGAATGTCTCTTTCTATCTGAGGTGATGATGAGGTCAAGAGGGGGATGATTTACACTTGAGCATGTTGGAGAAAACGCTTTCATCCATGCTACGCATGCTTTTATATATGTGACAATCTTTCGCCATGGCCGGAAGCAACCATTCATGCAGACAAAAGGCAAAACCCTTGAAAGAAAAAGTATAACACGCAGTACACAGACCTCATTCGTCTCTTGGAATTAAACTCTGAACTAACTCCCATACAAACTCTCACAATGTTAATGTGAATTTAGAACATTATCTCTTATAATCATTTCGCTCTAATAATTACGAGGAAAAACATGTTCCTTCCTTCTTTCTAGGTGATTTGCTTCACATCAAAACATTTAGTCGGTATAGTCTAGCCAATGGAGAAAGATTTTAATGGGAACAGAAGGGATAAGTTTTCTAAAGCCATATTGTTGGGGCCATGTCACCAAGTGGAAAGAAAAAAAATGGTAGATAAGTGGTGACTAGGTCAAAATCACCTTTCAGAATTTTTAGTGTCTCTCCCTTCTTTCCCCATGCTCAACTTTTATCCAAAAGAGCTTGTTTTTCTCTGCCTGGTGTGTCCACCAAGAAGGTAATGCTACTATTATATTTAAGTGCACATGACCATCTGTGGCACAAATTGAAACATCAATTTGCCTATGCGCTTTTTAGAACAAGGTAGGGTATGGTGTGAACATATTTTATATTTTAGCTATAGGGGCAGAGCACAGGACCTGCAGCGCGTGCTAAGTGCCATAGGAGTGCAAGGGAGACATACATAGAGAAATATAGATACTGAAAGATCAAGAAAAGGACTATTATCCAATTCCAAACGATTCCAAGCCTTCCAAACTGCCATTTTACAACGTTACACACGAGAAGAGACAAATCCCAGCCGTTGTGGCTGTACCAAAGTGGCTGTCTTATTTGCATTTACAGCTCCGAGGCATGTAAAGCGGCTCCACTTAAAAATTGCTTTTTGGGTTTTAATCCGTGTTTATATTTTATTTCATATTTAGGCTAGAATAAAGAGAAATCCCAACTGGGCTTTCGGAGAAGCGAAAAAAAGAGGAGAGAAAAAAAAGAAGGCTTAGGAAGAAGAAATGAGAGAAGGGGTGGGGAGAAAGGGAAAGGGAATAGGGCCCAATCGGGCCAAAAAAGGACAAATGACCCAACTGAGTCTAGCAACAAAGCTCAATTGAGCATAAGACAAGAGGAAAGAGAAGAAGGCGGGGAAAACAAGGAAATGAAGGAAAGAAAAAGAAGGGAAAGAAAAATCGAAGCTATACCTGGATGTTTTAAATGACGCGCCATATGTGGGGATTACCCTCCTCGAGACAAACCAATGACACCAAGAAAAACATCTAAGGAGCGATACAGCAAGGCTTATATGCCTACGAAACAAGGTCAGACTAAACATGTGTCATACTTAATTTCTACCATTTCTTCATTTCGATCCCTAATTCCACAATAACTTTTCAATTGAATCCATATTTTAGCCCCAATTGAGCCCAATAAGAAGAGGAGAAGAAAAGAAATGAAATGAAAGAGAGAGAGAAAAAAACCCAACCAAATCTCAAAGGGAAAATGTGGGCACTCTAGCAAGGTCATGAACCCTTCTCGTGTCAAGCAAATCTCATATTAAACATTTCCCAATGTATTGCCACCGTCTTAGATTTTCTTTATATTTGTTTGATGACTTATCAATATAACCACACATCTAAATCTTTGTTTTACGACTTACAAGTTCGACATCTACTTGAACTCTCTAAAGCATCACTATGATACCTCCTGATAAAACTATGCCTCATATATTAATAAGATAGGTGTCTATACAAATAACTCATTCTATGAAGCTAATTGTGCATTCCTTATCAATAAATCAAATATTCTTCTTGATTACTTCTATATGTAGGTCTGTGACCCTATAATTTACATCGAAAATACAGGTGATGTGAGATATATAAATACCAAAAACCACATTAGATATGAGAAAATATAACAATACAACAAATACACACATATAAACATTCTCTTACATTTTTGTTCTCCTTCAAAATATTATTTTCCTCTTGGACATTGCTAATTTAAGCATCAAATGATCATTTATTTCACATAGACTGCAATTTATCAGCCCAAGCCCAACAAAAACTTTTTTTTCAGGCTCATTAAATAGACATGGAAAAGCCCATATTTAGTATAAGTTTTTTTTTTTTTTTACTCAAATCGTCAATATTAATATACAAACATTCATAGTTGAAACATCTGGAGCTCTGGCCGTTGAAATTGATCTTCTTCTTTTTTCCTCTTCCCTGTTCTTATCTAAATCAACAGGTTTAAACCTATTATATAACTAGCTAGGTAGGAGCAGAGCCATAAATCGATTAAACTCTGGAGCGGATTCTGAAAAGGTTTGAGTCCAAACATGATTTACTTAAATCAATATCTAAATTTGGCTCAAAATATATCCTGAAATTTTAAAATTGAGATCAAATTATAGTAAAAATAAGAAATCCAATTTTTCATTATATGAAATCAGGAATAATGACGGGATGTTCCATTTGAAAATTAAATGTAATTAAAGAATCCGTTCAAAGATAAGAATCTAAAAGAGAGTTAAAGAAATTATTAAATTTTGGCAAGCTTTGTTCTCATTGTTTGTATTTTAAACTTAATCTGAAGAAGGCTTTTAGCAATGTTTATATTATATATAAATAGAACATTGCATATGTGTATATAAGTAAAATTGGGTTTGAATAAAAAAAAATAAATAAATAAAAAAGAAGTTGAAATACTAGATTAAAAAATAAAAACTGAATACGTTATTGTAATAAAAAAAAAATATAACTTCTTATTAATTTGTAAGGTGTCCATTAACCAACACAACCGAACAACACAGTATAAAACAACAACGGTACCAAACTACTCTTAAATTAGAGAGAGGACAAGATCATTGCCGGGCTATAATGGGGTCGTATTAAAAAAAAATTAATGAAAAAAAAATATTTAGGCGCTTTAATGTGTTTTTAGTAAATTTTTTTTTTGTGTTATTATCATGAAGTGATCTAATTGACTTGGTGGATCAAAAATTAATCTAAATAACATGTAAAAAATATTATTCGACTAAAAACAACTTCAAGACGGATTTTTCAAAAACAATATAGAGACGTCAACATTTTAAATGGATTTGTGTGAACTCGAGTTAACTTGTCAAATTCATTACTCGAATCATGAAACCGTAATAACCTCATAAAAAACAAATCGAAACAAATTATGAGGCTCAATTCCAAATCAAGCTCTTGTTTATGGGCGAAATTGAAAAAAAAAATGAAAAAAATATTCCAAGTCAACCTGAATTAACTTGCTAAACTCGTGACATGTGTTATAAGACTGAGATAATATTATAGTAAGCAAATCAAAACAAATAATGAAATCTAATTTCCAATCAACTTAACGTTGAAGTATTAATTCTAGTCCTCAAAGTCTTGATTATATTTAATTGAAAAAAACTAATTTTGATTTTGTCAAATTGAACATCAATTTAATAACCTCTTTCAATCTTGTGAGAAACCTGTCGAAGTCAATCAAAACAAATCGTCAATTTAAAACCTAAATAAACTAAATTTGAAAGGATGGTATTAAAAAAAAAATCAATAACAAAAAAAAAGGATTAAAATAATAAAAAAAAGAGATATATTTACAAAAACCATATTCATAGTCTACTGAATTTCACTCTCTCCATACTTTTATAAATTACACTTTACATCATAAATCAAATAAAAAATTCAAACAGAATGCAATGTTGAGGATGTAAATTATTATCGAACATGTAAACTACATTATAGAAAATGTAATTTATATAAGTAGAAGAAAAAAATGAAATTTAGATTAAACTAAAGAAAAGTTTTTGTAATTATTTAAAAAAAAACACTAATTCAATCTACAATGTTTGGGTACGAAGAAAAAATGTTTTCTCCATAACTTTTAGTTTTTTTATTAAAATGCTTGGAATTGTGACAAAAATTATTTTTTTAAGTATTTTTTATTTAAAAATATATTAAAATAATACTTTTTTATTTTTTAAATTTTATTTTTAATATTAGTATATCAAAATAATTTAAAACCATTAAAAAATATTTAAAAATTAAAAATTTTCAAAAATATAATTAAACACAGAAACAAACGATATTTCGAGTAAAACCCACCTCTCAACTTCACATTGTAGTTCTAGTCTCTACAACTCAAGAGTCACGACAATTTTATCACATAGTAATGCCCGTACATCAGTGATTCATCACCTAGGCGTCGGATCAGTTTTGCGTTTTAGCTTGATTGAGAATGTTATTAATTTTTAAAGAATTTTTTATTTGAAAATATATTAAAATAATTTTTTTAAAAAAAAATTTATTTTTAAAATTAACATATTAAAATGATATAAAAATATCAAAAAAATTTAATTTAAAAAAATTTAATTTTTTTAAAAATACTTTTAAAACACAAAAACATAACCACTTCTTAATTCTAGCATTAAATTTTGACAGGAAGATAACTAGAGTCTTTTATTTTTTTCAATTTTCCCTGTTAAGATGACAAAACAAATAACCCCTCAAACTTTGAACTATAAACGGGTCTCTTTTGACATAAACAGCACCTTAATCGCCCGTTAAAAACCCTATGCCTATTTGAAATTATAATTATATTTTTTAAAATATTTTTCACTCTAAAATATATTAAAATAATATTTTTTAATTTTTTAAAAATTACTTTTAAAATCAACATATCAAAACAATCCAAAATATAAAAAAAAATTAATTTTTTTTAAAAACCCACATTTCTAAACACATAATTAAACAGCGTAGCTTCACCCTTGTTTATCTCCTGCTCAAATTTCCTTGGAAATTACAACTTTTGTCTCTTAAATGGTCGGCTTTTGCGCCAGAATCCAGCAAAACTTTTCGAGATCCACAGCAGACAAGCATTCGTCCAAGCATTGCTAACTTAGCTATTACTCTTGTTCTTAGAAAATGAGAAATCAAAACCAACTTAGCTATTTCCTTCCATTGCAAGCTTGCTACAATTTGATCTAGACTGTATTTAACTTCATGTAATTAACATAACTATATGTAGATGCATGTGTATATATAACATGTATCTAAAGAGATGAGCCTACTTTATATATCATATGACTGGTGCGGACCAGTGCCAAGCAACATAGGTAAATTCTCCAACAAATAGAAGAAGAATTCAGTAAAATGAATCAAGAAGAAACTTGATAGCGTGAGATTTCCTGGAACAACCATCGTCAACCAGAGCCCCCAAGTTGCCCATAAGATTTGTGTTAAGAGTCCTGATCGATTTCTTTGCGAGATGCTTCCCACAATCGATGCTCTATTCCCAACTTCCTGAGCTCCGTCAGGCCTTGCTCAACTGAGATGAATACTCAAGATATGTGATCATTCATGAGATCAAGGTACCAACGCAATGATATGGACAATTGAAAGGATTTGGCAGTGGGTATTTTTACAATGGCTTCTAGCGAGTAGTGACTCCAGTAACAGTGTCAAAGTTATACAATCTTCTCTCTATGGTTTTTATAGAACTGTGTATCAACTACATGTGAGCAACAAATTATCAAGGACGAGGGAAGCTTACCATCAACAGCATCATGTGAACTTGGTGAGTGCACACTGCGGCTAATCCAAAATTGAAATCGTTCTTTTGCAGTGTCCTCCTCTATACCATGGGCTTTGGCTCTTCTCCAAAAATATGTAAGCCACGCCTACACAAGTTAAATATGTTTCAACTTAATCAAAATCAGCACAACATAAAGATTACAGAGCAGAAACTATTAATTTTTTAACCTGTCAATGACTAGATATTATGGGCTATTCACAGGTAGTATTTTTCACAGGAAAGGAAAACGGTACAAATATGAAAGAATAAGGAAATTCCCTTGCTTAATTATTAAGATTTCAATAAGGCACACGGATACCATTCAATTCTCTCTACAAGTCTGAAAGTGATCAGTTCACTTGAAGAATGTTGATCATCAATTGAGATTTTCAAACACATACCAAAGTCTATAATAGAACACTGTTTATACAAAATAGGCCAGTGACAACAGCAATCCACCAAAATGCTTAATCGCACATCCAGAAACGAAAAACATTTGCAGAAAAATTGGAAACTTGCATATTTCACCATGCAGGTTCATCCACCAAATAAAGATTATACAATTCTAGAAAATAAATTAGATACAGCAGTGGTTAAATAATAAATTAAGCCAGACCTCCTTGAAAAGAACATCTTCAGACTCCTCCGGACTCAATTCTGCAAAGAAAAAAGATGGATTTTAATTATATACAACTGTGATCTCAACAGCATATGATAGGCAATGCTCATCAACTTTAAGTGAGAATGATAGCAGTGGTCCTAATTATTTCAGCCAAGTAAATTATATGGCAAATGTATAAAGTGGCCCAAATATTATCCACAAAACTAATCATCGTGGAGAGTGCCCCAAAACAAAATACTATTCCTTACAATAGTATAATTACTATTTTACATCTTAATCATTTTATCTTTTGCCTTTGCTTCGGGGGTAAGGTGATCCTTTCACCATAACATAAAATGTCTTTTGAGGATTGTGCGAGATTATTTTGGTAAGTATGTTTTTTTAATGCAACGTAAAATTACTAATGTAACCCTTAAATAAAATAATTCAATGCCTTCTACATAGACACTTTTACATTTTCATATTTGATAGAACAATATAATTATTACTTTACCCTTATCATTCAAATTTTTTAGCCTTGGTTTTAGGGATCTGGTTGTAATTTCATCATAGTTTGTTTGTTATTATTGTTTAGTCCTAAGAGCATTTTCAGTTTTGAAAAAATAAAAAAAACAAAAATGTTGTTGAAGTGTGCCTAACACGTGTCTACCACTCCGCCGCCTTTTGGCGGCATGTGCGACTAGCTCTGGTGGTTGTAACTGTGATTCCGCCGCATCATTTCATTCATCTCAGCATCCTCTTCCTCTCTAGATGGCGCGAGTATAGTGGTTTGACCCGAAATTGCTTTTCTTTTCTTTCTTTTCATTCTCTTTCTTCCTCAAATTGCGTGTTGGCTATGCAAAAAATCATACCAACCCTTCAATTTATTTTTTCTTGTGATTCAATCCCCCTTCTTGTATTTGCAATTGTTTTATTTACATTGATTATTTCTTATTTGATTTTATTTTCGATTTTATCCTTGATCATTTAATTTTTTTGGATTTGTTTTCAATTTGATTCTCAATCTTTTAATTGCTATTTGTTTTGTTTTGAATCATTTTCTTGATTGATTTGTTTTTTATTCCACCCCTAGGAATTTATTTTCATTTAATTTTTATGTCAAATTTGGTCCTAATTCTTTTAAATGCTATTTTTTTAATCATTTTCTTAATGGATTTGTTTTTTACAATTTCTTCCCTAAACATTTAATTTCAATATTTGTTTGATTAAGAACTTCTTTGTTTTTTCGAGTTTGCCTTTAATGGGGTCACCTTGATCTCATGATCCGGGTAATAGATCTAAAGGATTAGCTCGAGTCGATTTCTGTCTTTTCTTAAAGCATTTTTTTCAAATATTTTTTTTGGTGGTATTTTTTTTGCTTTCCTATTTATAGGGTCATCCCAATTTCATGTCTTAGGCATGTGTTTGATTTGTTGATCCGGGCTGGCTGATGGGTTCACTCAAGGCTTTTTTTGTTTTGCTTTGACAAGTTTTTAAAATTTATATTTTTAAATTGGCTTATAATAAACTTCTTGATAGGACTCAGATTCAGGGTTTCATAGGTTGCGAGCTTTTTGAGATTTGACTATATTTAAAATGTTTGTCCGGGTTTGCTTCACTTTTACAGATGTTCTTAAATTTCACCCCTTTGATTTTTTGAATCTTTAAAATTTGATCCTTATTCTTTTAATTGATATTTATTTTATTTGGGATTATTTTTTATATTTTTCATTAAATTGAATCCTCCTTGTTTTTTTTAATCAAATTTTATCCTCATTCTTTTTGTTATTTTTGTAGGTTTTTTTATTAATATTTTTCTACCAATCTCATCCTTCAAAATTAAATTGGTTGAGAATTATGCTTCTTGATTGAATCTGGGTAAAATATTTCAGGAGATACAACTTTTAGATATTAGATCAGGTTTAAGAAATTTGCCCTGTTTTTTTTCCTTTTTTTTCTAAATTGATGTTATCTTATTTTTTATCATTTTTTGAACTTTTATTTTGTTGTTTTTTGGTTTGATTCTATTAGGTTAGCCCTTAATAAAAAAAAAATTTATTTCACCCCTACTATTTTTTAATCTATAAATAATCTATCATATTACAAATGATTTTCAATTTCACCCCCTATGATTTTTTAATCTTTTAAATTTGATCCTAATTCTTTTAATTGCAATTTTTTTTTTGTTTGCGGTAATTTGTTTTTTAGATTTCATACCCATTGAGTTTTTTCGTGTCAGATTTTAGCCCCATTTTTTTTGCTATTCCTTTTCTTATACAAGTTTTTTTTATTAATAGTTTTTTCAACAATTCCATCCTTCAAAAATAAATTGGATGACATTTAAA
>Ga0325405_1003017_pt1 | contig 17372 bp, 17 predicted proteins | sample PopdelMetagenome_21_FD_205663 | JGI IMG/M metagenome (GOLD analysis project Ga0325405, IMG submission 205663) | Populus deltoides microbial communities from Bellville, Georgia, United States - Xylem-Control-R2 | ecosystem: Host-associated > Plants > Phyllosphere > Stem > Wood/Secondary xylem...
CATCATCTAGGCTCTACTGATGCGCTCTCGTCTCATCTCGTCTCAGGTGAAAATGAAGCAATTAGTATCATCAGGTGATGTGAGGTGAGGAAGACGAGGAAGATTCGTTAGTTGGTTCGTTCATTCAGGGCTAGAAAGAGGAAACTAGCATTCGGGTTCGGGCCCCTTTATTTCGGCCTCATATTATATTACCACTTTCTATTACCGGATATTACTTCCATTTTTTTTTTTTAACAAACCTCAATTAAAAAAAATAACCCCAATCTCGTAAGCTTGCAAAAAGAGCTTAATCTAGGTTGATAATAATGTTATTAGTTTGTATTTTTTTTCTTTTACATTTTATAAAAAAACATATTTAATGTGTATCTTAAATTGAAGTTTATAATATAAATTTAAATAAAAATAATTTTCAATAAAATTATGATATAAATTTTGTTTGATCGTGAAGGCATGCAAGTCCAAAACTATAAAAAAGTTTGAAATGTAATAAAAATAGATCAATTTAGAAAATCAAAAGACTAAAGAAAGCAAACGCACTAGATGGAATAATAATATCCTTATTCTTATTGCTAATATTGTTAATGATTGATAGACAAATAATAATAAGCAAAGATGCAATCGAGGAAAGGAAATGAAAAAAAATCAAATTTAAATAAATAATTACTTTATTAGTTATCGATGTTTACTTGTATAGATAAATAAATAATATTACCACATGTTATAAAAATAGTAATAGTAGATAGAGGTGGATAAGCAAGGTTGAGTGTATGAATTGATGATTTCATTAAGTTAGGTATCGACTACTACACGACACAAGTAAAAAGAAGCAATGTGCACAAGGATTGTTAAGAATACAAAATAAAAAAGTACTCAACAGTTCTGGAAATGACTACATTTTTATTGAACAATCTAGGTTTATAAATAGCCTTTTACAATCTTAACAAAATGAGAAAAATATGTGTTCAAGAAACACTAAGCAATCCTAAACAATAAGGCTTATTTAAACTAAATACTTAATCTTAATAGAGCAAAATCTTCAATAGAATCCCCTACTAAAACCTTAAATTTCTTTTCATTCCCCCCTATAAATTAGCTCCCAGCTACAATTAGTTTAATTCAAGAATTTGGCAAACTCCCGACTCTGAAGCCTTTGAAATAAGGTTGTCAAAAACACATTTTTGACACGGCACAGAAAATATAAAATAAACTCGAACCGTAAAAACGGATCGTAAAATCGTAAGAAATTTTAAAATACATAAAAAAATAAAAATTCATGCTTCAAATAAAAATTCCTACATAGTTCAAGGCTTTAAGCACCTTAAAATACATGTTTCAAATAAAAATTCATACATAGTTTAAGGCTTTAAGCATCTTAAAATACATAATTTAAGTAACTTTTCATTAATTAACAATTAACAAACTTAAAACAAATAATCTCTTGGTGTTCAAGAATATGCACATGCACTAAAACGTCATTTCTTTCCCTTTCTATCTTCACATAATTGCATGATAATTCCTTGAGCATTAAAGTTGGGCAGAACAAACAAGATAATCAAGCAGATCCATATGTCCATATGCAATCTCACCACAGATCTTTTAAGCACAAGATATTCCAATTGCTTACTTTTTGTGGTGCATTATTACCCTTTGGGACTGCAAATCCTTCATTATCAAGAGGGATGTCAATAGATGGCCATTTTGACCGAATGAAAGCGCTCGTTATCCCAGCATTTCCATTCTTGAGAAAGCTCGAGAAGATGACGAACACCAGTATAAGTTGAAGCAACATGGACTGTGTCTTAACAACCTTTAGCATGATTACTGATCAATCAACCAATAACAATTCAATAGCTGTATCCCATAGTCAATGAAAATAATCAATCACAACGAAAAATCAACAAAAACAACCTACTATCCATGTTCAACTAGTAATTCTCCTCTAAAACCATATTTTCCAAAAACAAATAATTCAACAGCTGTATGCAAAATCAATGCCAATATATCAATCAATCACATGGATAAATCAATAAAAAAAGGAAAACAAACACTACTATTAATTTGGACCAGTGATTTCACTCTAGAACCATATTTTCATTCTAGGATTTCAAAACTTTTTTTAAGCTTTAAGCTCAAATAATCTACACCAACCAATTCTTTGTACAATCGATTTCTAACTCTAAAATCAAACAAACACAAGCCGTTTTGAAATCCTTCCATCAATCACAACTTATTCACAGAGCAGAACCATTAAGTTAAACATAGCCCCTTGATCTATCAAAATTTCTTTTCGATTTCTTCCTACAAAATCAACAGAAAATAATAATAATAATAATAATAAAATCCACAAATCCTCTAAATTTCTTCCCGATTTGAATAATTTCATGTTGCATACATTTTTTCTTATCATAGTCTACTTCTGGTCTATTAAAATCTAAACTTTCATCACCTCTAAATCATTAGCAAACCAAACCAATATTAAGCACAATAATTATCAAGAAATTAATTAAATTTAGTTCAACTAATTAGCAAATAACAATAAAAAGGTGACATTTTTTTTCCAAAACTCTCTCAGCAACGAAACAAAATGACATTATAAATGGAACTTACGGTACGGAGTGTAGACTGTAGAGGAAGCCTTTGATGATGGAAAAAACAAAGACCATTGTTGATGAAGAATGAATAGTCTGAAGATTGAAGAGCGCTGCCGCTGTTGATGAAGAGGAAGCCGTGAGTCATTGATGATGGGGAAGAGGAAGCCGTGAGGCGTGAGTTGTTACCAGGAGAGTGCTGTCGTTATTGATGAAGAGGAAGAGGAAGTCGTCTCAGCGTTGGGCTGTGAGCTGTTAATAGAGAAAGAGATTAGATTTAGGGATTTATAATTTTTCTTCTCTGTAGATTGTTTGTGTATCAGCAGCTGAAAGAGATGAAAGAACGCGTAAATCGCCAAATAGCCGCTGGACAGCTGGAGCGTATGATTTTACAAGTCAAATCGTGATTTTAACAACCTTGCTTTGAAACACATTCAATGTGAGGGGTTTTGTCATCACATTTGCGAGTTGATCTTGTGTCCCACAATAAACCAACTCAACTACTCCTTTTAGTGTGAGATCATGAAGAAAATGGAAGCGCATATCAATGTGCTTGCTTCGACCATGTAACACAAGGTTTTTTGATAGTTTAATTGTGGATCTATTACCCTTTTTAACCCTAAACCCTAATATCCTAAACTTTTTTTTTTTTTGGAATAAAAGTTAAGTTGTATAGATCAAAAAAAGTACATGATATGAGAGGTATACCCCAAGTATTACAAAGGACCTGAAAGGTCAATAAAAAGGAAACAAGCTTGTACATCGAAAGAAAACATATAAAGCAATATAAACCGTTTAGGCGGTTGATATAGAAATAATCAAAACTCAGGTAAGATCACCGCTCAACTGGAAGGTAAAAAAGATGGTGCCACACGATGAGTAGCTGCCCGAGTTTTCATCTCTGGGATATCCTTCTTTTTTTCCCTCCTGGTAACAGTGTAAATCCAGTGTCATCACATCCAACAGATTGTGCAGCAGATAGAGATTCTGGAGGACGTGCTCGAGATGGTGTCATCTTAGGTAAATCTATGGTAGGTACCCTAGATGAAGAACTGGTTTCAGAAGAAGATGGTAAAGACATTTGCTTACTAGTAGTGCACACAGGCAATTTTAGTGGTGATGTCCTAACATGGTCGTTTGTGGACAGTAGAGGAGTTATCGATTTAACATCACCAAGATCAGATGGCTTCAGCTGAGGAATCAGAGGCTGACTCATTTGTGTCTGTCTTGTCTGAGGAATCTGTATCTGTCTCAGATGAGGAATCTGAGTCTTCAGAGGACATCTCATCTGTGTTTATGGCGGGGGAGGTAATGACATTACCTTTACCCTGATGACTAGGAGAGGCATCACCGTTAACTTGCTTATCACTTGTGTCTGTGGCAGGTGAGGCATTACCTTTATCCTGATGACTAGGAGAGGCATCATTGTTAACCTGCTTATCAGCTGAAGGCTGACATGAGTGACCAAAAACGTTGAACTTTTCACATCTCTTCGGCTTCCATTCATAGTTCACATGAACTTCTCTGATAGTATTGGAGAACTCAAGTTCAAATTTATGGACAAATGGTAGAGATGCATCTATCTCCACACACAACCGCGTATAGTCTAAGCGCTTATATCCAAGTTTCAACTCATCACAAGAGAGTGGTTGACAAACCATACTGGCTACCTCACTTAAACCCTCCTTTGTCTATAAAGGAAAAGGTAGATCATATATCCGAATCCATATTGGAAGTTTGGTGATCTTGTTCATGTCGAAGACAAACCCAGAATGCCATTTCTGAAGAATAATAACTTTCCCACCAAACATCCAAGGACCATTTTCAATGACCTTTTGTAGCCCATCTTCTGTTTTGAAATGAAACATTGTAAACCTATTGGCCAAGGATGTCACATCCTCAAGGCCAAACCTCTTCCATATCCTGTGAGCAATTGAATTCATAGCAAAATAAGGAAGCTTAAAACCAAGAAAAAAACCTACTAGGTAACGATGCCATACCGCAGAAGACTTCTCCTATAATCCCTTAGTCATTTTGAGACGAGAGCCAACCGACTTACAAGGGATGGGGTCAAGAGTGCATTGAGTGTTAGAGTCGGTAACTCTTATCTTATTAGCCCAAAAACCAGAGGGGGGAGTGGGTCGGGTAGAGGTTGGGGAGGCTGTGTTTTGGTGTTGGTTTGTGGGATGTTTAGTGGTTGAGGGGGTGGTGTTGGCTTTGGGTGTTTGGGTTTTCGGGTTGGAAGCCATAACAGATTCTGGCAGAGCTTCAACCAACAATTATTCACCAAAAATTCAAACAATAACAAATCCTAATGGTTTAAAGGTAAACACATATGTTATGCAGAACATATACAAAAATCAGCACATTTTAATGGTTGGATATCCACAGATCTCAATTATACCGAAACTGACTTGAGATTGACGACCTTCTATTGGACACATAGAAAATGTTGCTGGAGGATTTATTTCTAATCTCCACCGTTCAGAATGTGTATCACAACTAGGTGCAGCATATATCCAAAGATAAGCTTGATCCAACGGTAGACAAAGGATAAAAAGGCCGGCGGCTCTGACTGTTCCGAGAGAGATTTTTCCAGAAATCTTCAATTGACTACATTTCGCAGGAGGACTCAAATATGGACGATCCCTTTGGTCAAAATGTAGGCAATATAGAGTCACACAACATACCCAAAAATTAAGGTTGATCCCATGGTAGAACAAGGAGAAATTGGCCGGCAACTCTGACAGGTCTATGAGGGTTTTTAGAAAATTTCAAACGGTCAGATTTCTTAAACGGCAGCAGATTTGAACGATCCCTCCGGTCAGAATGTAGAAAATAGTGAGGTGCACAACATAACAAAACTTGGCCTCATCCAACGGTGGTCGCTGAAGATATGGCTGTCGGAGCACCGCCCCTTTGTATCTTTCTTCTTTAACCTCTCTCTAGCTTCTCTCTCTAGAAGAGCACAAATAAACCCCCAAAACCCTAGATCCTGGACCCTGGACCCTGAACTCTAAACCCTAACCATAAAACCAAAAACCCTAGACCTTAAACCCTAGACCTTGGACGCTGAACCCTGAATCCTAAACCCTTTTTAACCCTAACTTCTAACCCCTAAACCCTAAACCCTAAACCCGAAACCCTAGGGTTTAGGATTAAAAAGGGTTTAGGGTTTAGGGAGGGAGGGTTTAGGGAAAAAAAATGCAGAGAGCATGGCTGCTGCAGGCGATATGAGTCGCCGGCCTAAGCTTTGCTTCAATTGCCACTGTTTTCAGCCTCTCGCCATTGCAATCCGATCACCTCAACCATCACCACCTTTTCACCAAACCATTTTCCACATAGAAGATCTGACAACCCCTACACACTACCATAAAACTTTCAGCCATAGCTACCCCGTTTGCACTACCACCCTCTTTTGATCTTTTACCACAATTATATGGCCACCATCCCCACCATGTCTCCTACCAATACTGCTAGCAAACTTTCCCCTAACAATGATCAAACTTCGTGGGCTGATACAGTTAGGATATCTGACTCTAGCACCCGCTTCACTCTTGACAATATCCCACAATAGCCAGTTAGGCATCGCCTAAAGGTATCAGAAGAGATGTTGTTTGAGAATGCTGCACAATGGACTCACTGCGTGGTTGGTTTCTTTCCCGGATATAAAATGCCATACCATGTTGTCAATAAGATTGCCTCATGGGTATGGAGGCAGTGTGGGTTAGAACATGTCACAGCCACTGCTAATGGTTTTATAATCTTTCGGTTCAACACTGAAGAGAATATGCATGCAGTTCTGGAAAAAAGGCCCTGGATGTTTGGTGGCAAAAACATCATCATTCAACAATGGCATTCACGGTTTCAATTTGACAAGAATAAAATCTCCACACTCCTAGTTTGGATTCGCTTACATGGTTTGCCTTTTCCTCTTTGGTCCAAGCAAAGTTTAAGCTTGGCTGCAAGTATGGTAGGAAGGCCTTTGTCTTGCGATGAGCAAACTTATAATTGCACTCGGTTGGAGTATGCAAGGGTATGTGTTGAGATTGATGCTGCACTTCCTTTCATTCGAGAATTTGATATAGACAACCCCTTTTCTGTTGATCCTATCTCAGTGACCATGGACTACGAATGGAAGCCTACTCGCTGTGACAAATGCAAGGTCTTTAGCCATTCTTGCACATCAACTGTAACACTCAAGCAACAGCCTACCTCTAGCAAAGGCAAGGAAATTGTAGGAGCTCCAAATCAGCCCCACAATCCAGTTGGTCTCGGTAATACAACTCCTATCCCACCTTTTGCCACCCCAATTGATCCCTTCTCAAGCATCACTAAAGCTATTCCACCGGCTACACTGGACAAAGGCAAGGGCATAGTCGGTGTTACAGTTCCTCCCACATCTGCTGTTATGGATCAAGCAATTCCCACATCAGCCTTACCCATCCCAAAACCAGTTTTAAACACCACTACTAGCACCAATCCCTCTCTGCCTATGGACCCACAATCTCCCTACCATCACCCTTAACCACCAACCCAACCACTACCTCACCAGCTATTCCATTGGTTTCTCATGATCCCCCAATAGCAGAAAGATATAATTCTTGTCAAGAGTCAGATATTGCCCCTCCTCTTTGCAATATTGATAATGATACCGGTCACTAGGTACCAAGTTTTATGGACAATGCACCATGTCAGGAGAGCAAAATAGACTCTTTAAGAACTCATAGTGAATCTACACATGTAGCTATTGACACTACTGGAGAGACCTCTTCCACATCCATTGCTGCCCATGATGCTTCCCTATCTTTTTCTCCAAAAACAACTCGGAAAAAGAAAGGGGCAAGGAAGCGAAAGGAGGTTAAGTACCTCTAATCTTGTTGCTGTCTCTTACTATTCAATAAATGTTTAATATTGATAGCTGTAACACATGGGGCCTTAATAGCCTCCAAAAACAGAAAACTATCCGTGAATGGACACAAAAAAATGATCTTGACATCTTTGGTCTACTTGAAACCAAGATAGGAGGCACCAATTTAGCTGCAGTAGTAGCCACTCTGGCCCTTGCACACTGGCAATTTACTTCCAACATCCATCATACTTCCCATTGCCGTATTCTAGTAGGTTGGAATTCTCACAAACTCAACCTCACTTATGAAAACTCCTCTTCCCAATGGCTTTCGTGTAAGGTCACTGCCCCATCCCTCATTCAGCCTCTCAAAATCACCTTCATCTATAATCATAATACACTTGTTGAAAGAACTTTTCTCTAGAATCACCTCTACCATGAAAGCTCTTTTAATACTGGAATCCCCTAGCTTGTCATAAGGGACTTTAATGCCATCCTGCATACCGATGATCGTGTAGGAGGAGACATGCAATGGTATCGGCACCAAGATGATTTCATACATTGCATTTGTCAATCAGAACTCATCCAAATCCCTTACACAGGTCTAAGATTTACATGGCATAATGGCCAACATGGTTCTCATACGATCCAAAAAAAATTGGACTGGATCTTTGGCAACCAATGCCTGTTATCCACATGGCTAGTAGCTCACTTTATTTTTCAGCCACGCCACATATCTGATCATAGTGCCATGATCTTCAATCTTTTGCTGGTTAGCTGTAAAAGACAGGTTTCTTTCAAATTCTTGAATCTATGGGCAGATAAAGATGATTTCATGGCCACTGTTACTTCGTCATGGAAAATTCGAGTCATGGGTTTTCCTATATATATATATATATATATATATATTCACTACTAAGCTGTGTCTACTCAAAACTGAGCTCAAGCAACTCCATCGACAACATACCAACCACATTACTAGCAGAGTCATCCATTCTAGAGATGCATGGAATATTTCTCAATCTATTCTAGCTGCTAATCCAACTTCATCAGAAGCTATAGACAATGAAAGAGCCACTGCTAACCACTACATGCAATTATGTAAGGATGAGGAATCATACTTTTAGCAAAAATCCAGAATACAATGGCTACAACTAGGTGACAGAAACACAAACTTCTTTCATAAATCTTGATGCGAACCCTAGCGGAATTTAATGGTATTCGCGACCCTAAGATCAATCTAACCCAATTTTGTTGAGATTTGAAAAAGCTTATCACAATAGAGGACTTGCTCCAAGGCAACAAGACTATAAACCAACTCGATCACAACGCCTACACCTGGAGACGAGCAAAAGAAGTATAAATTCACAACAAAGAATGATCAATTCTTTGAAGAGTTGAAAGTTCAATCAAGAACCAAGATTGAGCAACCAAAAGTCGGCTACAATGTTAAAAATATTATAAAAAGTCTGCCCTAAAAATATTCCTAAAGAGTATTTAAACTCTAAGCCAAAACCCTAGTTTTCCTAATGGATCTCACATAAACCCAATTTAAATAATAATCAACCCAAGCTAAAACTAGCCCAAACTAATTAAAATAAACAAGTCTAAAACCCAAACAAGTTGTCTCCTCTCAAAATAAATAAAGTTTGATAGCCCAACTAATTAAATAAGACAAGTTCGTTGTTTCCGTGTTCTGTCTGGCAGCAGTAAAGCCCAACTTAAAATGGATGGTTCTCTCTCGTCTTAATGAATTAGAAGGCGTGCCATATACCGTTGTAAATGTATGGAAGTCTAGTTTCCAGCCCAACTAGAATCACATCAAAATTCGATCTGTAGCTCCAGTTATGACCAAAAGATTAACGAAAGGTCAAACTGTCCGAATCTAGTCTTCTTCTCCCAATCCTTGTGTAATGGTCTTGGTTCCACCAATAAGCCCCTCTTGAATATGACTCAGATTAATCAAGGCTTGCTCTTTATTATTAAAAATCCTCTTGAAGTCCATCTTAGCCCATATATCTTTAAGAAGTCCATTGAAAGCTTCTTTGAACTTCTTAACCCTAAGTCTAGTAACTGGACCAACTGGAACCTCCAATGGATCCTTTGATGGTTGGATCGCATCAAATCTTTTCTACACTGACAAGTCAGGAATCACATCCATAACCTCATGGATGCTACAGGCACCCTGATATATAACCAGATGAAGTTGGGAAAGATGACAATTTCTTTCTTTGAACAGCTCATATCAGCTCCACAGCCACCACTTACAGCCAACATTACACCACTTTATACTCGTACCATCTCTGCCTCATCCACAACTGCAATGCTTCTTCCCATAAGTAGTGCTGAAATCAAGACAACACTATTCTCTATTCCTGACAACAAAGACCCCGGACCAGATGGTTACAATGCTTTCTTCTTCAAGAAATGCTGGTCTATTATTAGGGATGACTTCATTGCTGCCACCAAGTACTTCTTTACTCATAATTCACTTCCACGTTGTGTCAATGCTACTAGAGTAGCTCTTATGCCAAAGGTTGCAAATCCTGACAGCATGAATGACTTTCGTCTTATCTCTTGTTGCAATGTTCTTTACAAATGCATCTCCAAGATAATTGTATCCAGATTAAAGTATGCTCTAGATGAGGTCATTGGGCCTTCACAGTTTGCCTTCTTACCGGGAAGAAATATTTCAGATGCAATTATGCTTACTCAGGAACTTATACATAACAACCATCTTAGCACAGGACCAGCCAAATATGCAACGAAGATTGATTTAAGAAAAGCATTTGATACAATGAGATGGGAATTTATTCTAGCCGAATTAAAAGCAATTGCCATCCCACAATGCATGATCGACTGGATCCAATTATGCATATCTACAACACATTACATTGTTATTATAAATGGTGAGCTACATGGCTTCTTCAATTCTTCACGAGGGATCAGGCAAGATGATCCTCTCTCTCCATATCTGTTTGTCTTAGCAATGGAAGGGCTGAGTGGATTGTTGCAATATGCAACGCAGAACCCTAGCTTCAAATATCATTGGCATTGCAAACCCAACTCTATTACTCACCTTTGTTTTGCAAATGACCTAATGTTATTCTGCAATGTTGATCCCGACTCGATTGGCATTCTCAAAGCCTGTTTGGACAAGTTTTCTCAATTGTCAGGCCTTACTATCAACCATTCCAAAAGCTCACTCTACCTTTCAAGCGTGATCGAGGAACTACAATCCAACATTCAGCAGCTTTTAGGATTCCAACAGGGTTGTCTTCTAGTGAAATATCTTGGTGTTCCTCTAATATCTACAAGGCTCACTCATGTGGATTGTCCTGAATTCAACTATGGACATCGACCTCCTTAACTTATGCAGGTCATCTGCAACTTATCAAATCGGTCCTCTTTTCTATTCAAGTATATTGGTCCACAATGTTCATACTTCCATGTGCAACCATCCACAAGATTGAAAGCATTATGACTTCTTTTCTTTGGAAGGGTGTATCTTTATCTTCTATAGGCTCCAAGGTTTGGTGCATAAATGTTTGTTATCCAATACAAGAAGGCGGGCTTGGTCTAAAAAGTTTGAAAACGTGGAACAAAGCGGCAACTATGAAGCATATATGGAGGCTTCTTGGGGAAACCAAGTTTGTGTGGGCAACCTGGATACATACTATTCATCTTTGTCATCGATCATTTTGGCACATTAAGGTTCCATCCAATCCATCATGGTTGTCATAACCCAATTTTGGGTTATTCCCCAAAAATCAATTTCTTTTTAAAATAAAAATAAAAAATAAAATAAAGGTTGGCAACGTGGAGAAAGCAGGCCAGGGAATCAAACTGCAATTTTTGGAGAAAATTCAAGGCCTAATTGTACCCTATTATGCCCAAGAATGGAGAAAAAAAATGCAAATTCAATGTCAAATTAAATGATTATTGGACGAATTAGCATAAAAATTAAGTCCAAGGACATAATTAAATTTTTAATAGGCCAATTTGATTTAATCATGGGCCAAATTAAATTTTAATTATGTTTAAGAATTAATTTGAATCCAATTGAAGGATTTAATTAAGTGCAAGGACTTAATTATACTTTAAATGGGTCAAATTAATTTTATTTGGGGCTTAATTGGTGAAAAATTAAGTTTAGGAGCCTAATTTGTGCTTAATTGAGAATATTGGAATTTTAAGAGACCAAATTTAATTTTTACCAAGTTAATTGATTGAAATCAAGAGCAAAATTGCAAGAAAATTGAAGTTTTGGGGTCAATTGGGGGCTAAATTGAAGAAATTCGAGACCAAGGACTAAAGTGCAATAGGCGCATAACTTTGGGGCTCCAATTGAAGGTCATCAGGGGCTTAATTGTAAATGTTTAGGGTCAATTAGGGGTTCAATTAAAAGCAATAACGGAAGGACTGAAATGAACTTTGGCCAAAACAGAATCCTGAACACTATTCATTATCTTATTCTTTTTTCCCGGAAAAACTGGTCAGTCACCTCCTTTGCAGGTGCATTTAATGCACCTAACGTCCACCAAATTTGTCAAAACTTGCACGAAACTGATCACCAGACATCCCTCTACGTCGGGGTATGGTCTTCACTGGCTCACTGGCAAATAACCGGACGTGGCACCACCCCAAAGAGGCCAACTCAGGCAACCTGCAGCTGCAGATTTGACAATTTGATAGTGCATCATGCATACTTTGAGCCAACGGTTGGGATCCTTCCCATCTGAATCAAGGGCTGAAATTTTTCTCCATTGTAGACAAGATTGCCCTCTTCCACCGCCTATATATAGAGGTGGATTTGATGGCCCGAGGGAGGAGAAAATCGGGGCCAAAGTCAGCCAAAAAACCAGCCATTTTCCCTTGTTTTTGCAATTTTCTCTTTTCCCTCTCCCTCTCTCCCCACGGTGGCCTTCAGCCATCACCACCCTCTTCACCGGTCTTCCCACCATCAACTACACCACAGGAAGCCAACACAACCACCAACCGACCACCAAGAGCCACCGTCAGTTTCTCTCTCCTCTCTGCAACCCCTACCAAATAAAAAATGATAAAAAATGATAGCCACCGTGACTCTCTCCCTCTTCTTCTTCCAGCGTCTCTCTCTCCTCTGCAAACTTCTTCTTCCTACGCAGTAGCAACTCCGGCGGCCAAGCTCTCCATCAACGCCGCCACCATCACGACCACAAGCCCTTACCGCCTCAGGTGGTTCTCCATCCCTGCCTTGCATCAATCGCCCCTGTTGCTCACTGCTGTTATCGCTACATACAGAATTCATTCTGCATGCAGCGACCAAAATAATTAACTTAGCTTTGGGCCGGGCCAGTTTTGGCCCAACCCAAATGGCTGGGCTGGATCCGGCCCGACCCCTATTTTAAAAAAAAAATTCAAAAAATTTCAAAAATTATTTTTTTAAAAAAAGTGATTTTTTGAAATATTTTTCTACCAATTTTGCATAATATCGGGTTGTATATTTACATTGTAAAATACAACTCCGATATTAAAATACCCAGGTTTCTCTGAAATATTTCAAAAAAAAATTTCAAAACATTTTCAAAAAGAAAAAACATTTTATTGCATACGGCCAAATCCTAAAATTTTTTCAAGCATATCTTCATAAAAACAAAAATTGCATCTTTTTCATGTTTAAAAAAAATAAAAAATGGATATCGTAACCAGTTTATGATTATCCATTAGGATTTGGCCAACATGTCAAAAATCTTTTTCCAATCTTTTTTTTTAGGATCCAAATGTAGACTTTAATATTTGTGGGGTGTAAAATTACACGATAAAGTACACCTTCAAGTATTAAAGATACAAGTGTAAAAATGTGATGCTAAAATTCAGACTTTAGAACGGTTAGGATTTAACCCAATAAGGTAGAGATTCTCTCATGAAGAGAGATCTGCCTTGAGCCTTAGAAAGGACCAACGAATAGAAATCCAACTTAGAAAAAAACAATCAAACAATAATGCAGCTTACCTTAGGCAGGGTACACTGGGGGTGATGCATCTTTCCCTTGCATAACCAGTTCCTTACTCAGACTCTCGCAGACCATAGGTTCCTAGTGACCATAATACTAGGTGGCGACTCCTAAACATTAATCATAATTCTATGATTAAAAACCCTTTCCAACACATAACACCCCTTATCAGGAGGCACGACACGAGCCTCCGCCGTTGCCAGACGCTGTCGTATCACCCCGCGACAATGGTCTTGGCGGAAAAAACTGCAATGTAAAGAATAGTGTAGGGGCTGGTTCGTTTCCTGCATTGGCAATGGAACCTCAACATCCTTATGGTTTGATTATTGGCTCCTAGATGGTAAGTGGCTCATTGACACATTCTCCTTAAGACTTCTCACGACTACTGGACTGCCATGGACAACAAGGGTTTCTGATATTATATGCGGTAAATACTGGCAATTCCCATGCAATGTTCACAAATTACAAGCAACATAAAATACAATCACTTTCTTTCCCAACTCCAACAGTAAGGACCATTATGTATGGTCTGGACATCCATTAGGAACATTCACAATTGATTCTGCATGAGAACTTTTACGTGCCAGAAAACCTAAAACTACTATGCACCAGCTGCTGTGGTACACCGGTTGTATTCCACGTCAATCCTTTATTTTGTGGCTAGCCTTACTCGGTCGCTTAAATACTGGGGACAAGATGTAAAGGATTGGGATTATTACAAACACCACTTGCATATTATGTGATCAGCACATTAAGACTCATGCCCATCTATTTTTTCAATGTTCATACTCTTCGGCTGTGTGGATTACTATCAACAATAGAGCTCATATTTAATGGCCATCAATCAACTGGGATCAATTACTACATTGGGCCTTCACAACATATGCAAAGAAGAACGACATCCCTCATATGATTGCTCGTCTTGTTCTCTCTACCACAATATACTTTCTCTGGTATGAAAGGAACAATAGGGTTTTTCATAATGCTTACCAACCACCAGCAGCCACAGTTAAAACCATCTTTCAAATGATTCATGTACATATCACGAACATGAGCTACAAGGGCACCTGCTCATTGTTGATTCAAGACATATGGGGCCTCTATTTGGAAACATAAGGGTGATTCTGGGGACTGTTTAAAAATCCAGCAGGAGATGAAAAAGAATGCAGACAATAGACGTTGTACTTTTTTGGGTGACTGTTCACGTATCAGCCATGCATGTTTTATATTCTTCCTTTTTTGTAACACCTGGCGATAATTAATGATGGGCTCACTGTTCACACAGAAACCATGCATAATTTCCCCAAGTTAATTACTTTATTTTTCTGATTAGCTCTAGAAGGCATTCAGTTTATGTTTCTCTTGGGGAATGCCCCTCGTAATGTTATAGAAAATTCTCTTTTATTTATATACATCTTATATTATTCCAAAAAAAGTTAGGGGTTTGGGGTTTAGGATTTTTAGGGTTAGGGGAGGGAAAAAATGAAGAGAGAGCAACAGCCGCTGGCGAGTACGAGGAAGACGACTACCTGGCTTTGCACTGCACGTCGGTGACCATCATCTTCTTTGTTCAAGCCTCCATCCTCAGCCCCAACACATTCCCAACATTCTGACCGACCAATTTTTTAATCCTACACCTCTACCCCATCATTCACCATCATCACTCGTCCACCCTCATACCATGAAACCAAACACATATCACGTCCCACCCCAAACCATAATGAAACCAAAAACCAATACCCCTAAACCAAACTCTGACAGCACTCACAACTCATGGACAGATAAAGTTAGAGTCTCCAATTCCAGTACCAGATTCATTCTAGAACCACTTTCTAGACAACCTGTAGGTTGTAACCTCAAGATCACAGAAGCAATGTCTTCGGACAATTCTGAACAATAGAACCGCTGCATAATCGGGTTTTTCCCAGGGTTCCGTTTGCCATTCCATGAAGTCAACTCCATTGCATCTAGGGCGTGGCGTTCTTATCGTCTTGAGAATGTTACCACAACTGCTAATAGCTTCATGATATTCCGCTTCAAGACTGAAGACGAGCTACATACTGTTCTAGAAAAGGGACCATGGATGTTTGGGGGTAAAAACATAATCCTGCAATAGTGGCACCCACGCTTTCAATTTGATAAGAACAAAATCACCACCCTACCTGTTTGGGTTCGACTTCATGGTCTACCATTCTCATTATGGTCTAAGCAGGGATTAAGCTTAGCAGTAAGCATGGGTGGTAGGCTTCTTTCATGTGATGAACTTACATATAATTGCACTCGCCTGGAGTACGCACGTCTCTATGTTGAAGTTGATGCCACATTACTTTTTGTTCACAGTTTTGAGATTGAAAGTCCTCTCTTTGTTGCACCACTCACTGTTACCGTGGACTATGAATGGAAACCCTCAAGATGTGAGAAATGTAATGTATTTGGCCATTGCTACCCCACCTCTACAGAGGACAAAGGCAAAGGCAAAGGCAAAGCACATGATGACTCCCCTACACCTCATACTCACCTGCAATCGGAACCCCAACCAATAGTTCACACCAACACCCATCTTTCAACCAGCATTGCAACTTAACCACCTGCAGATAAGCCACTCAACATCACACCTCCCACTCAGCCCTCATCTGAGCCACACGCCAATCCTCTACCTGACCCCATCATAGTGCCAACAGACCCTAAAGACATAGATGATTGACCTCAATTTTCCACTTTTAGTCAAATTGATGGTCTGCATCTACCAAGCCCGTTTTGGATGATAGCATAAGAATATAAGTACAACATAGATGGGAACATAATAACTCCTGCAGTACACTAGACAATCCACAAACAAAACATAAAAATAGAATAAAACATTGAATAATTGAAGACCCCATCAAATGAATAAACCACCATTGAATAAAACACATAACATGATAAAATGAAAAACCCATGACCTGATAGAAAGCAATTATTAAAAACCAGACAGAAAAAAAAGCTTGTTAATAAATTCTTACCTTCTTCTCGCCAAGAATGTTCTGGTGAGTGGAGAGTCAAAACGTGTAAAACCAGTGGCGCTGCTGGTGAGTGTAGAGTGGAACCGATTTCTCAATTTGCTTGGCCGCTGGTGATTTGGGGAAAGGGAAAAGGGGAAAGGGTAAAGCTGAAAAGGGGATGGGTGGAGACTGGAGACGTGGACAGGGGAAAGGGTAAATAAGAAAACGGTAGTTGTTTACTTGTTTTTCATTTTAGTAGAAATCGTGAAATCGGACCGATTTTCATGTTTTTACAGGTTGAACCGAGTTTTGGCGAGTTTGACAAGGTTTGATCAATTTTACTGGTTTTCGAGTTTTAAACTTGATTTTACACGTTTTACGCCATTTGACTCGTAAAATCATCTGATTTTATGAGTCAAATCTCGTTTTTAACAACCATGGTTTAGGGTTTTGGGTATCGAGTTTTGGGTTTCGGGTTTTGGGGTTTGGGGTTTTAGAGTTTAGGGTTTAGAGTTTTAGGGTTTGGGGTTTAAAGTCTGGGATTTTGGGGTTTGGGGTTTAGGGTTTAGGGTTTAGGGTTTAGGGTTTTAGGGTTTAGGGTTTAGGGTTTAGGGTTTTAGGGTTTAGGGTTTAGGGTTTAGGGTTTAGGGGTTTAGGGTTTAGGGTTTAGGGTTTAGGGTTTAGGGTTTAGGGTTTAGGGTTTAGGGTTTAGGGTTTTTAGGGTTTTGGGTTTAGGGTTTAGGGTTTAGGGTTTTTAGGGTTTAGGGTTTAGGGTTTAGGGTTTAGGGTTTAGGGTTTTAGGGTTTTAGGGTTTAGGGTTTAGGGTTTAGGGTTTAGGGTTTTAGGGTTTTTGGGTTTAGGGTTTTGGGTTTAGGGTTTAGGGTTTAGGGTTTTAGGGTTTTAGGGTTTTAGGGTTTTAGGGTTTAGGGTTTAGGGTTGAGGGTTGAGGGTTGAGGGTT
>Ga0325405_1003018_pt1 | contig 17371 bp, 8 predicted proteins | sample PopdelMetagenome_21_FD_205663 | JGI IMG/M metagenome (GOLD analysis project Ga0325405, IMG submission 205663) | Populus deltoides microbial communities from Bellville, Georgia, United States - Xylem-Control-R2 | ecosystem: Host-associated > Plants > Phyllosphere > Stem > Wood/Secondary xylem...
ACATTAATAACATAAATATAATGTAACTCATGAAATTCACAAACACCATCTTAGTTAAGTGGCAAATACTTTAGACTTTAATTTCATTTGGATTTAAGACGTATCTCTTTGTGCATATCATATTAATTCAAAGTCTTGAGAACCAATTAGTTGGGATAGCTTGAATTTTCGTTTTGAGACAAATATGATGATATAATTTCTCTAGTACACATGGGTGTGGGAGCACATTTCATCCTTCCAAAAAAAAAAAAAAAACCAACACTGAACATTTTTTTAAATAAACTTTTTTTTTATCAAAATTTATGTACTAAATGATATTACATATAATATATCAAAAACTTTTAATCTTATGGAAATTAGAATTTATAATATTTTAAGGAGGTAAAAAAGTTACAATGCATCGATGATAAATAAAAAAACTTACAATTTAGTTAAAAAAATATTGATAAAATTTTAAATATCTCTAATGTTACCTTTTCCCTTGAATTTATAGAGTATGTATGGTATTGCGGTAACTGTTGTGGTTGTGGTTTGAAAAAAATTATTTTATAAAAAGTACTTTTAGTTGAGGTTGGTTTGAAAAAATAGATGTTTGGTTAAAACTGTAGTTGAAATTGAGGTTGAAGAAAAAATAATTTAATGTGTTTGGTTAAGAATACTTTTAAAATTGAGGTTATAAAATAATTTAAAAATATATATATTAATATTGATGGTTTTAAATTTAAATATTGTAAAATTAATTACTCCTATTACATCATGAAATAAATAATACTTTATATAAAGTATTTTTATTATTTCATTAAACTATTTGCAATTCTATCGTGTATAAATTTCATCCAAGAAGAACTACAGTTTTCATGACTTGCAACAAATTCATAAATATAATGTGGTGGTTGACGTGCACCAACACATTCGATAGTTTTTTATTGTTCCATTAAAAAGATAAAAAAATTATAAAAAATAATTAATTAAGATAGTTTATTAGTTTTCTTTTGACCTTAAGATAATATTATCTATAATTATGTGATTAACACGTAGGCACCATATTTCTTAAACTTAACATTGGGTAAGTTCTGGATCATATGATCCGGATTATACCAAGTTAAATAATCTTTTTTTAAATCAAAATGATATTCTTAATTGATTGATTAAGTCCACAAGCTTCCTTGCTTAAAAATATATTAATTAGTTATTAATTATTTTTGAATAAAATTTAGTTATTTAGTTATTATTAGCTATTGGTGTCCTATTTCTTAGGGATGTGATCTAAGAATTAGAAATAATTGTTAATTTTTATTTATATTTAAACTTTTTTATTATCATTAATAAAGCAAGCTTATTTAAGAGAAATTAATGTGGTCTATTCTCACCCTAAATAGAATTTTATATTCACTAAACAAATTACATAGCTTTGATTAGGATCTCACATTGGTATCAAAGCAAGGTTATTATGGCAACAAACAAGGAAAAGATCAAGAATTTAGAGGCTAGACTTGGAAATTGATCATCACATCAATTTGAAAGAAGGAATCGAGCCCATTAATATGATACCATACAAGTATGCTTATTTTCAAAAAAATTAAAATTGAAAAACAAGTTCATGAAATCGAGCACTAGTCATTTTTCTTCCCTTGTTTTATTAGTCATAGGCACACCCAATATTTATACAGAAAAAGAAATCTAAAGTAACCCTTTATATAAAATTTTGACTCCTTTTATTTATTTTGAAACAAAAGCTAAGGATTAAAATACATCATAATATAATTTTTTTTATTTTTTTAAAATTATTTTTGATATTAGTAGTTAGTACATTAAAATGATCTGAAAACACCAAAAACATATTAATTTAAAAAAAAATAAAAGTTTTTTAAATTTTATCAAAAATATTTTTGAAACGCAAAAACAAATAGAGCAAAAGAATATTTGAGGATGTTTTAGCAGTTGCTTTTCACTCATAAATATATCAAAATAGTATTTTATTATTATTTTTTAAAAAATTATTTTTAATATTAACATATTAAAATAATTCAAAAATATAAAAAAAATAATTTAAAAAATATATAAATTTTATAAAACATAATTTTAAAAGTGTTCCCACATAGGTTATTACCAAGTATAAATAAATAAAGGCCACTCTTGTCTTTTAATTATCAAACGGCTATAAAATCCAAAACCCCGTCACGGCCGTTACATCAAATTCCGTGCACTCACCCGGCGCACGTTAGCATCTCTCGCCATTACCCGCGACTGGGAAAAAAAATAAAAAGACCTTCTGATATCTCTCTCTCTGCAGTGCAACAAACAAACACCAAATTCATTCTCAGAAAAAAAAAACACCAAATTAGCTTCGAGAATTCCAATTCTACCCTCCGCTCAGCTCCCAATTTTCCAATGCCTCCAACCTCCACCACCACGGCGGCAGCTAGGCGCCAAATCAGCTCTCGCCGCCGCACATCGGCACCTCGGAGGCGGTCACCGCCGCCGTCACCGCCTCCGAAGAGGATGAAGCTGTTGACGGAGATACTGCAGAAGGCGGCGTATGCGGTGGTGGAGAGGGAGGACTACGGCGATGTCAGCTGCGAACAATGCCGCTCCGGGGAACGATCGGAGGAGCTGTTGTTATGTGATAAATGTGATAAAGGATATCACATGAAGTGCTTGAGACCGATTGTTGTTAGGGTTCCGATTGGCTCGTGGATTTGTAACAAGTGCTCTGGAGATGGCCAGAGACGTGTAAGAAGTAGGGGAATTTGATTTTTGCTTTTGAATCTTTTTATGTGATTGTAGTGTCGTTTTGAGAGTAACAAATGTGCGTTTTGATTGGTTTGATTTTTGTGTGCTAGGGTTATCGCAGAGGAAGATAATCGATTTTTTTAGGATTCAGAAGTGTAAGAAGGATGATATTAAAATGAAATGCAGGTCCCTACAAGGTGAATTCTTTATTTATCCTTCTAATTGCTAGATTGTTTTATTTTTTTATTAATCTAATTTGTGTGTTTTTGTGATTAATGGAAATTTTTTTTTTTTTTGGATTGTTATTGAAGTTGTTTCAGGATTTGCAAGCAAAATATTATACTAAAAGTTAACAAATTGCCGGGTTCAAATCTTTTAATAATAATAATAATAATAAAGAATGAGAGTAGGGGTATCATAGGTGTGAAGCTAAATGGTACTCTTTACTGCGAAGCATTGGGAGAGGGTAGGACTCTGGTGGGATTGTGCCCTTCCTGCCCAAAGAACTCAAAGTAAGATAATTTTTTTTTTTTAACTTGTACTAGAACTAATAGCAAGGACTAGATGGCTCACAAACAATAAAATTTAGAAAGAAGGAAAAAAAAAAGTGAAAAAAAAATAATAATTTTTTTTTCAACTTTTACTAGAACTAATAGCAAGGACACAGTAGAAGATGACTCACAAACAATAAAATTTAGAAAGAAGGAAAGAAAGAGAGAATAAAGAACTTTGAGATAAAATGAAAAAAAAAGTGAAAAAATTATCAGGTTCAAATCTTTTAATAATAATAATAATAATAAAGAATGAGAGTAGGGGTATCATAGGTGTGTAGCTAAATGGTTACTCTTTACTGCAAAGCATTGGGAGAGGGTAGGACTCGGATGGGATTGAGCCCTTCTTGCCTAAAGAACTCAAAATAAGATAAATATTTTTAACTTCTACTACAACTAATAGCAAGGACTAGATGACTCACAAACAATAAAATTTAGAAAGAAGGAAAGAAAAGGAGAATAAAGAAGAATTCTGAGATAAAATGAAAAAAAAGTGAAAAAAATTGATAAATTTTTTTCAACTTTTACTAGAACTGATAGCAAGGACAGTAGAAGATGACTCACAAACAATAAAATTTAGAAAGAAGGAAAGAAATAGAGAATAAAGAAGAACTTTGAGATAAAATGAAAAAAGAAGTGAAAAACAAAAGGGAAGAAAGAAAAAATAGATATTATTTTTGTCTTGGATCTAGCTCATAGGAAGTTTTGGAAATACTACTGCTAGAACATATATGAATTTCAATACCTATCACAAAGCGTGGCAAGGGGCTCAATGCCTTGCAATTTAGAGCGAAGTTGATTCTTTTATTTTGCACCATGGGGAAATTTAATTATTGGGTTTTTTTTTTTGCTAAATGTTGATCATTGCCAGATGTAGAGATATTTAAGTTAGATCAAATGTAGAAGCCTTTGAGGCATTTCACATCTTAAAAGAAGATTCCAACAAACGTGATTGACCTCTGGTATGGTTTGTGATAATCCTTGTTATTAGTAAGATAGTTATTGCTCTTCTTTTCCTGATTTTACATTTAATCTAATCATAAATGGTATCAATTTTAAGATCTCATGTCCACTGAACAAATTTTGCTCAGTTGGCTTACACTCTTGAGTTGCATTTGACATGGATTAATGTATTTGGTAATGTGGTGAAAAGTGTTTTTGTAGAACTGTTTTCCAATTGAAAACGCATCAAAATGATGTTTTTTCAGTTTTTATTTTTTATTTTTGATATCAACATATCAAAATCATCGAAAATCATCTAAAAAATCAATTTGATGCCTTTTCAGGCGAATTATTTTTTGAAAAATACTTTGAAAAGCAGGTTGAACTACATTACCAAATAGAGCATGTGAGTAAACTGTTTTGAGAGTATTTGTCAAGAGCATAAATACTAAGAACACAAAATGATGGGTAATCTAATCTACCCAATTTTTCAGCAGAACTAGTCCTGATACATTTAGAACCAACAAAGTAGTCCTTAGAAGGTATATTAAATTGGTGGTATCAAAGGACTAGAGTTTCACTGTATTATAAACTGTTTTGACCATTCTATTACTATTAACAACACAGTCTAAGATATAACTAAAACCTCAGTGACTTAGAAAATACTTAACTAAATTTGTTACAAGTTTTAAATATTTTCAGTTTGGTTATTTATTCTGTCTTGTAAAAATGGTCTAAAATTTGGTTCTTTTTATGGCCCAAAATATGTTGAAGTAAAAGAAATCAGTCGGTAATAACTGTGAGCATTATCTAATTTTCTTTCTCATTAACATGAACCATATGTTAAGGGTAAAAATTTAAATAAACACATTGATTTCAAAAGTGGTAGAAAAGAAAAATGAACTGTGTTTAATCTACTATTCTTAAACAACCTAACATATGGCTCATTAACATGAACCATATGTTAAGGGTAAAAATTTAAATAAACACATTGAGTTCAAAAGTGGTAGAAAAGAAAAATGAACTGTGTTTAATCTACTATTCTTAAACAACCTAACATATGGCTCATTAACATGAACCATATGTTAAGGGTAAAAATTTAAATAAACACATTGAGTTCAAAAGTGGTAGAAAAGAAAAATGAACTGTGTTTAATCTAAACAACCTAACATATGGCTCATTAACATGAACCATATGTTAAGGGTAAAAATTTAAATAAACACATTGAGTTCAAAAGTGGTAGAAAAGAAAAATGAACTGCGTTTAATCTACTATTCTTAAACAACCTAAAAGATGGACAATTAAGGGATAGAGGGTATAGACATAAAAGATTTGAAAATGATGTGGCGCAGCAACAATGGCAATGATGGTGGAAAGTATGAGGATAATAGCTTTAACTTTTGTTAATCAAGCTCTCTTCTTAATCTCTTAACAGAATAATACTAAATAGGGTTAACCGAGGAATATATTTTATTGAAGGAAAATGATAAATTCCTTCTTAAATCAGCATTTGAATCCATGTCCTCCATGACTTAGGCTTAGAATGGTCAGCAAGCAACGTAATCAAGTCCTGGATACGTCCATTTAACATTTACTTTGTAGAACAAGCAAATTGTTGCTTTACATGTAGAATCACATGGCCCAGGGAAGAATGCGCTCTATTGTCGACATATGTTGAAAAATTCATCTCATAATCAATAAAATTATGCCTACCACTATGTTTTGCATATTAGGATACTATATAAATCATTTCACACAATTACATTTTATTTGCATCAAGCATTTGCCCATGTATGTTCAAAATTAGTGGGATCAACGTTTGGAGTGTGATCATTGATGGTATGTTATGTGATTACACAAACATACTAAGGTGTTGTTTGGTAACAAATAATGGAATGGTGAGAATGAGAATGAAAGTTTTATTCCTACTTCATAGGTATTTGGTTAAAAGGAATGAAATGAGAATATAAATGAAGAATGGGAATGGGAATGAAAATTAAATATAGTTTCATTTCTATTAGGGAGGTAGAAATAAAAACAAGGAACAAGAATGGATTTTCTTCTTAAGAAAGCTATATTATTTCTTTTCATTATATATCAATTATTTCAACCATCATCACTACCTCAATAACTATTGTCATTGTCATCATTGGTGGTGGTGATGACTTTTTTTTACAAAAAATATTATTATTATTATTACACCATCACTCTTCCACCACCTTCACCACTTTTCTTCCACCGCCACCTCCAAATGTGATGACATTAATTTTTTAAAAAATAGATAATTGTTATTATTATACTTACATCATCATACCACCACCACCACAATCATCTTTATTACTTTCAGTACCATCATAGTTGATGAAATCATTCTTTTAATCATTATTCGCTTTTATCTTAAAAATAAGGCATTAAAAATTTTAAATTTCATTTCAACTTCTTGTTACTATTCCAAATACAGTATTAGAATTAAAATGTCATTCCGATTCTTTAGTTTTCATTCCAATTAGTTTTCATTCCAATTCCTCCATTCTGGATCTTTCATTCATGATAACCAAATGACACCTAAATTTGTGTATTTATCACATCTTTTTTTGACTTTGATTATGATTGCATATTCATCACCATTTATGACATAGTTTATTAAAAAAGGATTATAGTACTTAGCTACCCAGCAACATTTGGCATTGCGTTTCAAAAATGCTTTTGAAAAAATTTGATTTTTTTTTTGCTTTAAATTATTATGTTTTTTATGTTTTCAGATCATTTTGATGTGCTGATGTCAAAAATAATTTTTAAAAATTAAAAAAAAAATTATTTTAATGTGTTTTGGAATGAAAAACACTTTGAAAAACAACTGCTACCACTCTCCCAAACATCTGCATTTACTAGCAGGTACTGCAATGTAATAGAAAGGCAAAATCATTGTTTCTTTCCATTACCTTATATTCAGCTAAACATTAGGTATGAATTGATATACTGTTGACTCCCATAATAAAGCATCACTCTTATGAATTATGTTATATTCTCAAAACCTTTCTTTAAGACTAAGTTTTCTTGAAAATTGAATCCACTCTGGTAAATGTGCTGTACGTTTACCATATAAGTATCAAAATTTCTAAATTCTTGTAAAATGAAAAGGCAAAAGCCCTAGATAAAAGTTAAACATTGTAATACAGGAAGTTGCTGTTTTGTCAATGTGTTTTGTTGTTTGCTTTAAATTATTCTCTTAACTGCTTTGACTTTCATGGAACAAATAGTTTGGGGCCTTGTCTAACCTATTTCTGCCTTTTGTTTTCCATGAATGATATTATTGCCTGGTTTTTTGCTACATGCACCTTTGAAAACACAATTTTCTATCACTGCTCTTTTTGTGCTTTTTTATTGCATATGAACATCTAGTTAAGAAATGCTAGTGCTAATGCATCAACTAGTTGAATTAGATTTGGTGATGTAAAGTTGATGTTTTCATTCCCTTCTCTCGAGTTGTTTTCAAGACTCTAGGAAGCGCCGGAGACGTTCATTGGTGTATCAAAAGAAAAGAAGGAGACTGTTGCCATTTATTCCATCAGCAGATCCCACCCAAAGGCTGAAACAAATGGGCACCCTTGCTTCTGCGTTAACGGCATTGCACATGGAATTTAGTGATGATTTAACCTACTTGCCTGGCATGGCTCCTCAATCAGCCAATCAGGCCAAGTTTGAGCAGGGTGGCATGCAGGTCTGAATTTAAAATTTTCTTTTTTATCCTTATTTTTTCTCCAGACCTTTTATTGTCTTGTATTGCATGTTGGTTGCTTTATCTGGTACTTCTATTAGGTTCTTTCCAAGGAGGACATAGAGACATTGGAACAGTGCAGAGCTATGTGCAAAAGGGGCGAATGCCCTCCTCTTTTAGTTGTTTTTGATTCATGTGAAGGGTACTTGCATCTTGAACAGATTTATTGAGGTAGCAACTATATTTTGGTTACTGCATATTTGAGTAGGTTCAACTCTATTCTTCTATGCAGATATACAGTTGAGGCAGATGACCAGATAAAGGATTTGACCATCATAGCAGAATACTCAGGTGATGTGGATTACATCAAAAATCGAGAACATGATGATTGTGATAGCATGATGACCCTTCTTTTGGCAAGAGACCCATCCAAAAGCCTTGTCATCTGCCCTGATAAACGTGGAAATATTGCTCGCTTTATCAATGGCATTAACAATCATACCCCGTAAGCCCGCTTAACCCATTGCTTCTCCTATTATGATATATATATTGAAGCAAAATATGACCAGTTTATTCTTAAACCTTTTTATTGCTACGTCTTCTGCTCTATACGACACACATTGCCCTTCCACATATCCTATGTGACTTCACATATAAAATTCTACTTTTTTTGTGCAAATTGTATCCGAATTAGAAATTATCGGCCCATCCTCTGTTAAGCTTAAAGTTATATCCAATTCTGTGCAGGGATGGTAAGAAGAAGCAGAATTGTAAATGTGTGAGATACAGTGTAAATGGGGAATGCCGGGTCATTTTGGTTGCTACTCGTGATATTGCTAAAGGGGAGAAGCTATACTATGATTATAATGGATATGAGCATGAATACCCCACTCAACATTTTGTTTGAGAAAACTTATAGATACCTAACAATCCTACGGAACTGGGATGCAATTTTGGATCCAGCTAGATCCTTTCTCATCCGGCGTTTTATTTCAGGGTTTACTCATTGCTATTGCAGAGTCAAAAAACATTTCGTCTAATGTATCCATGGGCTATTTAGTAATTTATGATGTAGAGCTGGCCTTTTCTGAGACCATGACATAAATAGAGCAGGAGAGAAACTTTCCTTAGAATTTAGCCTAGGAATATTTTGAAGGAAAATTTTTTGTAATACAGATTTCAATGGAATATTGTAACTCTCATTCCTTGGCATTGTCTGCGTTAATAATCTGTTGGTCTTTACAAAGTATTTCCATTTAAAAATATCCATTCGTGCTTTTTTTAATTGTTTCCCCCTCTACATTTCACTAACTAAATTTTTTTAAACGCAATTTTGTATTTTTCACCTTTGTTATGATTTGCTGGTTCATAATCTGTAGGAAAGCAAGTATTGCTATCAGTTGCTTTACATATTGATGCTATATTTTCTGTCAGCCCCATTTGTGATTCAATTTGATCCATAATGTTGGACTAGAACACTGGAATGAGTGCTTTATTGCAGAGGCTTTCATGGTGTATCTAATCAACTCTGGTTCAATATATGCTGCAGCTTGTCATGAAATTTCGCTGACATATCTTTCTGTATTCTCTTCAGTTTTTACGTTCTGACTTCTCAATTGTGAATTTTGAGATATTCCATTTATCCATGGATAATTCAAAGGGATTCTTCAAAGCTGCTGATAAGAGTTAACTGGGACATGAGATGTGCTGTGCACCTTTGGATGCTTGTTGCTGGTTGTCTCATGTTGGCCTCCTATTCCTATGCATACAAAATTTTTGTTTATTTTGAAAGATCAATTAAGCTGCTGGGTCCAGTGCCTATACACCAAGGCTGTTCAGGATCTTGATGTGAATGCCTTCGATTGTTGCTTAATGCATGCATTATAGAGGCTGTTTCTTGGAATCATAAGGCTTGAGGTTCAAGTCTCGAGAGTAGCCAATTCATTTGGCATAACAGAAAGGGTTGTACAATCTCCAAATTCTCATTCAAATTCACTTATGTGGATTCGTGGACATTTTGGTTTCACTTATATTTATACCTACTCATGACAATGCACGTGTGATGCATTATTTTCAGGTTTGACAAGATGGTATGCTTCTTTCAAGTTGCTGTTGTTGATGTTTCATCTAAACAGACAGTGAAAATCCTTATGGACAGCATCACCACTCTAGTTGCTTCCCTTTGTTTTAGGAGGTATGAATTTTGCTCGCTGGAAATTTCATCAGATGAAAAAATCTTCACAAATTTTGAAATCTTCAAGCCGAGGTGCTCCCCTTCTCTTTTGTAAAATATATTTGTGTATTTGAAAAAATAGAGAAGAAAAAGATAAATAAATCTCCCATCAAATTTAAAGTATAAATTCTGAAATTTGTTTTGAAAATCCATACCGAGTTTTTCCAACTTGGAATATATAAACTGATAAGCAAATAGGCTATAGGATGCTCTGGCATCCATGACCTTGGCCATGTTATTCTCCCCTGATGATGCTTTATTCTTTGACATAAAGAGTTCCCATTTCATTAAATTTTGAATTAGATGGCATCTTTCTTTTCAGGGTTCTACATGCTTGAGAGTCAGGTTCAAGTTGTGCATCTAAAGCTGTGTTTCAATTATTTGATTTGCAGCTCAGCATTGAATAGAAAGATCATTTCCAGCTGCTGATCTTAGGTATCTGACAATTACAGGTGACTGAAACTAGATATGGAATGACTAAAACAGTTTTGATGCAGGTGAAATATAGTAAGTTCATCTGTTAAGTTTTCGAACTGTGCATATCACGGTCTGTACAGAATGTCAAGCTTGTGTAACGTTTCTTTTACCAGAATTCTTGTTCGCCTAACTGATTAAATGAACTTTATGTTCAATGATTTGTCAGATACTTCCTTCGCACTCTATTAAAAGTTTATGCAATGAAATTAAATAATTTTATCCTCTTCCCCTACCAATTGAAGTCTTCCTGTATCTATAATGCCAAAAGTGAGTACTAAATACTGCACCTGCGTTGTGTTCTTTTGTTGGGACTTACAGGTTGAATTTTGCATGGTACAAACAGATTACAAAGACCAATTGCTAAAAGTTTCTCAAGGTATCGCATTTTATGGACCTGGGTTCACTTTCCTGAGTAGGTGAGGGCACCTGAATCTAACTTTTGGCTCGTGTGGTGAACTCTAACCAATTCAATGGTCTCTTAATTTCGACATGGTAATAGAAGCTCGAAATGCCAAATTCATGATTACATACAGAGGTGCTCACCGTTATTCATTCAGTCCCAGTTAGTCCCAGTCCCACACAAGATATCCTAGGGCATCAATTTCATCAGCTATCATATCTTGTTTTTGCAGGGGATTTAACACTTATTGATTTTAATTAAAGTCTCCAAAATCCAATATAACAATCAAAGTTGGAAGTGTCCCCCATTATTGCTTGCCTTCTCACAGGACAAAATCTTGGTCATGCGATTTGCCTACATCACCAAAACCCATGTCCTAACCTTCAATATAACACAGTTTCATTCTGATAGGACCCGTTGTAAAAATCTGAAACAAGAGCTTTTCTGCAAGACTCCTCTGTAACTTCTACTCTTCTTTAACAGCCTAATTAACCAAAACTCTAAACTGTTAGTGTTTTTCGTTGTAGTATGGATTCTACGAATTCTACAGTCAAATCACTCTTTTGCCCTGAGTTGAAAAAAAAAATGTCATGGTATTGAGGGTGTTTTGATCTTTACAATCGGTCCATTAGTTATTAAAAAGTTGTTTAGGGATATCTCAGTATTTTTATTTTTTTTACATGGTAAAAATACAGTTTTATCCCTAGATTTAACCATTTCTTGAGTTGTTTCCCAAGGGTTTTTTAGTCTTTTCAAAAATATTAAAATAGTTAAAATACTTATTTTACCTTTGAAGTAAAAAAAGAGTTGTTGATCGAGGGTTTTTTTGGTTTTTTATACTTTGAAATACAATAGAAATACTATTATACTCTTAAAAAAGAAAAAAAATTAAGACATGCATCTAGGGCATTTGTGTACTTTCACTATGGTTTTTTTTTTCTCGTGATTCTCAGGTTCATGAAGGACATTCTGGTATTTCTATATTGTAAAACAATTATTTTATTCAAAAAAGATGCTAGCGCGTAAGTTCACGCGCCAGCGAGTAGGTGTCATACCAGGATATTATGGTTGGTTTTTTATTGACGGTCGTTTCTTTCCTCTCTTTTTTTCCTTCCTTTTCTCTCTCTTCAAGAGAAAGTGTACATTTGTTCTATTTTCTTTAGATTTGTCAATTTCAGTCCTTTTATTTCTTATTGTTGTCCTTGGTCTTATTATAAAAGTTTTAGTTATTTTCAATTTAGTCATTGAATTACAATATCATATATTATTATTTTTTCAATGTAGTTCTTATTCTTTTGATTTCTAAATTTTTTTTCCTTAACTCTTTTGTTAAAGTTTTGTTGATTTTCAATTTCATTCTTGGCTTATTCTAGTATCATGGCCTAAGCCGTGGGTTTTAGACCTTTTTTAAATAAAAGTTTGTTTAAAAATGATTTTTTAAAATTTAATTTTGAATAATTATTTTTATTTTATAAAAGTGAGCTTTATTTTATAAAAAAATATGTATTCTTAAATAATATTTCTTATATGTTTGGTCTTGCATAATGTTTTCAGTTCCGTATTAGCATTTGTTTGTATCATCTTTTATTGATTTTAATAAGTAAATTCAGTAGACATAAACAGGTAAATATCTCATTTTACAAGATCAAATATCTTGGCCTATATCTATCTCTTAATTTTTCTAGTTTATATTTTGGTTATTGTTCACGTTTTTTCTTTTACATAAATGATTATTGGTTTATTTGATTAGACATAAGCTTTTTGATTTATACTTTGATTTTTTTTTAGAAAATAGCTTGCATACCTAGGGGTTTTTTTTATATAAAAACAAAATACAGTGCGCGAGTTAAATAACTAGTATAAAGTTAAAATATGTGGGGAAAACATTGTTTCCCCACGCCCATTAGCATTTTGGATTACAATAGTAATCCATAATGTGTTTTTTTTTTCATTTTGACTCTTTTTTTCCTTCGGTTATTGATTTCTTTTTTAATTTAGTCCTTGTATGATATGTTTATAGGGATTTAAAGTTGATAATTTATTTTAATTTGCCTTTTATATGGTTATCGTGGTATAAAAAAATATCTCGTCATCGTGATATAGTCTATGTTTTAAGAGTTTAGTTAAATAAAAAATGATTTTGAAAAAAAAAAACTAGGTTATTAAATTTTATGGAGTCAATGACCTGATTTGCGAGTTTGGCGAGGCAATCCTAATTGTCCCTGTTCACGGGTTAAGCGGTGGTTTTTATTTTTACTAATTATACCTGTTTATGTAATCGTCTATTTTTTTTTATCATAGTTAAAAAAATAGTTTCGAAAAAAAACATGTTATTAAATTTTAAGAAGTCCATGAGCATGTTGATGGGTTTAGCGAGTTTAACTTTAAACAAAAAAATTATTTTTTTATTTCATCATTCGATATTGGACTGATTGAGAATTGAGTTTTATAATTGGTTTCGTTTTGCTTTCTATGAGATTATCATAGTCTTAAAAAAAGTTTCAATACTCAATTTTGCAATCATCTATTTTTATTATCATATAGTTAAATAAAAAATAGTTTAGAAAAAAAACAAGTTGTTAATCCCAATTGAGTCCATTATCCGGTTTAAAGGTTTGACATGTTGATTCGGGTTACTTGATTCATGGGTGTAACGAGTTTACCCATCAAACCTGATATGCTTAATTTTTAGTTTTTGGTTCTTTAATTTTTCTAATTGTTTTTTTTTATTTCATTCTTCTTCAATATTGGATTGGTTGGGAAATAGAATTCATGGTTTGTTTATTTATTTTTTACTTTCTATAAGGTTATCAAGATCTCAAATAAATATATTTTTTAGGATTGATGCTCAATTTTGCAAGGATATAATTTTATCATAATATTAAATAAAAATAATTTACAAAAATAATAAAGCTATTAAACTTAGTGAAGTCCATGATCCAAGTCACCAGGTGATCGAGGTCGATCCAATCTGGTATAATCTCAATATTTAAAAAAAAAAAATTATCGCCTTAAAGTTTTGTTAAAAGATATGTCATGTTTTTACAGGTTATTTGGTTGTTTTTTGACCTAATAAATTGAATGATTCACTTTAGATAAGCTCTCATGCGGTTTAATTCAAAACTCGAGCGAGACAAAGAGTCAGGTTGATAGATTTCAAGATCAAATCGCTTGATTGGATTTAATGATACTACAAAAAAAAAATTATACTCTTTAACATTTTTTTTTAGTTTAGAAAAAGAATAGTTCAATTCACAGCGGAGCGCAAACGAATGTACTAGTATAAAGTTAAAAGGTGTGAGGAAAATATTGTTTCCTCACATGTATTAGCACTGTAATTGTAATCTACAATTTTTTTTTTTGTGTTTTGACCCCTTTTTTTACCCATTGGTTATTGACTTTTTAATTTATTCATTATATGATGTGTTTATGGGGATTTAGAGTTGATAATTTATTTTAATTTATCTTTTATATGGTTATCGTGATATCAAAAAAATATCTTAACATAGAGTTAGTATCAGGAAAATATCTCAGCATCGTAGTATGATATATTTTTGAAAATAATTAGTTAAATAAAAAATGATTTTGAAAAAAAAAACTACGTTATTAAACTTTGTGGAGTCAATGACCCAATTTGTGATTCTAGCGAGGTAATCTTCGTCGCCTCGGTTTGTAGGTTTAATAGTGGTTTTTCTTTTTACTTATTGATCTTGATTACGTGATCACTTATTTTTTTTATCATGTAGTTAAAAAAATAGTTTAGAAAATAAAATTCTTATTAAATTTTAGAAAGTCCATGAGCCTGTTGACGAGCTAAACTTTTTTAAAAAAAATTATTTTTTTCGATTTTATTTTTCGATATTATGCTGATTGAGAATTGAGTTTCATAATTTGTTTCATTTTATTTTATATGAGGTTATTATAGTCTTAAAAAAATCCTAATATTTGTTTGATACTTGATTTTATGATTGTCTATTTTTGCTATTATATAGTTAATTAAACAAGTTTAGAAAAAAAAAAGTTATTAATTTCAATGGAGTCCATTACTCTCTTTACAGGTTTGACGTGTTGACCCGGGTTACCTAATTCATGAGTTTAACGGGTTTGCCTATCAAACTTGATATGTTTTTTTTTTTTAATTTTTGGTCCTTTAATATTTTTATTTTTTTATTTCACTCTTCTTCAATGTTGGATTGGTTGAGAAACGGAATTCATGATTTATTTATTTTTACTTTTATTAGAGTTATTATGATTTCAAATAAACATTTTTTTAGGGTTAATGCTCGATTTTGCAAACATCTAATTTTATTATAAAATTAAATAAAAATAATTTATTAAAACAACAAAGTTAGTAAACCCATTGAAGTCCATGATCTAGGTCCCCAGGTGATTGAGATCAATCCAATCTAGCATCGTCTCACTATTAAAAAAAAATGTCATCTTAAAGTTTTTACTAGTTATTCTAGTTGTCTTTGGACCCATTTAATTTGAAACTCAAGCTAAACAAAGAGTCAAGTTTGTAGGTTTTAAGATCGAACTGTTTAATTAAATTTATTGATATCGCTAAAATATCTCTATACTTTTAATATATTTTTTAAAAAATTATAATTCGTAGCGGAGTGCGAGAGAATATACTAGTATTATATATAACAAGGTCTATTAATTTCCAGATGGTTAATACTTCATCCCGTCAAATTATCCAAACCAAGTCCCAGGTTACTAATACTGACCATAGTTATTAAACCCGGACTGACCTGGCAAGTCAACCCGGGACCTGGTCTACCCGGTGGCTGGACCGGTTCGAGTAAAGTGAAAGACCGGCAAAAGCAAAAAAAGGGTTAAACCTGATCAACTCATGACCCGAGCGACCTGACAAAACCCGGTAGAAACCTTTTTTTTTTCAAATATGTTTTTTCTCATAGTGAGAGACCCTATTTTTTTTATATATATTTTTTAATCTGTTATTAACACTTTTCAAAGTTCACTATATAAATACTAGAAGAATGTTTTATTTTTTCAATGTGTGATTTGAAACTCTTTAGTATATCTACTCTATGTTCACAAGAAAAAAATTGTGTTTTTTCAATGTAGAATAAAAAACCCTTTTTGGTTTCAATACTTCAACTTAAAATGATAACATAATATCTTTTTAATGTGGGATAAAAAAACCTTTTGAAATAATATTTTAAACCTTATTATTTATAAGATGTATAACATATATTCACATGAATTGTTTCTTAATTTTTTCATATAAAATATTAAAATTTTAAATATTTTTTAAAATTTTTCAATATTAAATCAACCATGTAACCTAAAATATAATTTTTTAACCAAATCACCCCGATTAGGTTAATTTCATAACTATAATACCGACAAATATCTAGGGCATGGGAAAATCCAAAACTATAAAAAAGCAAAATCTTTGGAGATGGACATTCCTCAATGCACGTGAAGGCCTCGTGAAATTTTGTCCTGGCCATAAGGTTCAACCCTATTCTGCATAGGGCAAGCATGAGTATCTGATCGGTACTGCTGCCTCCATCAGGCCGTAATAAAGACCACAAATTGTCTGTGAGAGAGATGCCCTCAACCACTTCATAGTGTGTGCTCCTGTATAGGATTAGTCCTCACAAACACGTTCTGAAATCTAGATCATTATAATTAACCTTCTATAAATTATTACAATCAAAGTACAGGATGTTTTGATTCATGTTATATATATATATATATATATATATATATGTTGCATATAGTTCTTTTTAAAATATCAAGATACTATAAAAAATATTGGGCAAAAGACTTGAAACACATTAACTTCCACGGTTTTTATTAATAAAACATTAATTTAAGATGTGATAAGATTAGGGTCAAAAAATCAAATTTCAATAGGATTGATAAATTTCTAGTAATTTTTAAGAAAAACATTAAAGTGGCTTATAGTTCAAATGTTGAAATAAAAAGAAAATTCAGTAAGTGCTATGGGTTTGTGGTTAAAAAGAGATAAATGAGGACTTGAAGTGTTCAGTGCATAGAAAACTGCATCTGAGATCAGGACAACCTGGAATAGGACAATATCTCACTATCACTTTCATGGTCTTTTTAAATCTATCGAAGATAAGGATCTCCTCTTCTATTATTCTCTTCCTATTTATAGTTTCCCAGCAATATTTACCATATAATGCCACCTCCGGTTGTGACCTCATCTGTCATCCTTGTAAGGCTGTAAATTCCACCGCCTGCTATAAAAACAAGACTTTCAAGAACACAATAGCCTGTACAAAGAGGAAGAAAAACCAAGATAAAATCTTCATCAAGTT
>Ga0325405_1003020_pt1 | contig 17369 bp, 10 predicted proteins | sample PopdelMetagenome_21_FD_205663 | JGI IMG/M metagenome (GOLD analysis project Ga0325405, IMG submission 205663) | Populus deltoides microbial communities from Bellville, Georgia, United States - Xylem-Control-R2 | ecosystem: Host-associated > Plants > Phyllosphere > Stem > Wood/Secondary xylem...
TACTTTGCAAAAAAACTATAAAATTGTTATAATTATGAAATTTTAATTATATCAAAACATTGTTTTTAAAAATTTTCTAGGCGATACATTCTTAAATACTAAATGTTTATTAAAACCACTAATATATATTTTGTTTTTTTATAAAAAAAATAATTATTCTTGAGATAATAAACTGAGATAATGTTGGATTTCTCTTGGTCCAAGAGAAGAACTAGCAAGTGGATCTGCAAGTAGCCATTCTGCATGTCGTAGATAAACTCCCTCCCGCTTCATGTTTTGTGCATCATGGGATAGAATCTTCTACAGTTGAGTTGTGAGTGTGTGTGAAGCCTCTAGCTAGTTCAATCATCCTAGCTAGCTAGTGCAGTCAGTTCAGAACATATTACTGGGAGACAAGCCACCTGATGAGTTGCAGAGTTCTCAGTAACACTCAAGGCCATTTAAAGTAGCCATTCTTGGAGCTTTCCATATCAAAAATAGAATGTTTAATGCAACTTGATGTTGACGAGGAATCCACACCTCTACACACTCCTCTCCTCTGAAAAAAGGAGAAATAACAATAAATGAACGTTTTTTTTTTTTTTTTATAGTAATCGAGAGAAGATATTAATAAGATTTACTCGGTTAAACCCCATAATTTTTTATATAATCGTTGAATAAAAGTTGGTTTTCATGTTTAAATTAGACCTAGAAATTGTTGTTTGAGATTTTTTTTTCTTTATTTTCTAAGTTATTTTTGGATTTTGTTTTTCTATATAGGTTTTAGAATTTTAATCTGATTTACTTTTAATTAGCTACGTTAGTTTAGCCACTATTAAGATGGATGATTCTGAAATTTATTCTTGAATTTATATATAATTCAGAATTCTGTGTATTTTGGACGATAAACTTGGAACCTGAGAAACCCTAACTCTTTATTTTGCTGTACACTAGGAATATCTAGCCTACTTTTCATTAGTTGCAATTGAACCCACCATTTCAAAAAGATGCCACTAACAGTAATTGAAACGAACCGAAAGCTTTCACATCATCATCACATGATGATAGCAGTGATTTTTGCAGGTATTGGTCTGACGCTTGAAGACACCACCCCTTCCCAGCAAGAACATGAATTATAAAAGTTCAGACACAATGGTGCTAGCCATCGGCCATGAGCAGATACATGTCCAATAAACGGTAACATCCAGGGCTGATTAGCCATGTGTGCCCCAGTTCTAGCCCAGACCACTAGGCTTGTATTCCTATATATGCTGAAATTCAAAGAAATTGCTGCACCTTGGAAAAGCTCCATCGTAAACTATAATGGAGTCAATTCAAAACACACTAGCTTGTGACAAGCCACCTGATGAGCTGCAGCTTCCTCTGTATACGGCCCTTCCATCAACAGCGAGGCCATTTTCAGCTTGTCCCCTTCCCTTGTATCACGTTGACCCTTCGACATTGATACTAACCAAGAACTCGATCGAAATTCATGAATCTTTTCGCTATTCTTTAAGGTGATAATTTAAACTTTCTGATGTTTTCCAACTCAAGGAACATAATTAAAAAATCTCACCAACTCTTCCATTATTCAACTTCAATTCAATACAAATGAAGCTACAAATAAAACAATAGTACAAGAGCTTTCCGTCCAATCAAAGGCCGCCCATATGATTTGTTTTTGCTTTACAATCTAGTGGTAGTGTTGGAGTTTTCAGTCTAATCAAGGTCAAAGCATAGTTGTTATACTTGTTTGTTTTAGAGATTGATTTTATACCGAATTGTGATTTTAAAAGTATTTTAAAAAAAATATATTAAAATTATTTTTTATTTTTATTATTAACACATCAAAGTTATTAAAAAAATTAAATTGAATTTTTTTTTAAAAACAAACACACTTTTGAAAAATATCTAAAAGTTAAAGTTGTCATTTTCTCAAACGAGCTCTTAAAAAAAACATAAGATGAATTGTTTGAATTTGGTTTTGTTAAAGAATAATATAAATTATTTCTTAAAACTTCATCTAACAGTTTAAGTTTTTGGGTTAAGATAATTATTTGACAAGTTTGATCAAATTTATTAGATTTTATCAAGTGTAATTTTCTATTCAACGTAGAATTTAATCTAAATCAGTTTCTGGATCACATAAATTTCAAACATCAATAAAATGGATAAGTAAAGTTTAACTAATATAATTTAAAGAGATTTACATAAATATATTTCTAACATCTTTATGTTATATTTATGTTTTATTAATTTCTCACCTTTCTTTTAGTCATATTTGAATTTTAATAATGATATGAATAACATACCTTCTTGACCATTACACCAACTTAGCTATATATTTCAAAATTGTTATAATGAATAATAATTAATAGGAACAGTTATACGTACCAGCCTTTTTATCAAAACCGTGAGTGCCTGAGGCTCCCACAACTGATGTACAGTAAAGAATAGATTAGAAGAACCAGAGACAGAAATGCCGTGGTGCTACCGTGTGCTAATTGGCCTGCATCCTGAAATAAATATATATTTTTTTAATCATCCTTTGAGTAAGTTATCTACCTTTAATTTCAAAGATTAATTGAGGTGAAAATGCAGGAACCGATAGTTTCGAGTTTTTTACAGATAAATCTTGTAGATTAAGGTAACCGAACCCGAACCCGAACCCGGAGATGCACAAATCTGAAGATCTTTTACAGAAAATGCCATATATGAGTGCCATATGAGTGTCAAGACATTCAAGTAAGAGGCTATATAAGTGCCATATATACTTAATAGAATAATAATAATAAAAGAAATCTGAAGATCCACCAATCTTAATTATTATATTATTAGGTATAATTAAGCAAGGAAATAGTGAGTATGTGTTCTAAGTTGGAATCAATCAACTGCACCAGCTGGTGATCAGATCAGTTTGATACTCCTTTTTATTTATTTTCAATTTTTCTCTCCTTTTATTTCATTTTTTCCACCAAAATAATTATAAACAGACAAAAGGGTTTATTGAAAATATATTACTAGTATATAGTAATTATGATTTATGAGCTTGACTCTAAAATTCAAGGATTGAAAGGAGAAATTGTCTTATATATATATTAGAAACAAATTCATCAGTTAACCCTCCATTAAATAAGATAGTTTTAGATTATGTTATTAAACTCGATTTGATAGATAAATTAATTTAAAATCTGATTTAAGTCGAGTTTTAAATAACAATTTAAGTGACTCGATGATTTAATCCATAAAATCCTGAAACTGCTTGGTTTCAAGTACGGAGAACTATTTTGAAATCACACACTTGTATGGTAAGGAGAAGGAAAGGATAGTTGGGATACAAGTGGTCGATCGATGGGGGATTGGTACGCAGTGATGTATAGTTTTAATAGAGGCTAGAAATAAGAATCATGATAGTGTGCAAGAAACAATTTTGAAAACCCTGTTTGTTGATGATAACTCACATTTCTGGGCGGCTGCTGTTTCGTCTTTTCATGGACCTCGCCTGACCGAGGTCAGGGATGAAACTAGTGGTGGATTGTCAAGACCAATAATTTCCGACTTGACATGGCATTATCAAAATCCATTGCTTAAATCCAAAAAAGCTTATAGCGACACTGTGTTCTTGACACAGCGTATAGGAAATATTCTTGTTTATGATATATTCAGAGATTTATTGATTCTTCAAATTGTTTTGAAAAATAATACGTGAAATATTTATATAGTAGTAAACCAAATTATTGATTTTATAAAAGAACACTAAAACAAGAATAACTAGAAAAAAAAATCTGAAAGTAACAAGAAAAACGAAGAAAAAATTCTCAAGCAGTAACTTTTAAAAAACACCCTACATGCATAATAACTTTTTTTTGGATTCGAGGAAACCTCACCTCCCCGGAAAGCGCATTTTATGGGTCCAGATGAGGGAGTAAAACCCTGGCTGTCCCAAGCTCTTACAAGAAGTACACGCCCTGACTCGAACTCGAGACCTGCTGTGCAGATCTCAAACTTTTTACCATCACGCTACGCTCCTTGGACCTACATGCATAATAACAATACCAAACACTTCAACACCAAGTTTATCAGGCAATTGCTAATTACTTACTGCTCAAAGTCTTGAAGTCAGGTAATAGATTACAGCAAACATAACCAGTGAAGGATTTTTGCACTCTCAAACCCCAAGTATGTGGTGGATATTTATTAATTTACACATTTTCGATTCAGTCTTCATTGATTCAGGTGGAGCTAGCTAGCTAGCTTGTCCCAATCACTGTTCTTTGCTCATGGAAGCATTTTAGCTTACACATTTCATATGGTACTTTGTATACCACAAAAACTTAGTGGAATATTGTCAAATCCCTTGGTATTTCTGCTAGATGTTGTCGCCATGTAGTTGAGACGTGCACAGCTCAATGAAAATTCTCTGTGCATGTAAATATGCACAGAAAGCTCGTGGCCAATATATATATGTTGTGGTGACGGTACTGTTATGACTAGCTCATGGTAGACGGTACTAAAGGTGATTCATGCCATTTCTATACATCTTCATTCAACAGCTTCTATTCAATGCATGAACCTTTGATTTGGATCGTCGAATCTTTCGCAGTACTTGTACTATTGTAATTATTATTTTTTTTATCATATATAGTGGTATATACGTACGATCGGTTGCAAATATTTTTAGTAATTAATAAGGATTTAGGGATGGAAAGTTGTTTTTTTTAATGCTAATGATAATTATATATATACAGGAACCAAATATTTTTTTAAACTGTCTCATGATTATTAAGTAAGAATAAAAAACTATTCTTGGAATTCTTGATTATTTTATCTTCAAAAGAAAATACGAATTAATTAATGAGAGTGGTCAAGAACACTAATTCCATCGTTTTGAAATGTTTAATTAATTTCCCTTCATTTATTAATTTCCAAGTCTGATTCCTTCGTATGTGGTAGGGTTTCTGTGCATGTCAACTCATCGTCCTTATCAATTATCAATATCCAGCTTACTTTTTTATTTAAAAAATTCTTCAAAACAACATCATTTTAATTTTTTAAAAAATAAACAACATATTATTTTAGATTTACATCACAAGCCACGTTAGATTTAATAACTTTGATTATAGACCAACAATGAACCCAAAATAACTTCAACTCAACATTTTTCGTTGATATCCTACTGGTTAGCACCTTTCTTTCCAGCTTTTGACAACAATGCACGAAAGATGATTTAATGGCAATCGACTAGGATATCATCAGAGAGAAGAAGCTAGCTGGATCGCTAATTTAGTGATCATGGGATGAGAATTATATAATTAATATTCATGAGCACCATACGAATTTAAAGATTTTAAAATTACTGATCGAATGTTGGAACAATAATTTGTTTTCCTTGTCATTGATGATGCAGGCGAAGGTATAGTGCAGTCGGTCTAGAATTTTTCTTAAAGACTGCATTGCAAGTCACACCAAAATAGCGCAGTTTATATTATAATATCTGTTTGTTTATTTTTATGTTTTAAAAGTATTTTTAAATATTTTTTTTAAAATTAATATATTTTTGATATTTTTAAATCATTTTGATGCGCTGATATTAAAAATAATTTTTTAAAAATAAAAAAATATTATTTAAATATATTTATAAATAAAAAATATTTTAAAAAACAATTATAATCATAATCTCCGATATGCTTTTAAGTGTGAGCACAACCAACCAAGCCCACTAGACTGCTAGATGTTGATCTTCGAGACTAACTTCCAAGATCCCTTCATTGACTCCTGTGCATACAGAGATAGAGATGACCATTATCGAGTTCATGGGCTCCGTATGAAGTAACTGGAGTCTAAATATTAAAATCACTGATCGAATGTTGGGACGATAATTTGCTGATCTTGTCATCGATGATGCAAGGACAGGTAGTGGAGTCGGTATAGAATAGTATTTATTGGGGGTAATCGTCACACTAAAAGGAGTGCATTTTCCACCAATATTGTAGCCCTACGTGAGAGTATACCAACCAATCTAGCTAGCTAGAGTGCTGCATAAGAAGTTCCCTTGTTGGTATCCTAGCTAGATAGGGCAAACGAAGACCTAATCTTCAAGTGTTTTTGATGGTGGAGAAACTAGCATAGAACTCAAATATGAATAATTTCTCTAAGACCTGAACAACTATGGAAACAACACAATGAAAAAGGAGAGAAGATAAGCTCAAAAGGAAGGAGTAAAGGGAAATCTTTGATGTGTGTTTCCAATATCCTTTTTGACTTGTGCATAGAGACGTATGGAGAATTATTACTTGCACGGCTAAAAGAGGACTAAGGTCTAAGTCTTCGTGATACTTGAAGGATGCCACTCTGACGTAGTTATCAAACTAAAAGTCAAGCACAAAGATTTCCATACAAATCTACTAATCATGAGTTAAACGATATATTCATTTAATAATAATATTAAAAAATATTTCATCTACCGACATTAAATTGGGTTGATTTGCAAAATTCATGGAGAATTCTGAAGAAAAAAAAATCAATCCTAAATTAATTTAATATAAAAAAATAACATTTAATTAATAAAAAAATTAAATAAACTCAAGTGAATCAAGTAAACTTAGAACGCAAGTTACAGGATTTAATAGATTTTTATTTTATAAATTATTTTTTATTTAATTATTTGACAATAAAATACATAATTATTTAATATTTTGTATGAATTTTTTAAAAAATTAAAAAAAAATGATAGACACGTGGTTTCACGGGAACACCAACACCAGGATTCGGATTACTTGGAAGTTCTCATTATTGACAGAAGGAAAAAATCAAAAAAATCAACTCTTTGTGCTCTTAAATCCAACAATAAATATTAAATAATCACAAGAAAGACTAATTCATCCGAAATAAAAACACTTCTACAAAGGATTCAAGACCTGCGCCATCTAATAACAAAAAAGGTAAATCATTCAGGTTAAAATGTTTTAAGTTTCTATTTATACCTTTTTTGTATCAGTTGATTTATATCCGTATCGATTGGTTTTAGTTTTTTAAAACTTAAATCAAACTGATAAAATCTAAAAAATTCAAGTAATCTAGCAACAGGGCTCCCGAATTGGACAATTAGTTAATCAATTAGTTATAACAATTCTATTTATTTTCTTTAGCCAAGATGATTGATAATTTTCTTAATAGACCAAAGTAACTTGTGACTAGTAACTATAAAAGGTCCCATATATATGTAATAAAAAATAAAGATTGTGAACTTTTATTCTGAAGGTCTCATTATGTATTTAGAATCAACGAGTCTTGTCATTTTATAAAGAGGAAGGGCTGAATTGTAATTTTATCTTCATGATATTTTAAGTTGTATTTCATTCATTTTATTCAGCAAAAATATGAAGACATTGTAGGTCATGAAAGATTTTAGTACACCTAATGGTGGTTGATAGAGTGTAGACTTGTTTAATTAAACTGATTTGTGGAGAAATAAATCCTTTAATATTTTATATAGAAATCTATAGAATTGATGACGTTAGATTTAGGTATTATACTTGAATTCATAGGTATAGCGAATCTACCCATGCCCGATGACAAAAATCCTCAGCCTGGATACTTTCAAGAAAGCACGTGTCAAGCTACTAGGCTTTGCAAAAATTGTCAGACCCAATAGTAGGGTGTGGCAATAAAGGACTGGTGCTACGAGTCCCCAACATGAGTCTGAGGTTGGCCAAACTCAGCTTATTCGAGACTTGGAACACTATCAAATTCAATCGTGATGGGTTTGGCTAGCGCTGGACCCAACACGCCTCCATTAGAGCGTGCTTGTGTTCGAGAAAATTATACTCGTACGTGAGTTTTTCTTGATTCGATATTTTTTGGTAAAAACATATAAAGATATACTAATAAAATCTTGGTTCATCGCGAACCCTACCGAGTGATTTTTCTTGTTTTTAAATTGGTTTCTTCAATCTTTTTTCTTAGTTCGTTTTTTTTTTTTGTTAATTTATTTTTGGTTTTTTTAGTCTAATTAGTTTGTTGGTTTTTTGAACACCCTTACTTATATATTAAACATTTTTAACACTTTATTTTTCAGCTACGTTTTAATATTTTTAACCTTAAATCTCTTAATAATTAACCATCAATTTTTAACACTAAACTAAACACAAGTTAAGAAACATTAATATCCAAGCAGATGATGAAAATAGCAGCGAGGGATGGAGCAAATGATTTTTCTTTTCTTACATCTACTTAATTATGCCTTGAAAAATAATTGGTTTTTTTAACTAAAAAAACTGCTTCGATCTTAACAGTCCAAGGCAAGGCTTCGAGACTTGTTCACGGAGGAGAGCATGGCGAGTGAGCGTGCACGGTGGAGAGAGAGGGAGGCAGAGGGAGTCATTTTACGTTATATAAAGGTCAACATGATAAACATAGCCAGCAGAATTCAGGGGAGGATTGAAGAGCCCATAAAAGTAAACATAGCTAATTATTTACCAAATACAAAACACTATAGGATGGAGGCGCATGGCTCTCGTCTGGTTCCATCAATGGCCCCTCCCATAACCTCACAGTTTTCAACCTGAGCTATATACTTTATCGGGCATGATAATCTGGCTGTAACGGGCATGGTCTGGCATGTACTCCACGAGTAATATAAGCAACTTGCCGTTCCTTGTTAAGATACAGAAAGCTAATTAGATTTTAAATAAATAATGTTGTGTTTGGTCACTGTTTTAGAATGAAAGAATAAATTAATATATACATATGTATATTATTAGAGTGATGGAGCAAGATACATAATTTTTAAGTGAATTTTTATCTTTTTAAAACAAACAAATAACAAATTTTATTTATTTTCAGTATCTCTATATTTTTAATTTATCTCGAGAAAATAATCAAATATTAACTATATATACATATATATATTGAAACTTATGATATTTTCAGGTGTATAATTAATTGGAGGTTGATATGTCAATGTTTTTAAAGAATCTTGAGTTTAAATTAGAGGTGAGAAAAAAATCGAAAAACCGATTAAATCGAGAAAAACAGAAAAAAAAAATAACTGAAAAAACCGAACCGAAAAAAACCAATTAAACTGATTAAAATTTTAAAACTTAAATATTCTCATTAAAAAAATAGATAGATTTGCTAACCTAGTTAATTATTAATTAATCAAAACTCAAGCCTTAATTTATTAATTTATTTTATTATTAAAATAATTTTTTTATTTGAGTCAGGTAGATAGAAATTAACCCTGTAAATTCATAATCTAGGCCGTACCATGGATAGAGTTTTGCAACTATGGCATTTTTGAAGTTTTCTTAATAATTACAAATGCTAAAAATTAATTTGGATTGCATGGGGTGTTCTCACCTAACCACGCGAACCAATCTCTTTCCAGCTGTTGAAATGTCACTCTCTTGATATTTTCTGAGATCAAATGGATTGTCCAAGTCTGCCTTCCTCTTGACGACAATAAATGTTTTTCAAAAAAAAATTCTATAAATACTCAAGAAATTAGCCTTTCAAACCATGTCCAAAAATTCTTACAACCTTCCATGGATATCGTCGTTGCTCCAATCATGACTCGGAATGGCCAGGAAGAGACCAAGGTCGTCTCTGCCCTACGAAAACCCACCAAAGGTGGCTGGAATTCTGCCATCTTCATTATCTGTAAGCTAAAAACTTCATCATCATCCTTTATTTTTCTTTGAACAAAAATTATTCTTCTTTTAACGTTGTTCTAAAGAGTTGAAACTTTCATTTCATCATCTATGGCTGTAGTTGTTGAGGTGAGTCTGAGGTTTGCCTACTATGGTTTGGCTGGTAACCTCATAACATACCTCACAAATGATCTTCATCAGTCCACTTCCACAGCCATCAAGAATGTCAACACATGGGTTGGTGTATCAGCAATCTTCCCCATCTTCGGAGCAATTGTAGCTGACTCCTTACTTGGCCGCTTCAAGACCATCCTGCTTGCCTCAGCCATTTACTTCCTCGTATGTTCACTGGCTACCATTTTTAACTCCCCTTCCTTCGTAACTTGTTATGGTAATTCTGAAGATATCCTGGTACCTAACAGCTCCTGCCTAATCTAACTGTTCCTTGCCCAGAAGAACTCAACACCTGGCCATAATGTGTGAAGCACACCCTCTAGCTAACTTGACTGAACTTGTTTTTGAGATTTATTCTTTGTGATGTTCATCTACTTACAGCTACAAAGACTGTGCAGTACTTGACTTTTTGTTGATAATTTTGCTCGAATGAATTTAAATCACAGGGGATGATTCTGTTGACCTTATCGGTCTCGGTAATTCCTATGCGTTACCGTGAGGCTGTGTTCTTTATTGCTCTCTACATACTAGCTGTTGGTGAAGGTGGGCACAAGCCATGTGTGCAGACCTTTGCAGCGGATCAGTTTGACGAGGAGAAGCCAGAGGAGAAGGCGGCCAAGAGTTCATTCTTCAATTGGTGGTACTTAGGAATAGTGGCTGGCGGATCTTCTGCTGTCCTGTTGGTCATTTACATTCAGGTAAACCAGGCTTTGTATTATTTCCCAATTTTCCAATGGAAATGAGAGTAGCACTTCACTTCTTATACCACAGCTGTTAAACCCGGCATGACTAAATGGTTTGATTCAAAACATGTCTCGAGCTAAGTTTAAAAAATAAAACAATGATTTAATATTATCTCCTAATCAATTTAACGGGTCAATATGCGATCCAGTCAAAACTTAAATTATTTAAAAAAAACGACATAGTTTTAACTTGAGAATTTAAAACATTTTTATTTTAATTAATCTAGTTAACATAACTAACCTATGATCCAATACTTGAGTCAAGTCGGTGGTCAGGCCGAGTTTCATTATTACCCATTCATTCTATGAATAGAAGATCAGACTTTTGAACTTGATGCTCAATGCATTAATTAATGTTCCAAAATTATGTGGCATTGATGAACGTGGAATGCAATATTGAAATTGTGATTATGTGATGAACAGGACAATGTGGGATGGACAGCAGGATATGGGATGCTGACAGGAGCATTAGGGGTGGCATTGTTTATATTCTTAGCAGGAATTAAGAGATACAGGAAACAAGCTCCAGTGAAAAGCCCTTTCACCATGGTGGCACAAGTATTTGTGGCAGCCATGCGGAAGCGGCGCGTGATCGATACTCACCAAGGTTTGGGCATTTGTTATGAGGCAGTAGGGACTGACGTGGAAGGTCAACCCGGCAACAGTCGAACTTTGGCTGCCACAAATCAATACAGGTATCAGTCAGTTCAAAAGGCAAGCATATAGTGTAAAAGTCTCCTCTTATCTTCGATGGCTATGTTGAAATAAAGAACATGGGGGTTAATGGTTAGTATTGGTCGGGGTCATATCAATGAACATTGCTACCTCTTAATGGGTTTGCCTAGTGTTAGATTCGTTGGCCTAAAAATGCTCACTCAAGGTGCAGGCATCAATTTTATTTGGATTTTCTGAGAAAAAGTGCTGTTTGGTATGCAAGAAAATGCAACCATGCAAAGCATCTTAGAGATTCACTGCCTCCACAATTACTCTCTGTTCACACTTCAGACCCTAGAAAAGCATAATAATTTCTTCAAGACTAAGCCTCTGTTATTCAACAACTTGAAGTTTCTGGGGACCAGAATTTTATTTAACAACTTAAATTCAGTAAATCCTCTAGTTTAAGAATCTAAAATTAAGTTTAAAGAAACTTTAAGCTCTGATCTGTTAATTTGCTTTAATGGTGAGGAACAGAGGGTGGCATGGACTACCTGAAACTCTAGCACATCAAGAATAGCTGTAAATTATATCCTCTATACCTATTTTTTCCTGGACAGGACAAGTCCTGTCAAGATCATCAGTGCACTGCTTCCTTTTTCTGATCAACAGAATCAAGCCATGTTCAATAAAGAATGTTAACTTTCATTTTTAAGGTGGATTAATCAAGTCTTTTTGCCTTGCTTTCTCTTGAATAGAATCAGTTAAGCCATACTTCAGCCAAAATCATTAACAACTTTTCTTTCTCCGAGGAACAATCTTTTCTTTCTTGAAACAGAACGGAATCCTACCTACTGTCAAATCACTGATAGCTTTCTTGCTTTCAGGTAGCATCAACATTTTTCCCCCCTACTTTCCAGGTGGCTCCAGGTCATCAATTTCTTTTTTCTTTGCTTTCTCTCAACTCTGAGTAGAAAAGTCTAACCTTCTCCTGAAACCATATCTTCCACATCGGAAAGAGGGGCCTAGCTTAGTTTTGGTGATAATTATTAAGTATTACTCTAGTGGGTTTTTTACTGTTCAAGACTTTCCTGTCTATCTTTTTACACATTATTGTTTATTGTTAATGAGCTGTATAACATTTTATCTGTTTTTCAATTTGGTTTTCAGTAATTTAGTCTTAATAGAAGAACAATTGATTTTAATTTTTTATAAAAATGTGGAATTAAAAGAAGATGGATCGAAATGAAAACGGTGTTAAACATGAGTGACATGCCATAAGTTTCACAGAAAATGCACTTTAGTATCTAAACTTCAATACCTCAATGTTTTTTCAATTTAATTTTAGTATAAAAGTTTATTTTTGTTATTTTTAAGTCCCTGTTTGAGATAGAAAAGAGAGAGGTCACTAAATTCCGGCGATATAGAAAGCAAAGTGTCTTTAACACCGATTTAAGCCACCAAAACATACTATATTTGTGTCAAATTATTTCATTTGATGAAAAGAGTTCATATTATGTGTTTTTGCACCTTTAAATTTTATATAAAAAAACATATATAAACTCGGGTTGATTTTTGGATTCGGTTTCATTTCGGTTTTTGGAGTGGTTTTTTGAAGTTATAGATAGGTTTATCATGGTTTTTTTGGTGTTTTAGGTTAAGATGGGTTAAAAAAGGGCTTTAGGGTAAAACAAATTAAGCCTTGATTTCCTAGCCATCACAATGGCTAGAATTTGGGCAAATCAGACAATGCGTCATGTAATTCTTTTCTAAAAAAATTGGGGCAGATGACATGTTGTCCGTCCTAGTTGCAAACAAAAAAAAATTAATAGCCCAATCATACAAGCCCCTACAAAATGGACCAAGCAAGCTAGCCTGGCTTGCTAGGCCCGGTGGCGTTTAGCCCTTGCTTTATTTTTTATTTTTTTAAAAATTAATGGTTTTTTATGATTTTTTTAATTTATATTTAAATTAGTACTCATTCTCTCTTTCATTTTATCTGGGGAGCCTCTTTTAAATGACGATTATCTTTTTAGTTATACCTTTAAATTTGAAGAGTTTTTCTGATTTATTTATAATTTTATTTTTATCTTTTATATGGATGAAATTTATTTTTGAAAATAAAAAAAATTATTTTTCAGATAATATTTCTAATATGTGCAGCCTTGCATGATGTTTTCCCCCCTTTTATTTTATTTGATCAATTTAATTTGTATTTATATTTCTATTATTGTTTGCTTAAATAAAAAAATTATTTTAATAAATATATTTAGAAAATATAACCAAATAAATATCTTATCTTTCAAGATTAAATATCTTGATCTATACATGTCTCTCGATTTTATAAGTTTTATTTTTACATATCATTAATGATTTTTTATTTATTTATTTGCACACATAATTTTTTATTTATTTAATTACATGTATGCATAGAAATTTTGATTTGAGTTTAAATTTTTTAAACTACAAAAATGTATTGAAAAAACATGCATATATATTTTTTTATAAAAAATAAAAATACATAACTAATAATACGTCCATGTTAGGTGGTTAACTTGCAGTCAATAAGGTGAGGTTGTTAGGCTTTTTAATGATAAGATATTGTTTTGAAAATACAAATACAAATTAACAAAAACTAAAGTATATAGGAAAATATTATAACAATTTTTATTGTTTATTTTCTCACAATTCAACGTGGATTGTAATAATATTTTTTAAAAAAATTCATTTTGGTCCTTAAACTTTTTTTTTGCATGATTGGGCTATTTTAAGCCCAAGTTTGAACCCAATTGCATGTTTTTTTAGAAGTAGATGTTGAATCAAAAGAAAGAGAACTAAAATGAAAAACACATATAACATAACAGTGACTTTGAAATTTGTTTGAAAAGTTTATTTTCATGTTCCATCTTGTTGAGTTATTAGGTGACTAGTCCCATAATTTTCAAAAAAAAAAAGAAGAATTTTGATACCAAATTTCACTTTCCTCATTTTTAGTCCCCTTTTTGGTGGGGGGGTCCCTGGATTTTAGCTTAGAAAGAGAAAATTATTATTTACGATAATTTCGGCCACCAAAATAGTTTATTTTTATGTCAAATGGTTTCATATGATGAGGGGGGCTATGATTAGGTGTTTTTTTTTTATCTTGAAAACAACTAAAAATATATATTTAAGCTCGGAAATATCCTTTCTCTGTGATACTTTATTTTTTGCTTTTCTAGCCTTTTTTAAATAGAAATTATTTTTTAAATTATATTAGGTGTATTTAATTTTTTAGGAGGTTAGTATTATTCATCTATAATATTTTTATATATTTTATATAGATTAAATATTTATTTTGTTATAATATTTTTAGTATGTGAAGCCTTGCATGGTATTTTGTCCTTTTATTTTATTCAATAAGTTTTGTATATGTCGATTTCTATTACAAATTGATTTTAATAAACAAATTCATTGAATGCAACCACCTAAACAACCCATGTTGTGATATTAAATATCTTGATCTACATTTGTATGTCTCAATTTTTCAAATTATGTTTTTATTTATTGTTAATGACTTTTTTTTTCATTTAGTTACATAATGGTTTGTAATTTATTTATGATTTTTTGTGTATAGAAACACGTTGAAAAATTATACATGTTTAATTTTTTATCATGTATTGGTGTTTTCAATTTAATCTTTATTCTTATGATTTTTTATTTTCAATTTCACTTTTTAATCCAAGTTGGTGGTGTATTGTTTTTTTATTTTTATTTTTCATTTTGGTTCGTTTCTTTCTTTCTTTTTTAAATTTTCATTTTTTTTATTAATCCACCTTTTTATTTATTTTTTAACATAATTTTTAAATTTATGTTTTAATTAATACCTCTTCTCTATTATTTGTTTTTGGTTTTTTTAGCCTTTTTAAAATAGTAATTATTTTTTAATTATATTGGGTGTGTTTAATTTTTTAAGAAGTTAGTATAATTCATCTGTAAATTTTTTATTATTTTATATAAATTAAATATTTATTTTTTTATGATATTTTTAATATATGTAATTTAAGGAAGTTCAAAGGGAAACTTGGCTGAACTAGGCTCTTGGTTAGTGCGTTATTGTGTCGACATGTAAGGTCAACTTGAGTTGTACTTTTAACATTCAACAATAACACTAAAATAAAGAAAATATCATAATCAATGACATGCTGAGATTAGGTTTATAGTAGGAGGAAAAAAAATATATGGATAAGCAAATCTATGCAATCATATTTTTAAGATGAGGAGAAATGCATGTCATTTATATCCATCATTTATAGACTTGCGTTCATTACATGTTGAACATTCAGGTTCTTGGACAAGGCCATGATCATTGACAATTTGGATGCCTCAAGCAAACCAAGAAACCCGTGGCGTTTATGCTCGCTCAACCAGGTGGAAGAAGTGAAGCTTGTGCTGCGCCTCCTCCCCATTTGGTTAAGTTGCTTCATGTTCACTGCAGTATTAGTTCAAACACACACTCTTTTCATCAAGCAAGGCAGCACAATGATCAGATCAATAGGACCAAACTTCCAAGTTCCACCAGCATCATTCCAAAGCCTCGTAGGCCTCACGATCCTCTTTACCATTCCGATCTATGACCGCATTTTCGTCCCTGCGGCAAGAAAGTTAACCGGACACCGCTCTGGTATAACTATGCTACAACGGATTGGCATTGGCCTGTTCCTGTCTATAGTTGAAATGGTAGTAGCAGCTCAAGTAGAGGCTAAAAGGGTTAGCATTGCAAGACAGCACGGTCTAATGGACACCCCAAAAGCAACAATCCCGATGAGTGTCTGGTGGATACTCCCACAGTACATGATCAGCGGAATATCAGATGTGTTCACTGTCGTTGGATTGCAGGAACTGTTCTACGATCAAATGCCGGAATCGATGAGAAGCCTCGGAGCTGCAGCCCATATAAGTGTGATCGGAGTTGGGAGCTTTATCAACACTGCTATTATAACTGCGGTGCAGGCCATTACAGCAAGGTCCATTGGCATTTTACTTGGTGACAATCTAAACCGTGCCCATGTTGACTACTTCTACTGGGTGATGGCAGCATTGAGTGCTTTAAATTTTGGTGTTTACTTGTGGATTGCTAGTGGTTTTGTGTACAAGAAAGTTGAAGGTGAGGAGGAACCACGATAGAGCAGGGGATTGGGCTTGGACATGTAGACGCAAAAACACGAGGTTGTATTTGCAATATTTAAGTAGAAATTATTAGAGAAAGTAATTAAGTACGTAAATCGCTTTTTTTTCATTATGAAATTTATATTTCAGTAGCATTTTTTAAGATAATAATTTAATGACAACCCGATAAATAGAGATGATAATGAGTTGAGTCGTAGCACAATTTAGGTTCAATAAGGTCACGTATTTATGTATAATAAAATCATCAATTGAAGTATTTAATTGTTTACTTATTATTAAATTTAGTTGATTGTTAAAGTCATTATTAAGTTTTGAATTATTAGATTATTTAATTACCATAATAAAAAGATTCAAAATATAATTTATAAAATAATTCATCAATTTAATGACCTTAAAAATTAAAAATAAATAGTAATCAGTGAAACAAAATGTAATTATTTAATATTTTATCTATGAGAATAAAAAGTTCAAATGGAAGTATTTAATTATTTAGATTTGCCAAAACCCGTCCCGGCCCGCTCGTATTGGGCCAAATGGTCATACATTTTACTTGGGCTTCTCCACAAATTGAAGTCCATATTATTGACTCGGCACGGGAATTGTTTAATACTTAATTAGGCGATTTAATTGAATCAAAAATTTATTTTAAGGGCTAAATTGAAATTTAAGGTATGTTTTGAGGGCTAATTTTTTATGTGTTTAAAGTCATGTGAGATCAATGAATTTCTTTTTCTTGAGAGCACGTGAGATTTTTGCCCCTTTTTTTTTATTGCACTAAGCTCATGGAGTGTTTATTGTTCACAGGATTTTTTTTTCTTTGATTAATGTTTTTTTTTTCTTGCTAGATGGTAGGTATGCTATCAAAATCATCTGGTTCATCATCGTTTTTATAAGGTTTATTTGTATGTAGATAATTATATAATAAATATAATACTTTTATTTGTAAAAATCAAGTTCTTTGACTGGATTTAGAGTTTAAATATTTTTTTTGTCACCAAATCTA
>Ga0325405_1003021_pt1 | contig 17361 bp, 11 predicted proteins | sample PopdelMetagenome_21_FD_205663 | JGI IMG/M metagenome (GOLD analysis project Ga0325405, IMG submission 205663) | Populus deltoides microbial communities from Bellville, Georgia, United States - Xylem-Control-R2 | ecosystem: Host-associated > Plants > Phyllosphere > Stem > Wood/Secondary xylem...
CAACTACTAAAATATTAGCTTATGTTACAAGAAGAAAATCCATTCAACCTGAGTTTTAAGGTTCAAATTGCGCTACTAATTAAATCCTTAACTCGCTACTTAAGTGTATTGATGCAGACTTGACATGTACATTGTTTGAAAGTATAATAACGGTTATTTTTTAAAATGCGATGGAATAAAAGTGAAATAAAAAAAATTAAAACATAAAAATAAACGGTTTCATGTAAAAGTGTTTAGGATAGACTAGCTAACACATTATCATCATACATGTGCAACAGTGAAATGGCAATGAACAACTATTTATCATCTTCCCTTAGCTCTCTCAAGTATAGGGACGCCTCATGCAAAGTGGTCACATGCATTCGTGCTTCTTAACACCCACAAAATATGGAAGTAACGAGCTAAAAAAATTGTAGATAACCTTGTCTTTAGATCGTGGGTGTCATACTCTTAATCATCTTTCTATATACATGCCCACTTGTTATTAGAAAGTGATAGCACACGATAAAAAAAAAAATCACTTGGGTACAAGTTCCCTTGTTTTCTTTGATCTTACCATGAATGGTAGCGTTATATACTACTTTATGACAACCCATGTTGATTCGGTTAAGGACATTCTACACATAAATGTGGGTTGGCACTTAGAAAATATATAATGTCGTGTACATGTCGCAAATTACTAAAAGCTGGATTGCTTTACACTTTGGAAATTTAGGAATCCGCATAAATCTAAGTCTCTTTTGGGTACCATCAACAATCTAAAGTTGGTAATGCCGAGGCCATACACCAATTATTTTCACGTTGGTGTTCTCTTTAGACACATGGATCTCACAAGGGATTCTTTATATAAAGCTCTTCGTAGTTGTTAGAAAGTTTAGTTTATGTTTAGGCAATCTACTAAAAACGTGGTGAACCAGCCAAAAAGTAGTGTTAAAACCCGACAAAGTAAAAAATACATGCTGTAACATGAGGAGTGTAGCTAGTACAAAGAGTGCGGATTATTTGTTCAAGTTTTAAGTTTGTTTTTCAGAAGTTATTAGTTTGAGTATCATAGATTTTAATGTTACTGAAAACTTATATAATCATTAACTTCAGGATCCTTGTGATTAGTCAAAATACATGCCATATTAATAAATAAAAAGGAGAGAGTGAGAAAGAAATGTATGCTGTAATATTATGGTATTCAAGATTCACCGCCTCTAATCAAGTGAGATAGTGCGAGTGTAAACATCATTGTTGTGTGTGATAAACAGAGCAGAGTCTTCACTGCCTAACATAACAAAGAATTAACACTATAACGGATGGCTTAAGGGTGACTTATCGTATAACCTACTTCACTAAATGATCGAGTACATATAGATCCATAAAAGAAAGGCAAATGTTAGCGGTGGCTTACTTGCCATCCGTTTAATATTCTGTCATATTAATGAAACAGACAGGCAGATATGGGACTATGAGAGCCTTAGCTTTCTTGCAAACGAAACAAGAGAAGAACCCAATCCACCACTTTTGGTTGTGATATCGGTGGCTGCAAACTCATGCCAATGAAGCTTTACTTCCACAAATTTCCCACATTTTCCTCTCAATAAAAAAAATATTTATGTAACTTTTTTCTGAAATGAATAATGCCACCATGAATAAGCCTGCAGCCATTTAATTACTCCAATAATCCAACTTTGACATTTATGATCATAATAATAAAAACAACATTTTAAAGAATCATAATTAACAAATATAAATTGCATTAGTGAAAATGAAGTTAATAAGCCCAAATTGAATTTCGAGTGAAGTAATCCCAAATGAGAAAACAACAATTTCCATTTTAATTGGATTAGTAATGGCAATCAACCAAGGGAGAAGCTGTGAGGACAAGAACTTGTTCCTTGGATGCAAATGGAGCTTGGGTTCTAGAAGATCATCTTCAGGTGCCAGAAGATTAAGATCTAGTTGTAAGCTATTTCTTGGTTTCTTGGATTCTTGGGACTCATGATCAGGACCACTAACTCTTCCCAAACTCATGGTTGCTGTCGTTGTTGTTGTTGTGGTTGAAGTGGCAGCTGCAAATGTCCTATGCCGTCTCATATGACCACCTAAAGCCTGACCAGATGAAAACTCAGCACTGTATACGGAGCACTCACGGACCTTATTAGATTCCACGTTAGGACTATATAGAACCCTATCATTTACTAGTTGTAATGAAAGGGTTGTGCTCGTATTAATGTTATTTTGATTTCCATTTTGCTCTTCATGAGCCATTCGTATTGTCGTCAACACTTTCTTGTCTTCATGATCAAGGTTACCAAGTTTTGGTTTCTTGTGACTCGCTCTATGTCCACCAAGTGCTTGAAATGAAGGGAAACGTCTGTCACAGGTCTTGCACTGGTAAACATATAACCTAGCATCCTTGTTGATATTCGTAGTAGTTGTTGTTGCTGCAATAGCCACGAGCTTAGCTAATATTTTACAGTTTTGGTTGCCTTGAGCCAAAAGAATCAAACAGTTGGTCGTGTCTTCTTCCTCCCCAGTCCTTTCCGTGAATTCAAATGAGGTGCTAGGACCAGGAGACGATAACGAGTTGTTGTAGATTCTTTGATCACGTTCACCTCCACTCTCTCCAGCGTTAGTGAGCTAGAAGATTTCATGGCTAACTTTAGCGGCAAAGATGGCCTTGGTCTCTTGGTACACTTGCCTTTAATGATTTGTTTTAGCTCCTTAGACCCCATCGTTTGATCTTGAGAACCCATCATCATTAATTTAATGATCCAAGAGGAACACACACACAGTTAGAGAGAGAGAGACAGACAGACAGAGGTGAGGAGGAAAGCTAACAAGGTAGGAGAGTTGGAGTTAATCTTGTATTAAAAAGGTAGTAATGAATGTTGTCAAGGGAGAAGGAGAAGGAGAGGGTTTTTTTTCCTGTAATTAGAGCTATAACCCGTGGACAGTTACGTGAATTTCTTTGCTTGCCAGTCTTGCGCTTTCCAAACATGAAAGTTATAATAGACTTATTAAAAGAAGAAATACATATGGATACACAAACACAGAGAGAATATAAAAGAAAGAATGCAAGTATGAGGAGGCGAGGAAACTAGTGAGATTCGGTTGGCTTTGAAACAAACCTATTACTTTTTCTAAGCGATTCTTTCTGGAGGATTGGTTTGCAAGCCTGGAATCATAGAATTCCCGCTTCCCTCCCTTTTTTCTCTCGCCTTTCTTGCTTATGTTTTGTTAGTTTTATTAGTTAATTTTCGTTTGCTTCACTTGTTTTAGTGCACTCATCTTTCTGCGCGCAGGATCGAGACAAAGAGTACTGCTAAATTCAGGAATTAGTAACTGTTCATTAAGCAACGAATCATTTCTCGAATACAAGGGCAATAATCTTGAAAACTGAAGGTGGAGATATATAATAAACATTTTTAAGAAATTAGGATTGTTGACCTTTTGCTTTATGTGCTGATGGAATGGCCTCTAGACTAATGACATTACATTAGACACTAATTAAGTAGAGACTTCATGTTGAGTTAACCCACACCTACTTCACATTCGCATTGTACACTGAAAACTTTTTAGATGGAAAGTGACCCAAAAATCACGTCGGCCATATATGACATAATGTTAAATCATTATTGATCAACTCATGAAACTCCAAAAATACAGGGACCCTTTGCATAACAGAATTGAATGAAAGTTGATTGGAAATGAAGAAAGTGGTACGTAGATATACCTACAAAACAAATCTCCTTTAATAAGATAGAGTACGAGGGATCAAGGGATGTATAAAAGTAGGAAAAACCAAGTGAAGAGAAAAGGAAAGATATGTAAGAGAAGAAGGTGAAAAAGATCATCCATGACCCTTTCACCTTCTTGTTCTTTATATAGTCACAGGACTTTACACAGGGAGAAAGGTAATTCGGCTCATTTCTTTACCTTTATTGGTTCCAGAGACTGATTAAGAGATAAGTGCTTTTTATGGTGATAGATCACTATTGAATATACATTTAATGAATATACTATATGCCTTTCTAGTAGGTTGGTGATAGGTCAAGTCCTATTGGGCTAGCACCGGGTATGTTAAAAGGAAAGTGATTCCCCTCTTCATTAAATGTATTACTATGGTTGTTTTGAAATAAAATTTAACTAGGATATAAAAAAAAATATCATATTGCTAGCTTAATTAATTAGCATCAACATATTAATTTGTTCATTTGTTCTCAAATAAACAAGCCTTTAACATAATTGTTTTAAATATAAGAAAATATTTAAAGGCAAGGATAATAAAATAACAAGTTGTTCTAGAGATAAATAATTTAACATAGAAGATATAAGATAACAACATTTAAACTCTATTGGAATTAAAAAAGATTTTAGAATATGTTAAACACTTAATACCAGTAGAATTAAAAAAAAAGAATGGTAAAGTACAAGATCTCATTCGAATGACCATACTTTTTCTAACACATTAACATATTTACTTTCTTGAATGTAGGCATTAAGTTCTTCAGTGTCCATAGGAACAAAATTTGAATCAAATGTCAATGGAATTGAGCCAACCTCATCAATGCCTATCGAAACATCACCATGCTCCTATGTTTCTTCATTATCACAGTCATCTTCAATCTCATTTATATTTATCAAATTTACAATTGAAACATAATTAACCAATAAACATTACATGTTGAACAATAATTAATTTTGAAACAAACTAATAACTAAAGGATCAAATCTTCCATTACCTTCATTTAAAGTATCATGAATAGCCATGGTTGATAAATCACGGTGATAGATTTCTATTTTTTCGGTTGTCAAAGATGATGGATTGTCTTCTACTATCCAATTTCCAGTATCAGGAAAATGCCTCAAAATTAATTGGATTATAATTCCATCATTTCCAATAATTCCTACAAAATCAAAGTGAAGGTACACAATATAAGTATTAATGATGCTACTTAATAATATAAAATAACTTTTGAAGAATTAGAAAAAAGAAAATACTTTTGTTTCAATCTCAAATTATAATGGATGTGAACTAGGTTATTGAGTATGTGATGCTCCAATCGATTTCTCTTCTTAGAGTGGATGTGCTAAAAAACACTTCAATTCCTATCGCATCTCAAAGAATTACAAGTTTAAAACTCATATAGTCAGCTTTTGGAGATTTGGAGCACAAGTTTCATATGTCACTCATCATTCATCTATATACAAAATTAATAAAAGAGATTATGTCAAGATAATATTTTTAAATTTCTTTGAATATAAATATAATAATATACCTAAAGGTAAAAATGTGTGATCATTTCTTACGGACACTCTACCAAAGTCATGTTCTGCATTCCTCAATAACTTCATTTCACTTGTAAGCTTGCTTAGCAGAGTTGCATTTCCATTTACATACTTCTCAACAACATCTAAAAGTCTGAAAGTGGTGTTTGTATATCTATCCATTAGATTTACATCATATTGAAACTGAGAATTCAACCAAAATCCCACTGCATAAAGCTTCCTATACAATTATCCAACCCACCTATTGTTAATGATGTCTAGGAAAGGTTGCACCTTAGCCCTTTTCTTTTGAAATCTTTTCAATATTTCTTCCTTTGCAGAATGGATAGCCTCATATAAATATCTCATAGAAGGTCTATCATCACTATCAATAATTTTTAGAACTCGAACTATTGGTTCGGTTATTCTTATAATTGATGCACATTCTTCCTAAAACATAGAGTTCAACACATTATCAACAAACCTTTTTCCTTTATTATCTTTAGCATTAGCAGAGAAGACTCATTCTCTAGATATCACCATAGCTCTTAAATTGTCTTCATGTACTAAAATGTTTTGCAAAGCAATGAAATTAATAGCAAAGCAAGTAGGAGTTGACCGAAGTGTTTATTTCCCTCCAATGAACTTTCTCATCAAATACAATGGATATCAATGATTATAAATATACTTTGTAATACTGGAAGCATGATCAACAACAAAACAAATTGACTATAGCCTATCAACATCTTGGAGCATAAGGTTGATGTAATGAGTAGCACAAGAAGACCAAAATATTGAAGGAAATTCTTCCACCAACAACTTGCCAGCAACAATATAATTAAAAGCATTACCAGTCATCATATGCACGATATTTTCAAGCCTAACAAACAAAACAACATCTCTAAACAACTTATGTAATAACACAATAGTTTTTTAGGCCTCCGATGCATCTACTGTTAAAAAAAAACAGTTCCTTTAGGAGAATATACTAAGAAATTAATTAAAATTCTCTTTTTTTATTTGTCCATCCATCAGTCATCAATGTACAACCGGTTTTCTTTCAAGTTTCTCGACAACTCTCAACATAAATCTTCACTTCATCAACTGTTTTTGCCAAGTAATAACCACGAAAAGCATGAAAATTTGGTCATTTATAACAAAGACTCATTGTTGTTACAACATCTATGGCATATTGATAGTAAATGGAGTTAACAACATTAAATGACACACATGCATCAATCATCCATTTTATTATCATATCAAGATCACACTATTCGACAACTTTTTTTTTCCAACAACTTTGGAGAGACTTTTGAGCACCATAAGTTGTTCTTGGCATAAAATACACCCTTAATGTTGCATTTTCTTTTTGTTTTCCACAACTTGCAATCGATTGTTTAACAATACTAGTGATTTTACTTCTTTTTTGGGCATCCTTATGTGGTAACATCTACTTCTTACCATCAGCTTCTGCATCATCACCATCATCACCATCATCATCTTCTAATTATCTAATCATCCTCTATTTATACCTTTTTTTTTTATTTTGCGCTATATTGATTGTAATTTGCTTTCATTTCTCTAACTCTCCTTTTCTTTTCAACATTCACCTGAAGATTCAAAATAATTTGATGATGAACATCCAAAGGACATTTGCGGCATTGTTCCACTTCTTTATTTCCAGCTAAATGTTGCTTGAATCGATTAATGTCTCCACTCGTAAAAGCTTTGGCACAATATAGCATGCTATTTTTTTTATATCACACACTAAGTTCAGAAACCTCTTTGCAATGACCCCATGCCAAATCTATATTTCCTCTTATACCACTTGATATTGAACTAGAAATTAAAGGTTAAAATGATTGGACAGTTGAAGGATCATTATTTAGAATGCTACCATATTGAGAAGTTATTTTAAAGACCTGTAATAAACCAAATCAAACTTAAGTTAAAAACCATTATTGCCTGTTAGCCCATTTCATTTGGAAAAACTAATTTGTTCATATACAAGCAAGTAGCAAGAAAAAAAGCTATTTCACAATACAGTATGAGTATAACCCATTAAGTAAAACTACTAGCCCATTTATTATTATTATTATTATTATTATTATTATATATGTATATTTCGTCACATTAATATAGTTTAAGTATATTGAAGATGTTACTAATTTGATATGCTTTGACAAAGAGGTTAACTATAAATAATAAAATAAAACTTAAAGAAAACAGGTTAGAGCTTGATCAGTTAAGTTCTTCTTGATGTACTAATTACCAAAATGTTAAGGGATTGCACATCTAATTAACAAAATCACAAAACACATAAGCTACAACACTTAACCAAGTGTAATTAGAGTAAAAACAATTAAAAAAACTTGTCTCATCGCAATGCAAACACTACAAGAAACAGAATACATGCATGTTGCCAATCAAACTTCTGAATTAGCTTAGCTAAAAAGATTTACAATATTTGTAGTGTAATAACAACTTGAATAGTGATAACTTTCTCTTGTTTAATTAAATATTGACTTTCTCAATCTAAATCCATATTAATTTAAAAAGACCTCACATAGAGGAAGCTAGCTAGGATCGGAATAGTTTTGGACGGTGGCGGCAGAGCAAGGTTTCCACTTCCTGCAAGGTGAATCAAGGAATATATTAAGGCGTGGAGAGATTCTTGGCGTACGGTATTATTGGAAAGAAGGTGCTGTGGGAGGGCACGTAAGGGCTAACGCCAGCCTCAGTTGTGCTTAGGCAAAGTAAGGCATCGAAAAAGTTTGAACTATTTTTGTGTGTGGATTTTATTAGTGGATTGTTCCTCGCTGCCCGCTTGCCCTTCCTCTTCAACCAATCTCTCCGCCACCGCTCCATTTCTTTCCTTGGCTTCAAACGGTACCGTGTAGAATAAGTTACTGTTAATTTTTATTTTTTTATTTAATTAATGATGGAGAAATAAGCCTAATACTACTGCGAACTCCAATAAATGTCTTTCCCTTATTGCGCGCCTCTTTTCTTTGTAAAATCACCATCACCAATGCAAAAATGGTAAGTTCCTCGTCGACGACGGCAATGGAAGATTTTTTATTTTGAGAATGCGGTAGTTTATTATGATTTTTTTATTAATTTATTTTAATAATGAGATGGTTGAAAATTTGTTTTGTAATTTTTTTTTGAAGAGATTAGAATGTTTTATAAGTTTGCTAAGGTAACTCAAGTTGTCTTAATTTATAGATTTGGTGGGTTTTTTTTAATTAAACTTTGTTTTTTATCATCTATTTTTTCTCATATTGTTAAAAAAATAATTTTAGAGAAAAATCATATTATTAAATTTTATAAAGTAACAAAAATTAAAGGAAGTGGAGGAAACTACTATTCACTCAACACTATTGCACTATATTATAAAAGTAATACATGATATTTTGCTTTTTTTTTTTTGAATTTTTGCTATGGATTTTTTTTCAAATCTATTTTTATCGATTTTATATTTTAAAATTAAGATTATTGAGAATTTATTTTTTTAATTTGCTCATTTTATTTTGTCTTTATATGAGATTAGTGTGGTTTATGGGTTTGCCAAGGTAATATTTGTTTTATGACAAAAAAATAAGTTTGTTTTGTAATACACCCAATTTTATTACAATAGTAATACACCCATCTTTTCTAATATGTTTTTTTATTTTTTTAAATTTAATTTTTTTATTAACACATTAAAACAATCTGGAAAGATAAAAAAGTAATTTTTTAAAAAAATTAAAATTTGACCACCCAGTCTAATTGTTAATAAAAACTTTTAAAGGGTTAATAGATTTTATATGGATTTTTCAGCATAATTATCAACAAGTAGTGAGATGAAGCAGCACAGTGGATAACTTTCTAATCATAAAGGGAAAATATATCGATGAGGTTTAGGTCAATTCCTTACTTTTATCTAAATTAAATTGATAAAATCTGCTCTCATTCGTTCAGAAAAGAAAGAACTATTTACATAGGCATAAAGTGGGCTTCCCTACTACATAATATAATTTTTATTTGAGCCCATATATTCCAATAAGGCCCAATTCAATATATCTGGGCTTCATCGAATCAAACCAGACAGCTCCTTCTTTCGTTGCTTAAATTTTTCTTATTGGTGTCTTTAAAATAAAATCTGTTTTCTTTTTCCATAAGGTAATATTATTACAAGAAAAGCTACAATACAATACATGGGGAAATTATTGTAGCTTTATGAATTGTTACATTATTTTCTCTTATTTTTTTCTTCTTCTTAAACACAAGGTTTTTTTTTTCTTTTCCATTTCTTTTTATATTTTTTTGTTATGATTTTTTTTCAAAATTATTTTTGTCAATTTTATTTTTTAATATTGATATGGTTGAGAATTTAATTTTGTATTTTTTTTATTTTGTCTTTCTATGAGGTTTGCAGATTTGTCATTGTAACTCAAGTTTCCTCAATTTATGAATTTGATGGGGTTTTTTTAAAATTAAACTTGGCTTTTTTATAGTTTTTTTTTTCATATTGTTAAGAAAATAATTTTAGAGAAAAATCATGTTATTAAACTTTATGAAGTAACAAAAATTAAAGGATATGGGAGGAACCATTGTTTACCTAACACTCATTGTATTGTATTACAATAGTAATATAGTAATGTTTTGCTTTCTTTTTTATTTTTTTATTTTTGAATTTTTATTGTAATTTTTTTTTCAAATCTATTTTTATCAATTTCATCTTTTAAAATTGAGATTGTTCATAATTTAACTTCGTAATTTGCTTCCTTTTATTTTGCCTTTATATAAGGTTAGTATGGTTGCAGGTTTGCTAAGGTAACTCAGGTTGCCCTGGTTTACGAGTTTAATGAGTTGTTTTTTTTCTTCTTTTTTAAATGAACTTGACTTTTTTTATAGTCTATTTTTTTTCATATTGTTAAAAAACAAAATTTAGAGAAAAGTCATATTATTAAACTTTATAAAGTAACAAAAATTAAATGGTGTGAGGAAACCATTGTTCACTCACACACATTGCACTATGTATGAGAATAGTAATCCATAATGTTTTGCTTTTTTTCCTTTTTTTTGTTTTTTTTAATGATTTTTTTTCTCAAAGTTTTGCTTATCAATTTCTTCTTTTAATATTGGGATGGTTGAGAATTTGACTTCATAATTTATTTCTTTTTATAAGATTAACATGGTTTGCGGGTTTGCGATCGAGGATAACTCAGGTTGTCCTGATTTACGCGTTTGGTGGAGTATCTATTTTTAATTGAACTTGACTATTTTGTTGTCTAGTTTTTTTCTCATATAGTAAAAAAAAATAGTTTAAGAAAAAAGTTATGTTATTAAACTTTATAAAGTTCATGGACATATTCATAGGTTTGGCTGATTGACTTAGTTCACATGTCTGGCAAGTTTAACTTTTTAAAATTAGTTTTTTTTTTCATTTTTAGATACTTGGTTAATTGGGAATTCAGTTTTATAATTGATTTCATTTCGTCTTTTATGAGGTTATCACGATCTAAAAAAAATCTCGGTATTGGGTTGGAGTTTGATTTCGTAATCATCTATTTTTGTTATCATAAAATTAAATAAAAATAGTTTAAAAAAAACAAATCATAATCTCAGTGGAGTCCATAACTCAGTTAACAGGTTTGACGTACAGCTCGGCTTACCCGATTCATAGGTTTGACGAGTTTACCCACCGATAAGATATGCTTTTTTTTGTCTTTTATTTTATTCTTTTTTTATTTCATCATTTAATATTGGATTGATTGGAAAATGAAATGCACTATTGATTTTTGTTTGCTTTCTAGGGATAATTGTCTCAAATAAATATATATTTTTAGGTTAGTGCTCAATTTTATGAACATCTATTTTTATTATATAATTAAAGAAAAAAAATTATTAAATCCAATACAGTCCATGACCCGGGTCACAGGGGAGGTGAAGTCGATTCAATCTGTCATTGTCTCAATATTTTTTAAAAAATTATTATCTTAAATTTTTTTAAAAGTTAAGTCATGCTTTTATTGATCATAAAGGTTGTATATGAATTTATGAAATTGATCAATTTAAATCGAGTTAACTCTCATATAATTTAATTAAAAACTTGAATTAGATAAAAAGTTGAGTTCAGAAGTTTCAAAATAAATTCCCTTAATCAGGTTTAATAAAACCGTTCAAAAAAATTTCATGTTCTTAATATTTATTTTATATATTTTAAAAAAATCCAACCGACAATATATCACTAGAAAATATAGTAGTGTGTGCATGGCGTGGGAAAATGGTGTGGAAGATGATGCAAAGAAAGGCGTCTCACTAGTCAAAGACATGCATGCTCGGGCACTAGGAAAGCCTTATCAATTTTGATCACTTTAAAAATTATATCCAGATGTCAATTTAGAGTATCCTACTACTATTATTAATAAACATTATCAATTAAAAATCAACATCAATATTTACATTGACAAAAAATAAATAAATTAAAAGAGCAAAAAACATTTTAATATTGCAATAGATTTTTTTGTCGGCCTGAGCTTGTCAGCTCTGAAGGCAAATTAATTCGTACATGATTTTACGTTATTAATTTACGTCGTTGCGGCAAGTAAAAAAATGGAGTACGAATGATTATTTAGTACTAGTTGAATACTGAAGATTTACGTGCTCTAAATATTGAATACTTGCTTAATTAATTTTCAGCTATTGTCTGCTTATTAGTACTGCAATAATGAAAAGTAACGTATTAATTATATAAATTATATATCTTACACCTTATCTAAAAGTTTAAGTAATGGGTTTTTTAAAATTATATTAGAGCTTTATTAATCTAATAATCATCACTTCAAATCTTATTATTTTTATTTTAATTAATAAAAATTAAATATAAAATAGTATTAACCTGAACTTAGAAAAGAATATATATTTCAGAGCAATACAAAACTATTCGTCGTATCTTTCCTAGTTAAGCTATTGGTTATTTGACAGACGTTACATCAATGCCGGCGAAATCCAACCTTTGAAGCACTACTGTTTAATGTTTATAAGGCAAACCTTGCGAGTTCAACAAGTGGGGTCCCAACAGGAAGGAACCAGTCTCAAGTGCAAACAGGTTAGCAGTGTAGGAATTGAAGAAGAAGTCTAGGTATTGAATATGGATGGAACTTGTGTGGCTGTAGGAAGAAGAAGTCTTTAAGAATACTTTATGAAATTGACTATATATATATATATATATATAATCTCCTTAATTCTTCGTGATGTGTTTTAATTTATTACCTTGTACTGATGTCCATGAAGAAGATGTGCTCCAAAAACTAGCCATGATTTTCTCATCGGACAGAGACGTTATTAATGAGGTGTAAGATAACTTAGGGCTCATAATATATCATGAGCTTGATATTTTGTAGGTGCACTCTAATTTCCGCTCATGGTGTCATTCATAAGGTTTGTTGTCTTTTGGTGAAAGACAAGCCTTTCTCAGTCATCCCAGGAGATGTTACCCTTTTTTGTCCTGATGAATACAGAAATTGTCGTTTGCTTCTTCTTTTGTGTGAAATGATGAGAAGGAAAAAGGAAAGACTGGAGTCCTGTGAAATGCGACCAAGTGATCTCCTGTTCTTGCATGAGTGTTGTCCTACTCTGATCATTCCCTACTGGCTAATTAAGGCTCGTCGGTGCACCATAAAAATACATTACTTACAAACACATTTTCCTCTTTGATTTCTTCTTCTTTTATGCATCTACATGACTGTAGCGTGTAATCTGTCTCTATGTTCCTGTCATTTTGTTTTCCTGCTGTAAAATAAAATATTAGAGGAAGAAAAAAACCGGGAAAGAAGAACAGGTTTTGTACGTATCGTTTGGTCGACTCATGATCCGAAAGGTAATGAAATTATTTAGAGCGAAGGGTCCTACTGGTCATGTGATGGTCACCTCACCACTACTAAAGTGATCGCCTACAGCTGTCAATTACTGGTTTGTTAATAATTATCTGTGACCAATCACTCCCTCCAGCCTGGTAAGGTAACGTGCTTGATGCATTTTGGTGCCCCCACCTTCCATTCCAGCTCGATATCTTGGAGTTTGTGTTCCTGAAGAAGTCAAAAAAAACAGCAGAAGGGGAAAATAATGGTTGTGCTTTTGTTAGCACCAGGAAACTAGGTTAGGTTTTGCAGGCAGTGTTACCGTTTTGATATCTTTCTAGTATCTTGATAAAGATATTTTCAATTCTAAAACATCATTTAGTTTAAAAAATTAATATCAAATCAATTTAAAAAAAAAATAAAACCATTGAACTCTTCTTTTTAAAATGAATTTATTAACACCAAATTTAATTATTTTTTTAATGGCTAACCAGACACTCTAATATTCAAAGACTAAAACGTTATAAAACGAAGCTTTGGACCGATATCAATGGAGGAATCAATGAATGTTGAAATCCCTGAAATATATACCCCCGACTGGGAGTCTAAAATCCGGTCGGTTTGAGTAAAAAAATAGAAAATCTAATTGGGTAAATAATTTCTAAGTTTCGATTCAATCCTCAATCGAAACTGATTTTCTAGGCTAATTGAATAATTGAGTGGGTTCGGGGTTTCTTCACTTCTTCTTCCTCTACAAAAGTTTACGGAATTCGACAAAAAAAAAAAAAGTGAATTAATTAACAGTAACCAAATGCAAAAGCTTGATCCCTGTCTCTGTCCTCCTCTCCTGCTTTTTTAGATTAATGAGAAATTATCTAATTAACTTGAGAAATTCTCAAATATGCAAATTTGTGGGGTTGGTTGTCGCATAAATTAACTTGACGTTGTCGATCTTGATCATAGCTTAATATTCGACGAACATTTTTTAATTTATTAGTTTACTATATATTTACAAGTAAGCTAAGGCCTTGAGTAATTAATACCAACCACGACTTCCAGAAGGAGCCACTAAAATATATTCCGTTATAGTTATGGTAAGAGAATATATATCCCGTGACAAGCAGCTGGAAGACCCACCATAACAAATTCAAAGAAAGTGAGAGCTGATCAGCTCGACTAATTGTTTTTTTTTTTTTTTCCTTTGAAAATCAACAAAGAAAGCGTTTTACGGGGACCCTTTCTCATTATCTCGAAAAAAGAAATGCATGCATGTATCCTCTAATGGTGTGGAAATTAGGATCAGAATGGAATGGCCTTTTGACGTCTCGAATCTACAGTAATCTCTGAGTTATCCTTCATAGTTTGATAAAAGAAAAAAGAAGGGGAAGAAGGAGAAGAATTAAAACCAAGAAAGGGTCGCATTCTGTTTGAAATGATCGATGAAATAGAGTTCTGCTTCCATTAGTGTATCTGCAGACACAGCAGTACGGTTCCGTGTCTTCCTTTCGCTGTATGTGCTATATGCGAACGAAATATTAACAGCACAGTCCATTCCAGTTTGAATTATATCAACACCAGCAATAATTCTCGTACGTAGATACTATAATTTTATTTTTATTTTTTAAAAAAAAGCGATGAAGCGCCAGAATATGAGATAATTGTCCAGGAATAAAAAAAATACGACATCAATTATTAACAAAGAGATGTAATCAGTTCAATTCGGAGTACATGTCTCCCCGTAATCTCTGTAATCGTACCTCTCTTGTCCCAAGCTTTCCTAGCATGAGTTGCTGTTCTACACAATTGCTGGGGCCTGTGGTTGGTCTTCTGTAGTTAGAAGAGTTTCCGAGCCCCTTTTTTCAAGATTAAATTGCAGTATATATGCTCTGCTTTCATTAGGAATACATCCATATATGAAGTCGTGAAAGTCTCCTTTTCCTCTTGTCACTTCACCTCTTTCAATTCACAAATATAAATGTTTGAATCCATTATATATAAATTAGAAAAAAGAAAAGAAAAGAAAAATATCATGGATACGAAGTCAGCATGTTGTTCGACAGGATCACTTAAAGATATTATAATTTAATCAGTTTAACATTGAAAATACCAAATTACCCGTAATTGAACACATTGAACTCCAAAAGTTGAGGTGGTGATGCAGCCAACAACGCTCTTGATATATTGTTTTAGGGTTTCTGAGTTTTGAAGGCTAAGTTGAAGGAGTAGCTAGAATAATGCCGAATCGAGGATTAGGCCAACGAAGCAATGTGGCAACAAATCTTAAAGTAGTGGTAACTCTACCCATATAGAGACAGCTTGAGAATTATACAAAAATCATGACCAGCGACTCCCTCTGGTGGCCATGATCGGTCGATCTTATCTAATCGATCTTTTGTGCCTATCTCATTTGATGAGATTCCTTTTATGTTAAAAACGTGATCGACGTCATGACAAGCTGACACTTAAACTATAAATTACATCACGTTCTATCGGATATTGTTTTCTTTTTTCTTTTATATTCGAGAGGTACTTGTCTGCATATACGCTTTAGCCACCCTAGCTAAAGGCCACCCTCCCAAAATATATATATATATATATATATATATATAAAAGCGACTTTTGATCAACTATATACATGCTGATTTTTTTTTTTTTGATTTGGTATTTATTTAAAAAATAATTAAATTAATTTTTGTAAAAAAAATTAAAACCGAACCGAAACCGATTTAAACTAATTGGTTTCGGTTTGGTTATTTTAGAGTAAAAATCAAAACCCAACAGATTGGCTCGGTTTTTTTTATTTGGCTTGGTTTTTTCGGTTTGGCGCGGTTATTGATTTCAATTTGGTGTTTCGGTTTCGGACTTATAAAACCAAAACCAAACCAATCAATTTTTTTAAATATTCTAATCGGTTTCTTTTTACGGTTCAGTTTTTTAAGTTTTTTTTTGATTAAATCGGCTTTTCAGTTTTTTTACTCAGCCCTACATTTCAAACTTAAACCTATAAATAGTTATGAGTTTTTGGATTTTTCTAACAAGTGCCCAGATCGATTACTTGTTAAGATTCATTAGTTACATTTTGGAATTGAAATATTTGAATCTTTTTAGTTTCGGTTGAGATTTATGCATTAAACATCTATTAGGATTGAATAAAAAACACGAAAGGATATGTTAAATATATTATACATATCATCCACACACCAATTTTTTTCATATAATATTCCTGAACTGATCTAATTTGTTAATATTTTCAATTTAAGAATATTTTTCATGAATAATGCTGTATAAATGTAATAATAAGACTGGATATTAAAAGGGGTGATTATAATTATACATATTGTAGGGTAGAGATAATACATGGCGGATTGGAAAGAACACTAGAAAAATTTCAATTATTAATACTTTTGTTTCTAATAAGAAAATAGGAATGTCATTAGATTCTAACTATTTAGTTCATTGTCAGGCGTCACAATGAAGCTTTTCAAGAACATACATTAATTAAGAAATAATAAATATTGAGACGTACATAAATAAATAAATAAAAAGAAAAGAAAAGAAAAGAAAAGGAGGTTACATAGAGACCACTATATATATGATTTTCCAACATATATATATATATATATATATATATATATATATATATATATATATATATATATATATATATCTGTGGTTTCTCCTTGATCCAACCACACATTTATCGACAAGTGGGAGATGTTTCATTATTGCAATAAGGCTACATTAACATGCTTGCTCGAGGGAAAATTTTCTAGGATTCGAAAACGAGTGGCTACACTTTTCAAGTAAGGATGATAACTCTATCTATATCTTTATTTAATTATACAAATTGAAGATTATAATTTATTTAGAGATGTTTTGGAGTTTGGTAGATATTATTTTTTAAAATGGTTTTTTGCTTGAAAATATATTAAAATAATATTTTTTAAAATTTATTTTTGATATCAATACATTAAAAAGAATCTAAAAATATATAAAAAAATATTAATTTAAAATAAAATAATAAAAAATTAATTATTTATAAAAAATAAAAACAAATAAAATCTTAATATCCACAAAAATGGTTAAAAAATTATAATGATGAAGCAAAAGGACGGGAAAAATTATAGAAGTGTTCTTAGTTGTAACTCAGCACGAATATTAAGTTGACTCTCTTTTATTTTTTATTTCAAAAGATAGATTCGAATTTGAAATAGTAATGTGAATGCTCGTTGAGTTATAATTTATTATAAGATGA
>Ga0325405_1003025_pt1 | contig 17350 bp, 14 predicted proteins | sample PopdelMetagenome_21_FD_205663 | JGI IMG/M metagenome (GOLD analysis project Ga0325405, IMG submission 205663) | Populus deltoides microbial communities from Bellville, Georgia, United States - Xylem-Control-R2 | ecosystem: Host-associated > Plants > Phyllosphere > Stem > Wood/Secondary xylem...
ATATATATTGCTAAATAAAACATATTCAAATAAAAGTTTGAAAAGGATTTTAATTTTGAAAAGATATTCAATTGATGTAATTGAAAAAACAATAATCAAAACCAAGCACAAACCAGGTTTTTGAATTTTAAGCCAAATGTAAAAAAATTAATCTAAAGGTCTATATGTGCAAAAAAAACCTAAATAATTATATATATTGCTAAATAAAACATATTCAAATAAAAGTTTGAAAAGGATTTTAATTTTGAAAAAATAATTCAATTGATGTAATTGAAAAAACAATAATCAAAACCATGCATAAACCAGGTTTTTGAATTTTAAGCCAAATATGTGATGTAGAAAAATCTGAATTGAACAATTTTAATACATTAATTCAAAGGAACCACATTTAATATCAAAGCAATCCAAACATGTACTTTCAAATTTAAATTTCTTATGTAAAAATCAATTTGCAAGAATTTCAGAAAAAAAAATTATCTCATCATGAAAAATAAATTTCAACATAGATTTAATCTGAAGAAATAAAAAAAGACACCACAAAAACAATCTATATCAAAATACATAAGTTTTATGCAAGCATGAAAGACAATTCAAGAATTAAACATGCACACAACATCAAATTCAAGTAGCTAGACATAAAAAGTTAACCTTGACATGTATTCAATATAAAAAATTAAACCAAATGAAAAACAAACATACATGAACACAAAAAATAATAATAAATTAAAACATATATAATTTTAAAAATAGATTTTAAGAAAAAAAATATAATTTTTGCATAAAAACAATATTATGGAATGTATATTTATAGGAAATATTATAGGACTACTCTAGTGTTGTAATCTCTACATTAACTATCGTATATTGCCCTATATGTATAAATAGAAAATGTTGGCTAACTAATAGGCCAAGCCTCGTATTATTCTTTAACTTGGAATTAGAGCCTTAACACATTAAAACTCCTCTCCCCCTAATGGACTTTGTTGTTGCCAACTTCTCCCTCTACAAGATCGGTGTTGCAGCATCGTTGACCGGCCACACACAAGTTGTCGGTGGCTCCTTCCCACAGTAGCAGACCCCCCTTTTTTGTAGAGCAAAACAAAGGTTCCTCTTCTCATGTTTCTGTCATTCCTTTTCATATTATGGGGACCTCAACTTTAGCCATGGTTTCCTTATCCAATACTCAGTAAGTTATTTTGTTGAAGTTTACAAACAACAATTACCCATAAGTTTCTTCACAAGACTTCCTTTCAATCCATGGTTGCCAACCCTCCTCTGTTACTCACACCGCCTCTGCTACCTTTGGCCATCCTTGCCTAGTATCAGAACAGCCCCAGCTTTAGCCATAATAGAGGTTGTTTTCATGGCACCTGGCGTCCCAACAACCACCAATATAAGTCTGATTTTCATGGTTTTCAGGGGTCTACTAACACCAACTAAATGCACAGCAACTGGTAGTAGAATAAAAGGAACTTTGGCTTTTCGCAGTGATCTCCTCATTGATCCTTTGAGCAAAACATCAAGTGTCAGCTCTACTTCTCTTTCGGCCACACAACCCCTTAATGCTCTCAGTTTCACAGCAATGGACAGCAGCCGATTGCCCATCTTGTTGTTGGTAATGTTTCTACTCCTATTTGGTTCCTGGACACTGGTATGAATCAACATGTTACGTCTGATATTGCGACTCTGACCAAGTCTACACCATATCTCGGTAATGATCATTTGCATGTTGGTGATGTTAAGGGCCTTTCCATATCCAATATTGAACATACTATGTTATATAACCCAAAACACACATTTACCTTATCTAACATTCTTTATATTCCTTATATTACCAAGCCACAATTTATGTTTAGAAATTTTATCAGAGTAACGATGGTCTCTATGTTATGTCTGAGTCTTCTACCATGTCAATCCCTCAGGCTTACTGGTCTCCTTGCATTTCTGCAACTATTGATATGTGGCATCGTCAATTAAGTCATCATACTTCCTGCGTTTTTAATTTTTTGAGCTTCAAAAAATAAAATAGCTTGTCCGCTAGGCAAGTCATCGTGTCTGTTGTGAAGACTTACGGGTCACAAAACCATGGCTCCACTTAATTTAATCTTTAGTGATGTTTGGAGCCTTGCTCTTATGTTTTTCTCTAATAGTTTTTGTTACTTTGTTATTTTTGTTGATGTGTATACAAACCACATATGGTATTATCCTCTTGTTATGAAATCTGATGTGTTTTCTACTTTCCATCGTTTTCAAGTTTTTGTAGAGCATAAGTTTTCACAAAAAAAAATAAATTTGTTCAAACTGATTGGGGTAGTGAATATCGTAATTTAAATAATTTCTTTCAGATTATTAGTATTCATCACCGATTAATTTGTCCTCATAATCATGAGCAAAATTGCACTGTTGAACATCGTTATCAACATATTGTCAAAACTAGCCTTACCCTCCTAGGACAATGTAGTGATCCATTACAGTTTTGGAATTATGTGTTTTAATCATTAGTGCATCTTATAAATTGTATGCCTACTCTTGTCCTTCAAAATCAATCCACGTTTAAGTGTTTGTTTCATCGTACTCCTGATTATGATTTTCTACGTACTTTTGGGTGTCTTTGCTTTCCATTTTTGCGTTCATATCATGCTTATAAATTGGATTTTCGTTTATCTCCATGTGTGTTCTTAGGTTATAGCTTTTCTTATCTTGGTTATCACTGTCTTGATTTAACATCTCAACGTGTTTATGTCTCCCGTCATGTCTGGTTTCATGAAGATGTGTTTCCTTTTGTAAAATCTAAACAGATAGCACAATACCCCCATACCTCCTCATATCCTATCCATCCTCCTCACTTACCAAACTTTATCGCTTCCCTAATTTTCTCCCCCACTGTATGTAACACCTTCAAATTATAATGTCATGAAATCTCAAACATTTCTTTACTAATGTCAAGTATTGAATAATATGTCTAAGATTATGTGATTTGTTTTTAAAAAAATTTTAGTAAAGTTTCCTTTGTTTTCTGATGTTATCAAGTTATCGATTAGACTTCATTCAATCACTATACTCAAATCTTCCACTTCAATCCAACCATCCTGGATCATATCCCATCTCATCATACAATTTTCACATAACCATACTTCATTGTGTTTTCTCAACCATATCAACAAATAAAATATTAACTACAAACAATTATAAACTCAAAAGATTTATATTGAACTAATTATTACATTAACATGCATCCATCTTTTAAACATGCATGATTATAATTACTAAGTATTGTTTTCGAATAGTTTACTAATATTAGTTCCTTACTCATACTTGTTAAATGTATAGATACCAAAAGCAAACATCTTTATGATACATATTTTAAAATTTACATATAATACAAATTACATATAAAGCAAAGATATTACATCCCATAAAATAAACAGATTTAAACACAAAACGCATATTTAACGATTCGCGTCACCTTGTGAAAAACGTGTATACATAACATTAATAAAAAAAAATAAGGAAGATAACACATTAAAAATGATAAAGCTATTATGTTCACAATTCTTCAAAATATATCAAATTGTCTTTCATCACTAACTTACTACATATCAACGTTAATAACCTATCCATAATTTATTAATCCTATACTTATAGGACATTTGCAACCAACACTCATTGCTTAATTTTTAATTTGATAATTCACAATTTTGTCTCAAACCCGGCTAACCATCTTAGATAGCCAACAATCTAACTGGTAATTCCATACGAATTACCCAACATCCGGCTATTCTTCGAATATTATCCAATCTAATCGGTAATTCCATACAAATTACCCAACATCCAAATTATATTACAAACAATTTTCTTCTACTACTTTTTTCATATCAATATGTCATAAACAACTCATAACTAATAATGAAACTTGGAATTTTAAAAGAAAGTGATGAATCACCTACCGTCTGCTTGTGATGGCCTAACTCCTCCTGTCTGATGCCCTGCTTCCGAAACAACTCCTGAATCAATCATATTGCACTACATTATTAATCCATTATTATTTCTCCTACATGCCTAAATTTGAAGCACGTAATATCTTTTATTGAATTGGGGTTTGCATCAAAATTTTCATTCATTTGTCACCTCATTTTCAACATATAGTTTTAATCAATTTTCTTCTTCTAACTCACTTAAAGAATTCTTCCATGAACTATTCCTACCATTATTTATTCCTTCTTTTCACACTTTTATGATGTTTCTTCACTTGTTTATATTCTGAATACTTCAAATAAGATAAAGAACATCATTTCTTAAACATAAAACAATCAAAACCTCATTCCTATATTTCCTCATCCTTAGTTACAAGTTCATTTCTTCAAACTTATTCAATTTCTTTCTTAATTACTACTTACATTCACTATTTCTATATTATTCTACCTCAATTCCATCATATTTACGACTTTTCTCAAAATCCCCAAATTCTCATAAGAACCCTAATTTAAAAGTCAAGAATATAAGAAATTAAATCAAATTTAATTGTCATTGTTTGATAACTTACTCAAATAAACTCAAAAACACTTCATTCAAGTAAGAATCTTAATTTTTCATGCTTACCAATCTAAGTTCTCCCAACTTTTCTTCTCCTCCGAGTGTGGTCAGCCCTCCTCGCCTTTCTTATATCTTCCTTTACTTGATTCTTCCTTAATTTAATGTTCCAAATCTTTCAATCTTACAAGTTTCAAAGCTCTCTCTCACTTTTTCTTGTTTTTTTCTCTTGATTTCTAACGTTCTTCTCTTTTTTTTTTCTTTCATAAAAGGAGCTGTTTTGTTTTATTTTTAATGGTAAATTACCATTTCACTCTAAATGAGTCTTTTTTGCTTCCATTTGACGATCCTTATTTTTTTGCTAGCACTACCGAGCTCCATTCATCCTAAAATGTTAACCAGATTTTAGTCAATATAGTTTAAGGTTCCTCATAAAATTTCAGCTCAATCTGATGGTCAAATTTAAAATTACGTCCAATAATGTAAAACTAGTCAAATTGTAATTTTTCATCAAATTTCTGAATTTCTCTAAAAAATCTGAAATTTTAACCCAAGCTAAGGCATCATATTAGAAGGCTCCACGTAAATTTTCAGAATTGTCTAACAACCCGATCAAGAGTTATGAATTTGTTTGTTTTACATGAAACTAGTCAATTTATGATTTTTCACCCAGAGGTTTTACACTGTACCTCCGGTCCACCATACCAACAGACCACCCAACCAAATAGCCCATTGCCTAACCTTGTCTACCACCATCCAATAGCCCCTCAGCCCTACCCTTATGTCACTATCTGCTTGTTTCTCATATGATCATTCTGCAAGTACAGGTTCTCCTCCTTCAGAGTTGCATTTTTTTAAGTCTACTAATGCATAGACTCCTGGTTCTGCTGCAATCTCACCAGGTTCTATTGCCACGAGCCCCGCATCTCGGGCTGGTTCTCTAGCCAGCCTAAATTTAATTGTTGAAATCATGTTGAGTTTAGGAATTTCATGATGTGATCATTGAATTCAATATTATGTAAATGATTTTAATGAAAACAATAATGAAACGCATATATATCATACAATCCAATAAATTTCACATCTTTCACTTCGAGAATAACCTTTACATCTAAAAAAATCCACTGAAAATAAAATCCAAAATCTTACCCTCTTAACCCTATTACAAAGTATTGAGCGCCAACCTTATTTCACCATAAAAACTTTAACGAAGGTATCATATCTTAGGTATAACATAACTATGTGATCTGAGACTTAAAATATTATAAACTCATTAAACATAACACAAAATAAAATACAAAATGTAAAAAAGGGATGAAAACACTCTTCACAAACCATTAGAAATTCAATGTAATTAGGGGTGAGCAAAAAAACCGATAAACCGATTAAACCGAGAAAACCGGGAAAAAAATAACCGAAAAAACCGAACCGAAAAAAAACTGAATTAACCGATTAAAAAATCACAAAAAAATTCCGGTTCGGTTCGGGTTCGGTTTCAGTTTCTAAAGTCTGAAACCGATTGAACCGAACCGAACCGGTTCAACCATCCAGCACTTAAAAAAAAAAAAACAACTATAAAAGGAATGTTTTCTAACCCTAAAGTAACATTTACCCCTTAACTGCCCCCCTCCCTTCCCCTCCCTTCTCTGCATATCTCATTCTCTCTCATTTTACTCTCTTTTTTCTCTCGTCCCTCTACTCTCTGCTCTGTTTTGATTTTTCTCCCTTCCCTCTACTATCTGCTCTGATTTGATCTTATGGATTTGGTTCCTTTGGGTTTTCTTCGGATCTTAGTTCTCCTGTTGAGTCTGTGGTTGGCCTAATAACAGCCAAATAGAGGACTATCAGATCCACCAAGAAAAGCCCCTCCATTCTCTATTCCGTTAAAAAAATCCCATCTCTGACGTTAGTGTCCACCAACAGGACTGCTTGCTTACCTGCAGTTGCAGGCATCTCAAATAATTTGTCAAACAGTACATTATTGTACTTTCACTTATTTTTTTTTAAAGATTGAAAAAAGGTTTCTACTTTTCTGATTACTAATTGAGGCCTATGCTCTGCTTGTTTCTTATTCAAATTTTAGCATCTGAGATGACAAGTGATGCAGCAGCAGGGTGTTTGGGGAGGGCAAAACAACATTTTGGGGATTGAAATATTGTTTTCTCAAAAGCCACATTAGACCTGGCCAGTGATCCAAAACAGAGGGAGGAATATTACTAGTGTTGGTAGAGGACCATTGGGTTTGAATCGGTTTGGAAGGGAAAAAAACCGAACCGAAATTAATCGGTTTGAACCGGTTTTCGGTTCGGTTCGGTTCAAAAAATTAAAAAAAAAATAATTCGATTTGGTTGTTTATTTTGGTTCAAAACCGGACCGAATCGGAAATGCTCAGCCCTAAATGTAATAGTAGTTGCATGTAGGCCACATGCCATGACTATTGCTAATATGTGGGACCACTCACTAAAGGCTATTGAGGTGCTTTGAGTTGAGAATAATAGAATGACTTAAGTTAACTATAGGAATCACAACATTGAAATAATCCTATAGTAATTCCTACACACACACACACACACACACACACACACATACATACATACATTCTATAATATGCCCCCTCAAGCTGAGGATGGAGGATTGACCCGAAGCTTGTAACGAAAAGTAGTAAATGATGCAGAGGAAAGCGGCTTAGTAAATATATCTGCAAGTTGATCATGAGAGGAAATAAAATGAATCTGAATCTCTTTCTTCGCAACTCGATCTCATACAAAATGATAATTCACCTCAACATGTTTAGTACGAGTATGAAAAATAGGATTCGCTGAGAGATAAATGACTCCAAGGTTATCACACCAAATGGTAGGAGCAGAGACAGAGCAAACCTACATATCTATTAACAAACATTAAAGCCAGATGACCTTAACAATATCGTCTGCTAAGGCTTTATACTTAGCCTCAGTAGAAGAGCGAGCAACTGTGCGCTGCTTGCCTGACTTCCATGAAATCGGCGTCTGACCAAAGAAGACAAGGTGACCACCCATAGATTTGTGATCATCAATACTACTAGCGCAATTTGCATCCATAAAATCATGTAAATTAAAGAAGGAACTACGAGTGATATGAAAACCATAAGATGTCGTACCTTTAAGGTAGCGTAGAATATGTTTAACGGCGATCCAATGAGAATATGTAGGAGCATGCATAAACTGACAAACTCTATTAAAAGCAAAACGAATATCTGGGCGAGTGAAGGTAAGATATTGAAGAACACCCATGATTTGACGATGTAGGGTCAGAAAATAGATTATCTGGCAGTATGGTAACTTTTAAAGTAGAGACTGGAGTATCAACAGGTTTGCATGAAGTCATACCAGCCTGAGTAAGAATGTCAAGAATATATTTGTGTTGTCGGCACTGACATAATCAAAAGATTGATGTGTTATCTCAAGTGCAAGAGTGTCGAAGTAATAAATAACCCGGCAAGATCGGGGTCGAACCATAGGGAGGTGAACTATATAAAATTATAAACAATAAATGAAAAGGAGTTGAGGAGAACTTTTAAGATGTGATATTGATGTAAGGATTAAACAATGATAAAACAAATGTCAAGGTTAGAGGATCAATTAATGGTATTTCAAATAAGTATAATATAAACTCTTTTTATTACTTAACTGGAAAAAACACACAAAGGAGGTTCCAATTGGATTATAAATTATTAACATGATTATATTAATTATCTTATTTGAGTAATGTCAATACTTGTAAATGTGATCAGATATTTATGGTGATAACTTATGTTAACAACAAATCATGTTCCTTTCATAACACAGGTGTTGGTTATACCATACAATTAGTTATGAAAGGATCAAGTATTTGTTGTATCAAGGGTTGTACAACACAAATCTAGATTAACTATTTAACAAGCAAGGTATTAAGAGTAAGTAAGATAATAAATACAAAACATGTTAGTATCAAACATTAAAGTCCATGTTGAGTTTATACTATACTTATTCTTACTCCATTAGTGTACCCTTTTCACCTTGATAAAATAAACTTAGCTAAACATAATAAAGATGAGAAATATAAATAAACAAAATAAAAACATAATAATGATATGCATTAACTAAGTAAAGGAAACAAAATGAAAAGTATAAATAAGAGATTAATATAACATAAAATAAAACTTGAACATTACAAAATACAAAGAAAGAGAGCAAGAGTAAGATCTTGATTTGAAAACCAAGATGTCTAAATGTATGGTAAATGCCTCATTTTATAGGCTAAAATTCAGAACTATTGATTTGATGACTAATTATTAAGTGGGTGACCACCTCTTGACTTGATAACAACCATTATCTTCTTATCTGAACAACACATCATTACTAACGTCAGAATTTGAACAGATAGTCTTCATGAACGTTCTGGGAATTTGTCTCAGCCAATAAAACAAGAATGAGCTCATTTGTACTTTTAAAACTAGAGATATGGGTTGAACACTGAATAGTGTCTGGGCTACAGGACAGATTCTAGCATCTCTTTTGTTGCTACAATTTGAGCTTGAAAATGGTAGTTTTGAATCTTGGACGTTTAATGAAAGTTTTAGGCCTATGTCTTAGCTTTCCATCCATATAAACCAGACCTAAATCCAAGTTCTACAACTCCAGTTATAATCCAATAACCGAATGATGTTCCAGTTTGAATTGAACCGGCATCTCTTCTCCAAGCTTAGCCCTCTCTTTGTCTTCTCAATTTCAATAGTTAAACAAATCAATCAATCCTTTAAATTATGAAACATGCCTGCATTTGAAATGAGCATTTACCATAAATTAAAGACATCTTATATTATCAGACTTGTTATTATAAAACATGCTTAAGTTAGGGAATTTAATGATACTTTAAGTGCAATATGATGATATAAATTGTTTATTCTATCACATGTTATGACCAAGTTGATAAGTGTGTGCAAGAAGTTTTTGATTTTGATTCTAAGGATGGATTAAGCATGGCTTTGAGTTATGGCTATGATTTTACTGAAATAGAAGAGATGGAGAGACACATATGTGTTCCCTAAAATGTGCACAAATCAGCATTGGCTTTGCAAGCTTTGCAAATCGTTCCTCATGGTAATGTCTTTGTTGATTTAATACTTTCACATAAAAAGCTTTTGCCATCTATTTTACAGGCCCCCGAGTTAGAGTTGAAACCTTTTCCTGATAATCTAAAGTATATTTTCATTGGAGACAACAATACACTTCCTGTTATCATAGCAAAAGGGTTGACAAGTGCGCAAGAGGAAAAACTTGTGAAGTTGTTGTGCGATCACAAAACAGCCATTGGATGGACTTTAGCCGACATTAAGGGCATTAGTCTCTAGATGTGTATGCATCACATACTAATAAAGGACAATGCAAAACCAACAAGGAAAATGCAAAGAAAGTTGAATATGTCTATGATGGAGGTAATGAAAGCTGAGATTTTAAAACTATTATATGCAGGAGTCATTTACCCCATCACGGACAGTATATGGGTGGCGCCTATCATGTGATGCCCAAAAAAATTAGAATCACGCTAGTAAAGAACAAAAATGATGGACTCATTCCTACTTGCATCTCGAGTGGATGGAGAATGTGTATTAATTATAGAAAGCTTAATCTTTTTACAGTCAAAGATCATTTCTCATTACCATTCAAGGACCAAATGCTTGAGCGTCTAGCATTTAAGTCTTTTTATTGCTTTCTTAATGGATATAGTGGATATAATCAGATTGTTATTAATCCTGAAGATCAAGAAAAAACTATATTTACATGTCTATTTGGTACATATACATATATGAAAAGTGTTATTTAATGGTAGAATAAGAAATAGTACTTAGGCATGTTATGTCTTTGCGTTAGAGGTTGATAAAGCTAAAATAGATGTCATTTCATCATTTTCTTACCCCTCATGCGTGAGGGAAATTTATTTTTTTCTTGGCCATGTAGGTTTCTATAGATGCTTTATCAAATATTTCTCAAATATTACAGCACCCTTATGCAAATTATTAGCTAAAGAAGTGGATTTTGTGTTTGATCAAGCATGTAAAGATGCCTATAATGAGCTTAAGAGGCCTATCACATCTGCCCCTATCATCCAGCCACCAAACTGGGATGAGCCTTTTGAGATAATGTGTGATGCGAGTGATTATATGGTAGGGGCTGTATATGGGCAAAGAATAGGGAAGAATTTGCATGTTATCGCCTATGCTTCCCATATTTTGGACGGAGCGCAATGCAATTACCATACAACTGAAAAATGAACTTTTGCAGTGGTGTTTGCTCTTAAAAAATTAAAGTCATATCTACTTGGTATAAAAGTTATTGTTTTTACTGACCATACAACTTTAAGGTATCTTTTAAAGAAAAACAAGTCCAAACCAAGATTGATTAGGTGGATCTTGCTTTTACAAGAATTTGATCTTGATATCAAAGATAAAAAAAAAAAAAAGGTGCTGAAAACCATATGGCTGATCACTTGAGCCGACTGAGGGCTGAGGATATATAAACCGAAACAACAAGAGTGACATTCCCCAATAAGCAGTTGTATGTGTTACATTCCTCTACAAGACCATGGTATGCTAATTTAGTGAACTATTTAGTCACCAAAGAATTCCCTCTAGGTTTGTCTACATCCCAAAAAGACAAGTTACAAGCTGATGCTAAATATTATTTTTGGGACACTCCTTATTTGTGGAAATTTTGTGTGGATAAAGTAGTTAAGAGATGTGTACCCCAAGATGAATTTCATTTCATTCTCACTTTTTTTCATTCTTATTCTTATGGTGGGTATTTTGGAGCAAAAAGAACTGCCCATAAAGTACTTGAAAGTAGTCTTTATTGGCCTTCTATTTTTAAGGATGCATATCACTTTTGCAAATCATGTGAAAAATACCAAAGAACAGGTAATATCAGTCATAAGAATCAAATGTCTTTAACGAATATTCTTGTAAGTGAAATTTTTTATGTTTAGGGTATTGATTTTATGGGTCTATTTCCTTTTTCTTTTGGTAATCTTTATATCCTTCTTGTTGTTGATTATGTGTCCAAATGGATTGAGGTGAAAGCCACACGAACTAACGATGCTAGGGTTGTTTTAGATTTTGTCAAGACTCACATATTTGACAGGTTTGGAATCCCTAAAGCTATCATTAGTGATCATGGCACTCATTTTTGCAATCATTCAACAGAAGATTACTCCGCAAATACCATGTGACTCATCAGACTTCCACAACCTACCACCCTCAAATGAATGGCCAAGCTGAAATTTCAAATCAATAAATCAAGTCCATTTTGGAGAAGACAGTACAACCTAACTGGCGAGATTGGAGTCTATGACTTGGTGATGCACTTTGGGCTTATCGGACTGCCTACAAATCACCTATAGGATTGTCACCTTATAGGATGATTTATGAAAAAAAACATGTCATCTACCGGGGGAGCTTAAACATAAAGCTTTTTGGGCCATTAAACAATGTAACATGGAGTATGATGTTGTTGGGATTGCAAGGAAGTAGCAATTATAAGAGTTGAAAGAGATATAGAATGATGCCAATGAAAATGCAAGGATTTACAAAGAAAAGACCAAGAGTCTTCATGATCGAATGATTACAAGAAAGGAGTTTCATATTGGAGACAAAGTCCTTCTTTATCATTCGCGTTTGAAACTTTTTCATGGAAAGTTGAGCTCTTATTGGATTGGACCCTTTGTTGTTTCTAATGTTTTTCCTTATGGTGCAATTGAAATTACAAGTTTAGAAACAAACAAAGTGCTCAAGGTCAATGGGCATCGCTTGAAACCTTTCTATGAAGGTTGGACATCAAAACTCACTGCTTCTATGGAATTAGCTGAACCAATCTACAAAGCATGAGCATACGATGTGTCGAGCTAATGACATAAAACAAAAGCGCTTACTGGGAGGCAACCCAGCACAAAAAGAAAAAAAATCAGATTTGCTTTCTTTTTCTATTATCTTTTATTTTTTGCATTTTACTTTATTTTTGTCATTCTCTTATATTTCTTTTCTTTTATTTCAACATTGAGGAAAATGTCATGTTTAAAGTGTAGGGGTATTGAGAGAATTTTGGTTTTCTTTGTTGTTTTTCAAAAAAAAATATCTCAGTTTTATCTTTTGAACTCCCATTCATTTATGAGAATATGAATATTGTGTATGAGAATTAGTTGAGATAAATGAAAATATAAATCGAATGAATGAATCTGCATACAAGTTTTAAAGTTTAATTAGTCTAGGGATTGACTTTGGAAATATGTCATGTTGACTTTATTATATTATACCAATGCAAGCTTTCGAGCCTTTAAAATTATATTCTTTGATTGTGCATTATTTCAATGATATATATCTCTAGAACTTGCTTCATATCTTGTTAAGATTACATTCACATTACATGCATACATGAAGATGATAAAGGCAGTAGGAATTTTAACCACTTGAGCCAAAAAGCCAATCTAAATATATTATCCTTAGTAAGCCATTTGAGCTTATTTATCTTTTTTTTTGCTTTATCTATGTGTAAGCCTTAACTTTTTATATGTTTTCCTTTTCCCTTGGCCAAGGATTAGTATAGCATATACTTCTTGATATCTCATGGATTATGGTTGGAAATTATGTGAGAACAAAAAAAAAAGTGATGCTTGATGAAAAGATGGGCAAAGTTGCCAAAGGTGAAAGAAAACAAAACAAAAGAAAAAGAAAAGAAAAGTGTTCCTTTGTGTTCTTAAGATTTTATGTTGATGGAGCTTGAAATCAAATGAAGTTAAGTATTGGTGCTTAAAAATAGAAAATTTATGTGTTTTGATAGGATATCTTATTTCAAAAATCAATTTTTTTAGAATGCTCGACTTCTTTTGGTTTTAGTCTTTTCTTTTCCTTTTTTTTTTCCTCACCTTAACCTTAGCCCCATTACAATAAAAAAAAAGTAATACATTTTGATTCATGCATTGCTTGTAATATTTTAGTAATGGAGATGAGATTGAAGAGCAAGCTTATGATAGAACATATTCATTGATTGAATTTGAGAGATTTAAATAAATAAGTGTTGGAGTGTATATCAATGAGAGGACCTATCACTTTAGCATGGCATAGATTTCATTTAAATCCCAATGATTAATTAAGTTTTGAAGTTCGCATGTAAATAAATTCATGAAAATTTATGTTCTTTATCCTTCTTGATTGTATTCTTGTTTACAATGCTTATACTCTTAGACATTAATGAGAAATTAAGAAATTAGTCATAGTTATTTTACTTATTTAATTTAAGTTTAATTTCATCTCTCCTTTCTCGAGGATGAGAAAAAGTTAAGTGTGGGGGTATTTGATGCAACCATATTATTTGATAGTTTTACCCATATTTACCTAGTAGTTTGCCTATGTTTTATATATAAAATGCCTTGGTATTCTTTGTTTTATGTTTTGAAGGCACTTTTGGATGTAAGATTCAAAAAGAAGTAAATTGAAAATAATTGACAGATTTGATCTCCGATCGATGTTTTGTGCAGAACTTAAGATCGAGAATTCGAAACGACGTGATTCTATTGGAATTAGAAAGCTAACATCCATACCTTTCTGTACATATATAGCAAGAAAAATAAAAAGAAAAAGAGCATGGAGATCACAGCCTTCAAAGACAAATCTCGCATTCTGCCAGTGTTGACCTTTGACCATTCCGACTTGAATATCTTGAGTTACAGAAGTCCATTTGATGCAAATGCAATTTTATTGGATTCCTGACTTGAAGACCTATCAGAGCACCAAATGTCAGCAGAAAAGGAGCTAATATTAGAGATATATGATTTTTCTAAGATGACATATGAATTCTACCAGCAGACAGGTTTTGTGAAGAAACAAGTCTAAATTACATCCCAAAACATCCAAGTCTTTATTCTGGCAATGTAGCTCCTCTAAGTCAAAAGTCAAAGCTTGAAGATTTTATGCAAGGCTATATCACCTTTTTTAAGAAAATTATTATTGAACCACTTAAATGTAAATTGTCTATTTAAGAAAGGACTATTTTTGTAGAAAATGGATTAGGGTTTCCTATGATATAAAAAGAAATAGAGAAATGAAAAGGGCAACAGTCAACCAAAAGAGAAAAAACACCCCTTTCCTCCACAAACCCGAATTCATGCATTCTTCTTTTTTTTTTGATTAATTGTTCAACAGACATTCAAGGCTAAATTTTTTTCTTGGTTGCAAGGACACGAAAACCTTTGGATTTCAAGAATTGTGAGATTTATTTTACCTCTTCTTTTTAGTTTATGATGAATGAATATGTTTGTTTTTCTATGCTTATTTCTTAGGATTTTTTATTTTAATTGCTAGAGCGGACGTTAAGTTATTATTGTGAACAATCTATTGTTAAATTTGCTATCGAAACCAGAGTTGTGATATATGAACTTGTGAAGCAACTAAGTTTAATAATTGTAACAGATCTACGTTATTAATTTTAGGCAGAACATTCGATCAAATCAAATATGGACTGCGGACAGTTATGTTTTCTTTATTAATCAACTTATCTAGTTCTTAAGGCTGTCATTGAATTAAATTACTAGTGCATACACTGTGGTTGTTTGATGGTTGGGATTAGTTATACAGCGGATCTATTAACTAATAAACGTAAGAAAAGATAAATATTCAGAGTATAAATTGACGTTTCATTTCCATGATCAGTTCTGATTTCTGTAGGTGGACTTGTGATCAAGGTTTGTTTTCTTGATAAATTTCAGTTTTCTTTGATTTAGCATTGATTGTTTCTTTCTATTTATTATAGTCATAAATAACTTCACAATCCCCCCCTCCAATTGCACATCGTATAGCATAAAAATATAAACTAAAACTTCCTCGTGGGATCGACCTTTTACTTACTCTATACTATCTTGTTTATTTAAGATAGAGTAATTAATTTGTGCGACTATAATATAACAACTTTATTTTTTAAAGGGTTAACATGATCTTATATCCAAAATATCAGGTTAATCAAATTAAACTAAATTAACTTAATTTTTTTAATTTTATTATTATAGATTTTATATTTTATATCACATGTTAGTTAAATATTTGTCATAGTATCACTATTAAATGTGAGCCGATAGTTGTTACATCTTAGAAACTTTTGGCATATGGGGTCGACACGTGGAAGCTTTGATAGAGATGTCATTTCACATCGAAGGACGTAAGACCAAGGTGTAATTAACGATTCAATATGTTTTGAAAATAAAGCTTGAGAACACCAATAACAATGGACTGACAGTATTTTCTAGGTGTAGAAAAATAGAAGCCAACAAAACCCTGAAATGAGGAAAAAGAAATTAAAACATCAAAACAACTATATAAGACTCATATATTATATAGTATCAAACTCAGAATTACAAGGAAAATAAATATAATTAGTCATAAAAACCATGATCACCTATGATTAATTATAATACAAGATTACAATATTAAATATAAAAATAGTTACCCATAATGATACGAGATTATAATAAAAATATAAAACTAAATATAATCTAATATAATGAGAATATTTTATTAAAATATCTTTATCTTTATATATTCTCATGTTATCATGAGTAGAAGTCGTGACTGCACCTTTCTTTACACATCAACCCACTAAAAAATGACACCCAGCCAATCAAAATTAAAAAGATGTTTTAAATTGTAGTTAAAATATTATTTGTTTAAAATTTCAATTTTTTCATTTAAAATTAATTTTTTTTAGTATTTTTGGATTTTTTATATATTAATATTAAAAATAAATTTTAAATAATAAATAAATATTATTTGATGTATTTTTAAATAAAAAATATTTTTAAAAACAATAATTATCATAATAATATTACACAGACTAATAATCTAACGCGTAACAGCATTACTTTTACCATTACCAGGGTAAAAAAAAGCTCATTACCTATAAAGGAAGTTTCTTGGATAAGACATTCTATATTAAAAAAATATTAGTAGCGAATATAATGAGGATATTATTTAAAATTAATAATTTATAGGAATTTGATGAATTTGAAGTTCTTCAGCCGATCATTTAAGTTTTTCCCCGAAAATCTTAAGTATATATTAATGTTTTACTTCTTCCATTGACTTAATGAAATTTTTCCAAAATTATTATCAAGATGAATTTCGTGCCTAGCATTTATGGTATTATTAAAAAATAATATCAAAAAATAATGTTTAAAATCTTCACTTTTTTTCGGCAACCATCTTTTTCTTTGTTAGGTTTTTTTGTTTTTAATTTAAAAATTATGGTTTAATTTTATAAAATTAATGCTTGATAAATTATGAAATAATATTTAGAATCATAAACACATAAAATAATGTAAAACAAAAAAAATTAAAAAAACAAAATATGGAATACAATATAGAAGAAAGACACAAACCATCACAAAGTTTTTTTTTTCTTTTTAATTTAATCATTTCATATTAACTTAAAATTAGATTTGATATTTTATTTTGGTTAGTATTGTATGGGAGTCTCGTAATGTTAAAAATAATTTTAAATATTAAGTTGATGCTAGATTTGATAAAATAAAATTTCATTATATTAATTCAAACCAATTAAAACTACGGAGACAAATACTCTATTTTTTTTTCTTCTTCTGAAAAATAGCATATTTATTTTAATTTCCTACTTAATCATTAATTTGAATGAACAAATTTATTATTATTTATTATTCCATATAATTCTATATTTATTTTACTAAACTAAGGTATAAACTTTTCAGCCTACTGTTAAATTGTTTTTCTTTAAAGGTAAAATAAAGT
>Ga0325405_1003027_pt1 | contig 17348 bp, 13 predicted proteins | sample PopdelMetagenome_21_FD_205663 | JGI IMG/M metagenome (GOLD analysis project Ga0325405, IMG submission 205663) | Populus deltoides microbial communities from Bellville, Georgia, United States - Xylem-Control-R2 | ecosystem: Host-associated > Plants > Phyllosphere > Stem > Wood/Secondary xylem...
AGCCAGATCGTGTTCGATACGATAATCATTGTTTCACGGCCGCACTTGTACAAGCTGATGCATTGACCACATGATCAGTAGCCTTTGGGGGAGGTGCACAAAAACCACACCACGCCCCATCTGTTCATCAAGACAGTACCATCTGTTCTGTGGAGACTTGTTAACCTGACAGAAAACCCAAAACGACCCATGTATATGTTAATGTCTTGTACTGTCCTCTATAAACTCTCCCTCTCTCCCTCTATTTAAAATGGCGTTCTTTTTGTAACCCTCGAGTAATTAAGATAACTCGAGGGGACGGTTAAAAAAAGAACTTCGTGGGAGACCAAATCCTAATAGATTCACACTACAAATGTCTTACGACTTTGATCTATGGTTTCGATTTTTGTAGCCCACATTCAACGGAAGGTAGCAAATGGCAGAGGGAACTAAATGGCTCAGAATAAACTACGAAAGAAAGCCGTGGTGGGGACTGGGGATTATCGCTAATGGGGGACGACGTCAATCAGAATTCTTTCAATCTCCAAATGATGGCCTGTAGGCCAAAATACCAGCACCTATTTTCTCAACCGCACACATGGCCCGGACTATCCACTTTCAAATATTCATGCCCGAGCCCGGAGGCAATAATATGGCCATGCTACGATAATTTCATGTCCTACTTCCAAACTTGAACAAAATGCTTCCTCTCTCATCTTTTATGCTTTCTTGCCTTTGTTTCTACACGGTGCTTCTTCTTGGCACCTTATTTCTTTTGTATCTTGGATTCTTTAAGATGCTAGGGCATCGTAACCGGATTGCAGAGGCTGATATCCCACCGGGTAGTTGTGGATTGCCGTTGATCGGAGAGACCATACAGTTCATGGCAGCCATGAATAATGGCAGTGGTTTTTACGACTTCGTCCGAGCTCGCCGTCTAAGGTAATAATTCAGACTTGGTGTTGGAATGTCCATTGTTCAGTACTAGATTAGGAATACGATGAGCATGTTGCCTTTTAATCATGAGAGAATCTAAAATCCTTTAAGCATCAAGAAGTTTGATGATGTAATGGAGAACTGAAAATAAAATAAAATGCAAGAGGGATATTAATTTCATTTTGATGACAACAGGTATGGGAATTGCTTCAAGACCAACATACTTGGACTGGCACAAGTTTTTGTTTCAAGCACAGAATCGGCTAAGATAATTTTAAATAATGAATCGGGAAAATTCACGAAGAGATACATAAAATCAATCGCAGAGCTTGTGGGAGATCAAAGCCTGCTATGTGCTTCTCATGGACACCACAAACTCATCCGTAGCTGTTTCACACATTTATTCTCAACAAGTTCCATTTCTGTTTTTATCAAACAGTTCGATGAACTGGTTGTGAAAAGTCTTAGCACCTGGCAAGATGGGGACACAATAGTTGTTCTTGACCAGGCAACCGAGGTTTGTTAGCTTCATACAAGGCAGCGTGGTTTAACATGCTTATATAATTTACTTTAAAAAATTAAATTAATATTTTTTTATATTTTTTAATATAAAAAATATTATCTTAAATTAAAAAAATATTTTTTAAAGAAATCTCGTATTACCAAAGATATACTATGCTAACTTTTGAACCGAGCTCATGCTGTCCGAATATTAGCCCAATCCAGTAACTAGGCCCAAATGTGCCTGCATTTGTAGGCCGCTCAAGCGCCCATCCACGTGAACTGGAGCCATGACACCATAAAACTGGAGGCTGGAGTTGACCCACTTGATATTTCCACAGGCTTTAGTAAACCTTTCTTCGCTCGAATAACGAATCCTTTAAACGATAACATCACTTTGTCACTCGAGCCTTGTGCGAGGCTAGTTGCATAGGCCCAATTTGGAAGGCATGATCAGCGAAAAAACCTTGATTTTGATCTTGGTATCGTATTTGGTGCAGATAACCTTCAAAGCCATGTGCAGGATGTTGATGAGCTTAGAGGACGATCCGAAACTACAAATGCTGCAAGAGGACATAACTCATGTCTGTGAAGCCATGCTCGCCTTTCCTATAAGGTTTCCTTGGACTAGATTTTACAAAGGCCTTAGGGTAATCTACTAACGAAGCCCATCAAATCATAAATGGGCTTCTCATGTTGTGGGTTTGAACTTTATTACATTCCTTTTGCAGCCCAAATTTGGGTGTCACTCTCTGATGCCATGAAAATTATGAAATCCTGATACTAAAAAAATGATGATGATTCAGGCCAGGAAAAGGATTATGAGCACACTGGATTTGATCATGACTGAAAGAAGAAGATGCTCACAAGGCAATCAAAAAGATTTTATGCAATGCCTGTTGGTAGAAGATGAAAAGCCAGGTTCTGATGAGGCCTATAGGATGACAGACACAGAGATAAAAGACAACGTTTTGACCATGATTATTGCAGGTTAGAAGACAGCTATTATACCCAGATTTGCTGCTGTACCTTTGCCTTTGAACGTCAAACTGTTTATAATAGTTTGTCTATGTAGGTCAGGATACAACTGCAAGTGCAATCACATGGATGGTCAAGTATCTTGGAGAAAATCAAGATGTTCTAGACACCCTTAGAGTATGTAGAAAAAGTAGTATTCTTTTTCACATTCAAGCATCAATGGACATATTTTGGCCATCTTCAAGTAATTTTATGCAACTAGTTAAATGACAATCTACTTCTTGTTTGGAGCAGGCAGAGCAACTTCACCTTGCAGAAAAAATTTCACCAGGGCCATTTCTCACACTGGAAGATCTTGCTGAGATGACATACGCTTCTAAGGTGAATACAAATGAGATCTTCCTCATTAATTTGATAGAAATTTCTGGGATTAATCGTTAGAGATAAAAAGAATTCCCTTTCTTGAGAGACTCGTGGTCTGATTAGGAGAATTCTGATATAAAATATAAATGATCACAAACAGGTAGTCAAAGAATCATTAAGGATGGCATCTATAGTACCTTGGTTTCCAAGATTAGCACTTCAAGATTGTGAGATTGAAGGTTTGTCTCCTAACACCAATAACTTAATCTACGTACTTTCCACCACAACATTGTCTTTGATCATACTATTTGAAATTTAATAGTCCTTTTGTGGTTTTGCTTCCATAGGATTTAAGATAAAGAAAGGGTGGAACATTAATGTTGATGTTAAATCAATACACCTTGACCCTAATCTTTACAATGGCCCCAATAAGTTCAATCCTACAAGGTTTAATGTAAGTCCACCTATTGTCAAATCTGATGTCATTTCTTCTCTTTCATTTTCCCATCTTGCTGTAAATAACTAATGATCGACAAGCCATTTTTGCTTTTCATGTACAGGATGACTCAAAGCCATACAGCTTCTTGGCATTTGGGATGGGAGCAAGAACCTGCCTGGGAATGAACATGGCTAAAGCCATGATGCTTGTCTTCCTTCATCGTCTGATCACAACATACAAGTGAGTTCTCTTTATAATCTATCTACTTTTCACTCCACATTTTTCAAATGCAACTCACATGCACGCGCGCGCGCGCGCGCACACACACGCACGCACGCACAACTGATAATTATAAATTAGGTAGGATGCTAAACATGATTTTTTTTTCCAGGTGGAAGGTGATAGACTCAGACTCAAGTATTGAGAAATGGGCATTGTTCTCCAGATTAAAAAGTGGCTGTCCGGTTCAAGTAACCCGTATTGATAATAGAAAGGATGATACCTCTGCGTATGGCTCTCATTAAACAAACAATGAGAAAAAAACATGGTTTGTATAAGCTGCCTAAAAGGGAACAAAATGAAGGATTCTTGTTAATAGTTTATTGGGTGATCATTACTGGTTGAAGTAAGAATCAGGCAGCATTCTTTCCTAATTCTTGATAAAGTTCTAGTCTAAAAGCTTTGCTTTCATGGCATGTATAAATGGCAAGCAAAGGGGAGTTATAATCAGTCAGAAATTTGGAATTTGTATAAGCCTTCCTTTGCCTCGCTCCTTTCTGATACACTCATGACAGGAATGTCAAATAACATTTGCAATTCAATCATGAGATAGACGCTGTGTGTATATATGTATTTATGTCTATCGATATGATTGATTAAATTCATGGCTGGATCAATTTCTGAGAACTAAAGCGTGCCACGTTAATTTCAGGTAGCAAAGGGCATGCCCTGATAATATAATCAAATCAATCATCGCCTGCCACAGCATCCGTGTAATTGAATGTCAAGCTTGTATCTGCTTGAAAGAGTCAAGTCAGTTCTATATACCATATGCAACAGGGTACGTCCACCACCTAATCTTAGGGACAAGCCCTCCATTCTTGACCCCATGTAGAAATAACTAAATAGGATGACATTATTAAATTCCTTAAAGTATTGTCTGAAATTAAGTATAAGAGGATGTGATTAATAAATTTAATTTTTTTAAAAATAAAATTATACTACTTCAATCTACAATAACTCGATCTCCTCACATGTTATAGAAAAAAACTGAGATTTTTTAGTTTTTATTTTGTAATGAGAAAAGAGTCCACGTACGTACCCCATTTTATTTTACTCCATGAAATATCTCTGAAGTGCTGTATATTTTCTGACTAAACGATATGCTGTCATGGAAACAACAACATATATCACTGAAGAAACCATCAAATGTTTTGAATGGAAGCCATGCCCATCTGCAATTATTATTCTTATAGGGAGAGCAAGTGCTGCTTTGATTCTAACAAACTAATTAATCTCATCACCAACAAGTTCCTGTCCAAATGATGATGATCATATGATGCCAGTGTTTCCCCAACCACACCATGACTACAAACTGGATGAAGTATGTGAATCATGTATACGTATATTCCAATTAATTGGCGGGTGGGCCGTCAATTCATGATTTTATAAAAAGTTGGCTGTGCATAATATGAAGTGGACAGATAATTCATTTTCTTTTTTCCAGAGTCCAATCTCGACTTGCCACTAACACTACAAGGTGTCATTGTTATTTGTTCGACATTCACACTCGATTGCATCTCCTTTCAGCATCGCAATGGCCCCTTTTTATCAACTCCACTCGTCTGCCTAATGCCTCCATTACTTTGTTGTTAAGTAATGCTACTACCTCGTGATTATATATATATATATTGATTAAAAGACATACCTACAACTGGAAGAACACAAAGGCTAAGCTCTTTTTCTTACGCATACAGTCGTGGATACACTACTTTCTTAATTTGAACTCGTGGCATTATCGCAGAAGTCAGGTCTGAGCGTGCAAATCTAAGGGTGTTTATTTGATAGCAAGCAATCATTCTTTTGTAGGTTTTCCTATTTATTTATTTCAGAAGAATAGTGGGTTGTAGCCCTACTTTCTGCCCTGGATTATTATGTTTTATGCATTCTTTTCCTAAAGTAATACCATTTCTTTTTTATTCTTAATCTACTACGATGTTAAATACTAATTAATTGCTTATGGGGGCTACGTTTCAATAATTAATTAATAGCTGCCTAAATTTCCAAAAATAAATAAATACGTTTCTTCATTTCAGTCAACGACACCGATCAGTTGTTCACTTTTCTCCCAGCATCCAATACGACGACGGAACAATAATTATTTAAGCATAACAAATACAAATATGCTAAAGACAATTGAAAAGCACAAGGCTCGGTGGTTGGGTATCTTAAAAACAATTATGGGGACAAAAATTTTTGCTATTAATTTTGTTTTATTTAGGCCGTGTTTGTTTTTTAGAAAGTGATTTTCGGGAAATCATTTTCCAAACTTTCCTGTTTTTGTTTGCCAATAGAAAATTTGGTCAACAGAAAACACTTTCCAGTTAAAGAAAAATTTGGCTTGGTTTTCAGGAAAGTGTTTTCCTGAAAAATTTGAGCGGAAAACACTTTCCGGAAGTTGTGAAAAATTTAGAAATGTCATTATTTCCTGATTATATCAAATTTGATCCTCAAACTTTTAATTGCTATATATAATTTGTTTTGAATATTTATTTTTCAATTCCATCTCTTAAAATTTAATTTTTATATTAATTTTGGTCCTTATTTTTACAATTGCTATTTGCTTTTTCCTTATCATTTTTTTATTGAAATTTTTTATCTATCAAATTTGGTCCTCATTCTTTTGATTGTTATTTATTTTATTTGAAATAATTTATGAAATGTTAATTATTGTTATTTTAATTTCTCCACCTTTTATTTTTTTAATTTTTTAGATTTGATCTCTATTATTTTGATTATTATTTATTTTATTTGAGATAATTTATGAAATTATATATATTTTTTTATTTCATTCTCATTCAACTTTTTTAATTTGTAAGATTTGTTTCTTATTATTTTAATAAACTTGAGAAAAATAAAACATTAATAAGTTATTTTCCAGCTTATTTTCCATGACACAACCAAACACTGGAAAGTATTTTCCAACTTATTTTTTATTACACTACCAAATATCAGAAAATACCTTTTTAAAATTCACTTTTTCCAGAATTCACTTTCTAAAAAAAATTATTTTTCAGCAAATAAATAAACAAATCTTAATATCCGTTGCAATTTGAGGTGTCAGCATGGATTAAATTTCTCATCCTTTGAACACTTATTGTACAGCTGATGATGTTGACTTAACCACACCATATGTCTTTCCATGTGCTTAAGGTCTGCTTTAATTGTTACAACCTTTATATAATCCAGTCCTACTGTCTAATCCGCTATTTCTTGGTAGTGGCGACTACGAGACTTTAGATTTAATTTTTTAAAAAAATTATATTAAAATAATATATATTTTTTATTTTTGATATTAACATATAATTTAAAATTAAAAAAATTAAAATTTTTTAAAAAGAATTGAAATGTAAAACAGTGACTTTGCGGATCATCAACAAACCTGCTAAATAAAGACGGTCCAATTTCTAACTCTTAAAAAGAAAATTACAGCTAGCCAGTAGTATATACAAGGAAAGAAAATGACAAACCTAAGAGACAAGGTTATGTTCCTCGGCAAGACTATTTTAGTCTACTAATTATACATAGTCTTAGTCTTTGTCGACATTAGTTTACTTTGAGTTTTTAGGTTTTTCTATTAATGTTTCGGTTATTAATTATTTGAGTACTATTCTAAAACTACTAGTATAAGCTCCATCTGAGAGATGGGAACTTCTCATGTCCACACTAGGACTCACCATACCTACAGCATCGGACAAACCTCGATCAGAGTACAATAAAAGAAAATAAGTAATATCACATCCGTATATGTTGACAATGTCTTCTGCTGTTTCAATCATCAAAAATGGTGCTGTCTTTAGGAAAAGTAGTCCTCCAGAAAATCTTTTCCAACATCACAAGATGGAAGAACGTAGAGAGGACAAATTAGGAATTGGGTATGGTTGATTTCATGGCAGCAACAATTTTTATTTTGAGCATCAAGAATTAGCTTTCATAATAGGAAAAAAATGGAGATTTTTAGTGTAGTGGGTAGATGAACTTATTTTGGTTCGAAAAAGAAAAACAAAAAAGACAGTGTCAGGAACTCATTGGATGCAGTTCTTGCTCGAAAGAGAAGACAAAAAGAAAAGCAAAACTATTGTATTTCGCACATGCTAAACTCTTTGAAACTGAAAAAAACCCAAATAAGTACGAGCATCCTAATTAACTCTTTGTGTTTTTTTTTAAAAAAAACAATTATGTGATATTTTTAAGGTCGCTGAGAATAAGAGTAAGCGCGTAAGTTTCCCATTTGATCAATAGATCATCTATATCAAAATTAAGAGATCATCAAAAAATTTACTTTTAACAATTTAATCAAAGATTTGAATCTAATAAATTATAGAATAAGTATAGTTTAAGACCACCAAATCAAGCACTAATCTATATATTAATTATCAATTACCACCGACTGGGCAGGTTTTGATAGTATTGTACGGAGGAAAGGTCCTCCGAAGTTCGAAGTCAAAAACAAAATTAGTGGCATGATTATTGTAACAGTACAATATTGGTGCTTGTGCCTCGACTAACATATACAAGAAGAAGAAGAAGAAGACGAAATGATGGGCATGTAAAAAAGAGACCTCTTCTATCCCTTTTGTTGCAGAATTTCCACCACAAGTGGATAGGAGCAAGCTGCTTCATTATAAATAATCTACATATTATAATACAAGAAAATAAAATATCCTCAATCCCACGTTATATAATTTTTTTTAACAGCAACACGAACAAAATTAATAATGCATCAATCCCGCTTTACCTTTGTGGCTATATGTTAATTAGCTAGGAAACATAGAAGTAGATTAAAGGATAAAATGGAGGTAGAGGTGGTATAAAATAGGAATGATGACAATGACATTTCCCAAGGGAGGGAGGGGATGGTGATAACTTTGCCTTCGTTATGAAGAATCTGTGTATCCTCCATTGATGATCGTTTCCCAAACCCACATTAATCCATTGAAATATTCAAGTTCCTGCAGGTCTCTATAATTGCAGACTGAATTCTTATCTGCCCTTTAATTGGAGAAAAAAGTGACTTTGTACTTGTGAAGATCCCACCTTTTTCAGGATAAAAAATGCCGCTGCTTTTAGGGTTAGGGCAATTATGCACTAATAAAAGCCAAATTCTGCGGCTGCCAGAAGGACTATCAATCGCACTACTCGTATCTAATAATTTTTGTCATTATACCTTATTGATTGGGGCAAAAGAAATAATGAATCTTGATTCCTGCCTAGTAATATTTTCCCACGTTTACAGCAAGGTGATATATATCGTGAAAGGGAATTTGGACTAATTAACCTCTGATCCAGGACCAGTTTTCCAAATGAAATTGATAGCTTGATCTCCACTTTTTCAAGCACGTGCCTACAGAGGAGAACATGAAATAAACGTAGACAAAATCTGTGCAAGTGAAAAGGCTGAAGAGATAGCAACATAGAGCCATCAACATGCCAAGAGAGAAGTCTGGACTCTGGAGTCCATCCCATCAGCTTGAAATTTTCAGAAATTAGCACAAATAACAGAAAATTAAAATCATAATTTTTCATAAAACAGAAATCATGACATGCTTGTCCAAACTCACGATTTGAAAAGAAGAAGAAGAGGAAGTAATATAATAAAATCGAGATGGATTTTACAGTGCCTAGCTAATTATTCACACTCCTTTTTACTAATATTGCTAAATATTAATTAATCACCTATAATTAATAGCCAAATACTCTTCCTTCTCCTCACTTAACATCGCAATACTCTCCTCTCTCAAAATCTTCTTCTTATCAGCAATAAACGTCTCAACGGCATGCCTAAATTCGTCATTATCCATCTCCTGCATCGACTTTTTCGCGGCGGCCGGAGTGTTATAATTAAGGCGAGTACTGGTCTTGATCACAGACGACGTTTCCCAGCTTCCAGTCTCTGTCTCCGATCTTCCAAACTCTCGTGAACATTCCCTATTCTCTTTTCCACTCCGCGCTGATCGCGTCCTCCTGCAACGCTTCTGCTCTTTCAACAGCGTAAGATCACGAACTGGCTTCTCCTCCATTTCAACTTTGGCAGCATCAACAGTTTTCTCCCAGCAGACTATTTGTTTGTCTTCGTAAAAGGTATCTGTCTCACGGACTGGAAGATCCTTCTCCTCTACCTGAACTGGTTTCTCTAGCAACGACGAAACAACCAACTGTTTGTCCTCGTGGGTTGTTGTTTTCCAACGAGGAGAGGAGTTGGTGGAGAAGGAAACGTATTCGTCGTAGATATCGGCTTGGAATGGGGTGTCGTTTTGGTCATTGTTGTGGGCTGTTGTGGATGAAAGATAGACAATTAGAATTATGAACATGTTTGCGAGCACAAAAACATAGATTTTCCGGTTAGAATAGGAGAGATAATGAGAGGCGATTTGTGTTATGACAGGGAAGCAAGAGAAGGAGCACCAAAGCAAGACTAAAGCTCCCACTGCTTCCAAAAAGTAGTAAGAGTATCTCTTTCTGTTGTACCTTCTCATAGCATCGGCTTTCTCAGCCTTCACTTTGTCAAATTCAATGGACAACATTGTTGGTTTGTGGGGTTTTGATTTGAAGAAACTAATTGAAAAGAAAAGGCAATTGGAGGATGTACGAGAGGCGTATATAGAGAGGATGAAGAGAACTTCGGAGGGATTTGGGGTTGCTCGTGGAAGAGGATTTTTATAGAGAAGGAAAGTGAGGGGAATTAGGGATCATACAGAGAGGGATGACAGTGATATCGAGTGAAGGTAGCCATTAGCTGCTTCTTTACTGGTATTATATATCTTGCCTTATCTGGTTTGGTTTTTCTCAAGGAGGGTTCCTTGGAGGGAGAAAAAGGGAAGCGACAAATACAACACAGATTCCTTGGTGGGGAAGTACTGAGTAGGGTTTTTTTTATAGAGATATCGAGCCTGAGAATGATCCATTTTATGCATACATAGATAGATTCATGTTTTTTAGATTCCTCTGTTTAGCCACGTGGACGGTTAAAATTTCCGGCTCAATGGATACTCGAAAAAAAAACCCGACTCGATGGAGAAAAAAAGCATCTTTGTTTGTTTTTTTTAAAAAAAATTTAATCTCTATATATTCTATTTTATTTAAATTTTTTCTTAACATTTAAATTCAGTTAATTTTTATGTTCAATCCAATCATAATTCTTTTAATTGTTATTTTTTATATTTGCATTATTTTTTATTCATTTTTTTTTTAATTTCATTCTTTAATAATTTTGTTTTTTTGTTTTTTTTAGAATTGCTTTTAATAGGGCTACCTTGATTTTATAATTCGAATTATAAATTTAAAAGATTAATTTGAATTAATTTTAGTTTTTTTTAAAATATATTTTTTTCATGTAATCTCAATTCCATTACTAGTAATGAATTCGTGGGAAAGGTAGGACCAGTTCTCGTTCTCGTTTTCACTTTTTTTCCGTTTTTCATTTTTTACATATGACAAATCAATTGCAATCTTGCCATTTTCACAAATAATTGCAAATTGAAATATTTTAGCTTACATTCACGCGTCGACACGCACGAGTTGATAGTTGCGATGCAATTGTTATTGCTATTTTTAGTGAGGGTATTTTGATGCGGATCATGATTTACAATGTTTTTTTTTAATTGCAGATATAATTTTAAAAAATAATTTTAAATAAAAAAATTAAATTTTAATAGAATATTGTTTGAACCGTATTCTCAAACGGGGTCTCAGTTAAGTAAATTGATAAATTTTTCTTTTCAAGGATAAATTTTATTTAGAAATGTAGTAATATAATATTATTTTTTATTTCTTAAAATTTATTTTTGATATGAAAATATTAAAACAATAAAAAACACAAAAATTCTAGAATTTTTGAAATTGAGGTCGAAGCACAGTGCTAAACATGATATTAATCGGTCATGTCTTACGCTGCTGTATGGTTAATTTATCCATATAGCCATTAAAACAAAATCATTACTTGATGGGATATGATCCATGGTCCAATGAATGCCGGGAATACATGTAAATTCATGCCATGATATTGTTCGAAACTCCTTCTATGTCATAATAATGATCAGCCAAGAAAGAAAAAGCAATAGGGTACTTCATGATCAAAGTGAATCTTTTAGCACTGGGTTTCCATGGGAAATCCATGAGTTCTTGAAAAAGGACAGAGTGGATAGATATAGCTCTCATGGGACTTTGTGGTTCGGTCGTGGAAGATGATGAAACCCATGAAGTACTGATTGGTTTGATTATTCCAGATAATACCCAGTGAGCCAAAAAGGCCTTCAATGGCCAGCGATCCACGCCGCGTGAAAGTCACTGGCTGCCACCCTTTTTAGGGTTCGGGAAGTGACCAGGACCAGTAGTTGTGCAGGTAGAGATGAGTCATGGGAGGGGAATATCATGTGACTTCAATGGCAGTTGAAAAAAAATTAAAGTTCGAGAGATTATTTTAAAAGATTTGTGACAACATAAATATTAAATATCATGTTCTCTTTGATAATGAATTTACGTGTTCATGAAAATTTAATGAAAAAGAAGCTAAAAAGTTTGGAAGGGAAACTACAGTGATTTTCCTTGACTGCTTCAGCTAAAATATTTTAATCTTCAATAGAACCATCACAGTTTGGCTGTGGAAAGGGAGGAAGGGAACTTCTTTCGGCAGGCACTTTACAGGTGCAAGTGCATGGGATATTGAAAAAAGGTTTAGACATGATTGGGGGTCCCAGAAAAATATGAAGGAAATAATTCATCTCTAGGGTTTATCGGAGAACCTATCATTCAATTGTACTATAAGCCTTTTTTTCAAGCCAGCATTTCTAAAGATGCTAGTCCTTGTAATGCTCCTTGATGTTTTGTATTTTTTTAAAAAAATTTATTTTTTATATTAATACATCAAAGAAGCATATATTTTATACCAAAATACCAAACATATATTTAATGGTTTTTGAACCCTTTTTGTGCTATGAGATGCAATTTCTTTCTAATTAGGTTTTATATAAACAATCATCATAAGAAATATATATCTTCCACGACTTTATCTAATAAGATATGAATCCAAAACCATAATTTGAGAGACAAATTCAGTGACAAACTTGGGATAAGCTTCAAATTAAGACTGACATAGGCAGGCATGTAACAAATACCCGGAACCACTAATATTTACCAAGTGCCAACTCAACCAACACGTCTGGGATCGATTAACTAATTCATTGTTTCTAAAAAAGTGCATGCTTGCATATAATTAAGAACATCAAGTCATAGTCATGCTCGCCTTTTGTTTCGTAATAAACTTTTGACTAGACAGCCAACGGTTCATGAATGCAAGTGTTTAATAAATTAGAGAATTACCAAGAAAGAGCATCGATCGAGGTCTCCTCCACCTCCCCGTTTTGACTAAGTATTTGCTTGTTATTACGGCTAAAACATGGTTTCCAATCAGGCACTAACACGATTTCGTGGAAGATTGTACTGTTAGATATTTTTTCACAATAAGTCTTATATTGAAATAAACCGTCTCTATCATTTTTGCTGGATGTGAAGAATCAGGTCAAATTTGAGTATTATTTATTACAAGTATGAAATATACGCGTTGATTTTTAAGTTAAAGTATGCCCACTAATAAGTACGAAATTTCAAGGCATCATGCAGTTGTTTGGATGAAATCTTATCCCGAGTGTTCTAACTCTGACTCGTGACAACTTTATGAGCTTGCCCTCCTCATGAAGAAAAAATAAAGAAAGGTGAAGAGGAGGAGAAATGAAAGGGTAATTACTCTTGATTTAGACTGGATAAGACTAACATGTTACGATGGTTGATAAGAACATGACTTTTTCTTCAATCCTCCATGACTACTAATTAAGATTATGTTTGTTTACGAGATACACACTGCCTAATAGATCGATGGAAAATTCAGAGAGAATTAACTACAACTTGCTTTCTTTTCTACAACTTGTAATGAATAAACTATTGCTTGAAAATGGCTATGAAGTCATGATACGTGTTCATCAAATCGTTGGTATATGTTTTATTTATTTGTTTCTTTCTTTAGAGAATTAATAAAGTGGGAATCAAAGTCTAAAGGATAGAAGCCGACCAATTATAGTGCAGTCAACTTAATTTTATTCCCTGAAAGTGCAGTGTCAAAAACATCTACGACTTGTCGGATTAACAGGTTTCGTCTTTCCAAAAGTGAAGTTTGGGCTGTCAGATTATCGACAACGAGCTACGTGTCACAATCCGAATGCTAGGATTTTTAGGTTGCCACAAGACAAATCACAACACTTTCCCCATAGGTGCACTTGGCGCGATAATCTTGAGAAGATGGAACGAGAATCGTTCTCTGTTTTAAGACTCACTTGTCAATGACTGCTATGGCTTGGGTTTGGGTTTGTAAAAAAGAGCATGGACTCGGCAGACATGATTCTAAGCAAGAGAACATGGCCATTTCTGCTGGGTACAGCTATCCGTGGATACATTGATGTGGCGTAGCTTGGTCTCTTCGGAGCACATGGAGGATGCAGGAGTTGGCCCAAGATAGTGAGAAAGGAACACTCACATGGGTTTAATAAAGCCCCTTCGATTTTAATCGGTCGAGGTTCCATAAGAGGGAAGGCCTAAAACAAGTTCGGAATTAATTGAATAAGAAATGAGCCCATGAACCAAAAAGAAAGGGATAAATCACTGCCACCTCGCTATTCAGGCTATATTTTCCTCTATCCAAGCAAATGGGCACCCACCGCTTAATACCTGCCTAATGCACTCGCTTGAAAGGTCTGCTCGGCGGAAAATTATTTTCCGGTGGCCCGATAAGCATACTAACAAGTGAAAATACCCTTTCAAATTGGATGACTTCAGAATCTATTGCTGCAGTCCGTGCGCACACACGTCTGTATGTATTGCCAACAATGAGACAAGCCATATCCCGTTATGGACAGGACACACTGCAATCATAACACACCTACACATCGAGGTCTCATCACGAAACCTGTGTCATGTCTGAAAGTCCTAGCTTTAAACCGAGCGTAGCGTGTTTAAAATTAAGATTGTAATTAATTTTTAAAGCAATTTTTATTTATAAATATATTAAAATTATTTTTAACATTAACACATTAAAATATCTAAAAATATCAAAAAAAATATTAATTTGAAGTTAAAAAAATAAAATAATTCAATTTTTTCAAAAATATTTTTAAAAGAAGAAATTAAACAGGGCGAAATAACATTTATCCCCCAAACTTGAACACGGCACGGCTAGAATCCAACAATTGAACGGGGAAAACAAAAATCTTTACTGCTAAACCAAGCGGTCGAGGACCATCACCGCCGAAAATGAAATCTTTATCACTAAAACTATGCTGTTGTTGTCGACACTGCCACCCCTTAACTTTCTAAAAAAAATGAGGGTCCAACTGAAATTTCGACCTCATAAATTCACAACTTGTGTTTTGAGGTCATTTGCCTTGCCAGACCACCGTGGAAGCACATCAAGTTGCAAGCTTACTCTCCACCAAGCCCCATACAATTGCATTTTGACTTCCTGTCATAAATGTTTCTACGTTATCCTGGTCTTCGCTAGCCTTCTCAAAGACAAGAACTTATTAGGATCCCCAGTTATGTGCCAAAAAAGACATGACGAAAACTTTGAATTCCAAATGTGCAGCAAAACTGGCTTCAAGTTTACGTGTCTGTCATCTCTCAAGAATGTCAAATTTATTGTGCTTGTTTGTTCTCAAATCTTCAAGAGAGGTTTACTCTTACTACTCTGATACTAGGGGACAATAAAAAAAAATGCTGATCCATCCCGCTATAAATACAACCACTTCCAACAGCAAAAAAATACACCCATTTCCCAGTTTCAAAGACTAGACAGAAAATATGGCTAACCTACTAAATCATGTACCTTCTTTGGTCCTGCTCTCCCTCTTCCTCTTTCTCCTCGTATCCACTGGTATGATGCATGATCACAGTTCTTTCTATTCTGTCTTCAGTTATCTTTTACATTGTCACATGTATATGATATATCAACTTATTAGTCCTTTTGTGGCTTCCCTATGAGTGTTAGTTTTGAGAATTCATGAATGTATGGTAACTTAATTCTAGGTTGCGGAGATGCTGATGACGGAAGCAAAACTTTGCCAGAGGCGAAGCAAATTCTGGTAACTGTGCTCGTGAATGCAAGACGTTGCAAAGGGCAGTTCATGGAGCTTGCCATGCACAGTTCCCAGGATTTGCATGTTTCTGCTACTTCAACTGTTAATCAAGTCTTAAACTCTATGCCAGAATGATGATGATCAAGTTTCATCATCCAACTCCAAATGAATGATACTATAACTACCCTGTGTGCTTGGTATCTATCAAATAAGCCATCTATGGCTATTATGAGTTGCATCTATGTCCTTCGAGTCAATGTTTAATTGTGTCAGTGCAATAAGTTGCCATTAAAAGTATCCTTTTCTTCTATACATGTCTGCATCTATGATAGCCTCTGTGCAAAAAGAAAAAAAAAAGGCTTAAGTACCACCACACTTAACCCCGTTCTAAGACATCAAAAACTTCAATCTACAACTCCCATTCCCTTGAAAGCTGAAAGAAACGTAGGCTAATTTAAAAATTAACACCCACAGCTTAACATTTGAAAGGAATTCCACAACATGCTCCGTGTATGAACATCCTCCGAGACTTGATTCTTAAACAGGTTTCCATCAGAACAACGGATTATGCAACAATGCAGAAGTCATTTTTTCCTTAACCTCACATAAACCTAAAATGTCAGCACTCTAAAAATTAACCCTTATGATATAGTTATCCGGCCGAGTACATTCCAGTTCAATTATTTCTATTCTGCTATAAATCCAGCAACTAACAAAAAATAAACACAAGGCAATGCAGCATCATATAAGCCCACAAAAGATTCACTTTTTAACAACAAAAAATAGGCATTTCATCAAACAGGTGTGCATCATTTTACAATTACCAGACAAACCAAACCAAACCAAACCAGAGCCCCCGGATCACCTCAAACAATTATCCATACCTTATGGTTTCTATTTCTTCTTGCCCCCTTTACCAGCAGAAGATTTTTTCCTGGTAGGCAAAATAACCTCACCTTTAAGTACAGGAATTTCCATAATCTGCGAAAGCCCTTCGTATTTCTTACGGAACTTCTCCACCTGGTCAGCATCTACGAGAACACCGGACCGATTTCCGAGGTAAAACGGATGGTTGCCTGACCACACATCCACCACGTACTCTTGCTTGGTCCCACCTGTTGTCAACACTAGCTCTCCATTGCAATACACCTTGGCGTCTTGATAGAACTCTGGGTGTATTTCTTTCTTCCTGCACGTCACTTGCAGCCCGTAATTCCCTGCCGCACTCACTTTCACCTGCAATTAATAAAAAATAATAATAAGTAACCAAGATTTTTAAAAATATTTATTGTTTTACGAGGGGTTTAGGGTAATCTTACCTTTTTGATGGGTGGGAGAGGAAGGGGGATTGGTTTGGTTTGGAGGAAAGTGTTAGTCAGACTAAGTGCCATTTCTTGTGTCTGTGAGGTAGAGAGGAGATGGGGTGGTGGTGATGGAGTATTTGTTGAGGATGAGGTTATTTGCGGTCATGGGCTTTTTGGTGCTGGCTGTGTCTAGCTCGATCTTTTTTCTTTTTCAATTCTGGGCCAGCATTTATGATTCTCTTGGGCCAGTCCTGTAATGCCTGAAATATTTGAGATAGGTGCTTGAGGCACAGTGTCAAAACACGAAGTTAAATTTTATCGGATTAATCCTCGTAGTTCAACTACTGGTTTAGATTTTAAATTTATTTTTAAAAAATTATCAATTTAAATTTTACAAACTTCATGATCATTATAGGTTTACATGATCGTTAATTTTAAAACTCATGGAAT
>Ga0325405_1003029_pt1 | contig 17338 bp, 6 predicted proteins | sample PopdelMetagenome_21_FD_205663 | JGI IMG/M metagenome (GOLD analysis project Ga0325405, IMG submission 205663) | Populus deltoides microbial communities from Bellville, Georgia, United States - Xylem-Control-R2 | ecosystem: Host-associated > Plants > Phyllosphere > Stem > Wood/Secondary xylem...
GATTTTTTCTTTATCAAAAAAGAATAATTAAGAATCCCAATCTAGCTAAACTATTGTCCCTTGATTTTCTTAATTTTACAAAAGAATAAACTCTTTTTTAAATTTAAAAGACAGTTTTTAATAGAGTTTGCATACAAATAGAAAACTTAATTATATATTTTTTTAATTTAAAAATAAAAATCATATTTTTAATAGAACTTGTATACAAATAGAAAAGACAATTTTTTTTAAAAAAACGTATTTAATAAATTACGTGGAAATAACGTATTTCAATAGATTATGACAACGGGAATAACATAACTTATTTTAACAAAAAGACCACAAAGTTGATTGAAATGAACAAAAGCACTAGTAATTTCTCCACCTTTGATAAAGCCACGTGTGATGATCAACGCCCACACAACCGAAAACACACTAACTAACCTTTTCCACGTTGAAGGAATAGAAAGTTTTTAAATTGTTTTTTTATTTAAAAAAATATTATACACACCTTTTGAAACATATTTTTTTTTGTTTTTTTTTTTAATGATGAGGACACGTTGCATGATACAGATGAGATGAGGACAGAAAATAAATCCATATTCATCCTTCCTAGCTATATTAAACCGAAAGAAAAATCTTTGTGATTGCTTCTCCAATAACATTATTTGGCATGTTCTTAGCAAGAGTGAGAGATTATTTGGTGGAAGGATAATATTGAAATAATTACATAAAAGAAAGGATGTAATTGAAGATTGTGCGAAAAAATAACAAAAAAACATTTAAAAAAACAATAAAAACGACACCCCAAATCTAATATATAAGAGTGGTGAGTGATCTTGATTAACGGATACTGTAACCGATTCTCCTCTCTCTCTCTCTCTCTCTTAAAGAGAAAACCAGAACTTCCAGGATTCCACTCGACTCGACCCGTCCTGATTCACCCAGCCGTCAACTCACCAATCGAACTAAGATGATGAAAAAAAGAAGCAGAACGGACCTCGATCAAGCAGTAGTTAATGTTTGTAAACGCGAACTCGGTCAGCTCTCCACTCGCGATTTCGCTCACCGTCTCGCCGCCTCCGAGGTAACTCACCGATTCCTCCCCTTTTTTTCTAATTATTCCGCCATTATTGATAAACTTAATTGATCAAGGGCGTGTTTGGTTGTTGTTTTTTTATTAGGATCTTGTATTGAGGCTTGAAATACACAAGAAGTTGGAGAAGCACGAAGGGTGCGTGAACACGCTGAGTTTTAATTCTGGTGGTGATGTTTTGATATCGGGCTCAGATGACCTGCGGGTGATTTTATGGGATTGGGAAACTGGGCGTGTTAAACTTTCCTTTAATTCGGGTCATCGTAATAATGTGTTTCAAGCCAAGTTCATGCCTTTTTCTGATGATCGGATTATTGTTACTTGTGCTGCTGATGGCGAGGTAAATAATATAAAATATAAAAAACAGCATTCTTTTATCTGATATCTCTATTGTTTTGCCTGTATGTTGGTGATTGTGAAGAAAGCGTAGATTTTTAGTTGAAATTCGGTTTTGAAAAGGGTTGGCTTTTGGTATCCTTAGTTCTTAAAAAAACGGGTGTTTTTTACTTGTCGGAGATGTTAATCATTTTCGAATTATGGGTTTAGTCGTTTAAGTAAAGAAGAGTGACTTCTTTGCCAGGTGATGCAGTGGATGTTGGTAATAGATTTTTAGTTGAAATCCATAGCCGGTTTTGAAAAGGGTGTGCCTTTTAATATCACTAAAAATCGGTGTTTTTTTTTTTTTTTTAATTTTTTGGAGATGATATTTGTTTTTTTGAATTGTGGGTTTAGCTATATTTTAAAGAAAAAGAGAAGTGATTTTTTTTTTCCAAGTAATGGAGTGGATGTTAGTGTGTCAAATTTTATGATATGCATTGCACATGATGTGTTGCCATCTTATTACTGCCTTGTTTGAACTTAACTGTTTGGAATGAGTTTTATATTGGTGTGTTTTGTGCTAAAGATTTAGGGCTTTTGACATTTTCCTGGTATATTCTGAATTCAGGAATTGCTTATTTTTTCAAGAGAGTTTAGTATGCATGATTTTAATGTTGTGTTGCTTGTATTAACAAGGAACATTTTTTCGATTTTAGATTCGACAAGCTCAAATTCTCGAAGGGGGAGAAGTGAAAACTATATTGCTTGGAAAACACAAAGATTCACGAGTTCATAAGTTGGCTATTGAACCTGGGAGTCCTCATATATTTTATTCTTGTGGCGAGGATGGAGTGGTTCAACATGTGAGTTGTGATTACCCTTGCTAATTACAATTTTAGTTCTGCTCTTGCTTTTGTTAGAATTAATAAGAAATCTTGTAAGCCTAAAACAATTGCCTGCAGCTATCACCTTGCATGTTGTTATTCTTGATTTTTGAATAGCTGGGTTTATGCAATTATGTGACACTGTCATTGTGATTTCAGTTTGATTTGAGAACTAGGTCTGCCACAGAACTTTTTACTTGCCGATCCATTAATGATCCAAGGAGTTTCCAGCCATATGTCCATCTAAATGCCATTGCTATTGATCCAAGAAACCCGAATCTCTTTGCAGTTGGGGGAATGGACGAGTTTGCTAGACTTTATGACATCCGCAAGTATAGTTGGGATGGGTCAAGTGATTTTGGTCAACCTGCAGATTACTTCTGTCCTCAGCATTTGATTGGTAATGGGGATGCTGGAATTACAGGCTTGTCATTCTCAGACCAGAGTGAGCTTCTAGTCTCATATAATAACGAGCTCATCTATCTTTTTACAAGAGACATGGGTTTGGGAAATCCTCCATTTCCATCCTTTTCATCCCCAATTTCAATGGGCAGTGATACTAGTGAAGTAGAACCTGGGTCTATAGCATCTTCATCATCTATGGATGTGGATGGGAAAAATGCTGCCCAAGCTTATAAGGGGCATAGAAATTGTGAGACTGTGAAGGGTGTGAGCTTTTTTGGGCCAAGATGTGAGTATGTTTCTAGCGGCTCTGATTGTGGTCGGATATTTATTTGGAAGAAAAGGGGTGGAGAGCTTATTCGTGTTATGGAAGCAGATAGGGATGTGGTAAATTGTACTGAGCCTCATCCTCATACCATGGCGCTTGCTAGCAGCGGAATCGAGTCTGATATAAAAATATGGACTCCAAAGGCTATTGAGAGAGCTACTCTGCCGACAAATATTGGACAGGTATGCTTTATTCATCCAGTTTGTTTTGAAATCCATATCCTTAAAAATCTTGTCATTACATTATTTTATGAGAGTTGAATTAACTAGAAATAGTTTATATATTGTAATGATAAGGTTCAAAAAGAGAATCCTTTTCTGCGACTTGAGAAAGATTCAACTTTCATTGGACCAATGCCAACAGTCAGTTTGGTAGCTTTATCTTTGATCCAAGTTCTTGAAAGGGAATAATAACTGAATTTTAATTTTGCAAACGGAACGTTTTCAGTTTAACTTTTAAGTATTCTTGGAGACTGTCATCTTCTCGTTCTTTTGTCCCAAACTTTCACGTATGGGAAAAAAGGCAAAAAAACACAAAAAAAACAGTGGTGTTGTGGGGATTTAAAGTGGACAGATGGTAGGCTAAAACTTCCCGGTCTGGTTGGCTTATTCCACTGAGCTATTAAAGTCTATTATAAAATTTTACTCCATTACAAGCATTGTGATGATAATGGATCCACATTGCTACAATATCCATGTATAGGCTATATGGGGCAGCAGGGGAACTAATTTCTCAGCTGTTACTTGTTTTCGAAAGGTCCTGATGCGTGATTGCTATTGGTTTGGCTTGAGTGATTACGATGACAATGATTATTTCTCTGATGACGACGACGACGACGACGACGACGATGAAGACAGTGATGATGTTGATATTGATGAAGACAGTGATGATGCTGATATTGATGATGACAGTGATGATGATTGTGATGATGATGGTTGTGATTGTGATGATGATAATTTTCTTGGCAGTTATGATGATTGTTGATTCTGATTTAAACTTTTGCTCAGGTGAAACCAAAGGCTAGGGGATGGATGTACCGCTTAGCTTCCCCGGAGGATTTGATGTTGCAATTATTTTCACTTCAAAGGCAGAGGACTAGCCCAGAAAGCGTGGTGCAGAACTCGGTTATGGATAGCGAACTTCTAGAGCTTATACTATCATTCAATGCTAACAGTGACGTTTCTTCAGATGATGGAGGAGATGCTGCAAATCACGATGACTCGTTGGGTTAGGAGATGCCATTTTGTAACCTTTTGGCCTGTGAAAAAGCGGTAGTTAAATGTACATAGTATACGGTTTTAGCTTTGACTTTTATTGAGCTGTGTTGCAAGTTTCCATGCCTGACTGGCTATGTTATTCTGCATTTAAATTTTTCGTTCACCAATTGTTACTTCCTCTCGTTTTTCTGTATATTTTTTTCTGTTATATAATGTCTTCCAGCCAAATTTGCGGATTACAGAAACGACTTTTAGGCTGCTACATAAAATTCTTAAAACTCAAGACCATGCAAATTCCTTGGCTGTTCTCTGCTTGTCAATGATGTCATTCCCAGATCATGGCTGGTATTGTTATTTGAAATATTGTTGCTGTCAGTAAATGAAGCTTGAATCGATATCTGGGAATTATGCTGCTCCGCCCTCTCGATCATTCCTGTTATAAAAAAATTATGGTCCAGGAAATGTGATGAGGATAGAGCAATGATTGGTGGCCATAAAAGCGTTCTCTCGGAACGGAAGTATCTCGACAAAATTATGTGTTCTCCTCGACGGAAAGCATTTGTTCATCAACAGCTATCCATGGAGCCTTTCACCTGGATTGATTAAAAACATGGGGAGTTTCTACTAAAATTTTAACCCAAGAATTTTGAACAGCTCCATGTGTTTTTTTTTTTTTTTCTTGAGAAAATTATGTGACCACCCCTTCAGCTGTGAAAGCTCAAGAAAGTAGTTTTTGTACGACATACATTGATAATCTATCATTCCATTTAAGAAAACTGCTGGCTTTAACTTGGTTACAAACAGAAATTGCAAATATTCAAGATAAATCGGATTGAATTTATTAAAATATAATTCGGGATATGAGATCGAAACAACTATATATAGAAAAGCGAAAAGAAATTATAAAATTCAAGACCTAATAAAATAACTTGATATCAAAAATGAAAAAAAAAATCAAAAAATATATTGGTGAAGAAGAAAACCCAAGTCAATTTGGGCTAACTTGACGAACCTACAATCCGTCATATGAGATTATGATAAAAAAAAATCAAACAAGAGACCTAGTAAAAAAAAACCAAAGTTCAATAAAAAAAATATAAAAAATAACCCGAGCTAATCCGTGTTAACTTTACTAACCCACTCTTAAAATAACCAAACATAAAGAAAAGTGAAAAAATAAAAAAGCTCAAGAGCAAATAATTTAATGCAAAATGATGAAATAAAAAAATAAGAAAAAAAATTGAGCCAACCTAGGTTGACTTGACTAATTTATCACTTGCGACAAGCGATTATGATAAAAAAAAAACTTCCAAAAGAAGCATCTAACAAAAAAGACCAAAGTTAAATAAAAAAAACATTGAGAAAGAAAATGCAAATTGACTTGGTTTAGCTTGACCAGTCCACTTTCAAAATAACGAAACAATAAGAGAAACAAAAAATAACAAAGCTCAAGGGCAAATAATTTAATGCAAAATGATGAAATGAAAAAAAAACAATATAAAAAAATTGAGGGAAAAAATGAGTTCACTCGGATAACTCAACCAACCCGACACTCGCGACATGTGAACGGGATAAAGAAAAAGACTTCCAAAAGATGAATCTATACAAAAGACCGAAATTAAATAAAAAAATGAGTACAAAAATGCAAGTTAATCCGGGTTAATTTGACTAACTCGCACTTGAGATAACCCAATATAAATAAAAGTGAAAAATCACATGGCTCAAGGGCCAATAATTTAACACCAAATGATGAAATTATATATAAAAAATCAATTTGCTAAAAAAAAACAAGTCACCCATGCTTAACTTGACTAAATTATTACCCGAGATACGAGATCAAGATAATGCAACAAAATAGAAAGTAGAACAAACAATGAAGTTAAGGGATTAATAATTAAATATCAAATTATAAATTTAAAAAAATATATTTTTTAATAAACGATTGCCTATTGGAAGGCAATCACAAAAGGATAACAAAGTAAAATATTCAATAGTAAAACAATTTAAAACTCAAACAATGTAGGCAAAATATAATATAAAAAGTAAAAGAAAATAATCATGGGTTAAATTAAAAAACAAAAAATCTAAGAAAATGATAATAAAAAAAAGTAATAAAAAAATAAGGATCAAAATTGGATAAAAGATCAAATAAAATTAAACATTGAGGGATAAAATTAAAAAAAAATAAATCAAGAAAATGATAAGAATATAGAAATAAAAAGAATGAGAACCAAAAATAAATTAAGAAAACAAATGCAATAAAATTGGAATGGATGGAATTGAAAAAAAATAATAAAAAAAGTATAAAACATAGAAATATAGCAATCAAAAATAGAGGGATCGAATCAGATAAAAAATCAAATTGAATAAAATGCTCAAGTATAAAATTAAAAAATAACTTAAAAAAACATCAAAAGCTATATAAACAATAATTAAAAGAAGAAGGGTTAAAATCGATAAAATCACAAACCAGAGGATAATTATTTTTAGAAGGTCATGGGTGAATTTATAGGGAATAAGAGAGAAAAGAAAAAAAAATAAAAAACTCTATCGCAACCAGCTAGAACTCTTTCATAAGCTAGAAAGAGAATGACTCGCCGCTCTTAATGTTGCCGTGAAAGTAGAACTTTGGTAACCGGAAGGGATCTCATGCGCTACGTAAATAGCACAGAGACCATCACGCTCTGACACATATAACGATAATTTTTTTTAATAATATTTAATAATATAGAATTACCATACAATCTCTAACCAAATTAAAAAATATCAACTAGGCCATAATAAAAAGGCTATGACACGCTTGAAATTAACCTTAGTATTTTTTTTGGATTTCAAGGGTAGTTTTGCAATTTCATTGTTTTTTAAAATGGAAAAGACGGATAATCCCCTCCATGTTCATTTTTTAAGGGGTATGATAGTAATTTAACTATGTAAATTGTTTAGGAAAAAGACTAAAAAGCTGCTCTACAAAAACTTAATATATTTTTTTTCTTTTAAGATTAAAATAGTTATTTTACTATAATAAAAAAAAAGATATTCGGATCAATTTAACAAAAGATAATTGTACCGTCAGTGGCAAGCGTAACCAGTTTTTTATCTCAAGGGTAAAAACATAATTACATAGCTTTGCTACAATGAATAGGGAGACGTGTCTAGGGCACAGTAAATCACCTATTCCTTGTAGTTTTTTTTGTAGTTTTTTCCCAGCTGTAGTTAAACACGATTTTGCTTCTTTGTGATTGAAGAAGATTCATATCATTAAATTCTAATCTCCCATCTAAAGAAAAGGCTGAGGCATAAGGATTTCTGGCAGGTGCTTGTAAGCGAATTGAACGTCTATTATGCATTTAACAGTGTGGAGAATTTCTTCCAAGGTCTGTTCTTAGCTTTCTTATGAGGGGCTCTCTGGAATATCACCATTAGTGGTACATGAAGTTTGTAGAGAACTTCCTCCTTGTACAGTAAAAAGGTAATTCCAATCACACTAGGTCTAGGCTAGAATGCTGTTGCTGCTGCTTTTGTGACTTGAAATAGGAGGAGCAGCCCTTATCAGAAGACTCTGAAAGAACGCAATCATCTGCACAACATTATTCATGACATTAAATCCATGAGCCATCAGAATGAAGGAAAATTCTAGTATTACAGTAGAAAAGAGGGATTAGGGTAAAGCTCATACTGTTGCAAATCCAATGCACACAAAAATGAAGCCAGGGAAATTAAATGGTGCATCCTCAGACAGGAATAAAGCTGGAGAATAGAAGGAGAAGTTAATTCTAAGAACTTCAGTTCATAAAGTTTCACTTTTGTCAATTTTCACATACCTGTCAGAGGACTATAGATTAAGGGGGAGATGATGTTTGCCAAGGAGATTATTCCTGAAATGCATCCTTGAGCCTTCCCCTGAGATGAGTTTTTATGAGTTGAAATGAAAAGAAGAAAAATATGAATGAATTGGGGTGTCCTTATTCCTCTAGTTAAAAACGTGATCAGTTAAAGATGGATGGGCTGCATTTAACGATTTTGCTCTTTGTTGACAGTTAAAATGCAGATCAAAACACACAGAAGATTGGTTCTGATGACTTTCTGAAAAGTTTGAGCCTGTAAGCACGTTTACAATATACAGAGAAAATGGAGGCTATCAGTATCAAGCATAAGACTTCAGCCACTCTTAACTAAGAGTTACCTGCTCATTAGGCCCTATTTGTTTCGACACGATGCTGCGTAACTGTGGAATTACATCAGTAATAAGAATTCCTCAGTCAAAGAGATCTTTCATGAAGATGAGAGTAAATTACTTACACACGGAGGGATGAAAACTGCAAAAACCGAAAAAATGGTAGTGGCATACGGGACCTGCTCACAATGGAAACTTACTTTCAGTGTCATAAGCAACAAGAATCGGAAAAGAAAAACAATAAGAGAAATCAACATCTTCTTACACATGGTCCACCAATTTCATAAAAACAAGAAATCAGAAGATAGAATTAAAAAAACTGACATATAATACCACGAACTCAAGAAGAAAAGGACAATCTGGAATAAAAGATGCAAAAAAAATGTAAATTAGTTGAAGCATTACCCAAGCTGAGCATGCTACACTGTAAAGCAGTGCCTGCAAGATTTCAGGTAAAATCACCAGCATTTTAGGCTCAACTTGTGTTGTTTTAGTTCATCAGCATGAATAAACGCAAACAAGCTAAGTAAGGTTAAGGCTCTTACATTTGCAATGCCCCCTAAAAGCCCTATTGCCAGTAGTTTTTCCTCTGCTACAAGTGGTGCCAACAAGGGCATGAAAAGCAGCTGTGAAATTCACTACAATTGGGTAATAAGCTCCGGTGACTGGATTTATTAGCCGACTATTATGTGATAAGAAACGCAAAGGAGTAGAAGATAATGAGAGGAAAGAAATAAATATTTTAGCAACACGCAATTTTGTAAATGCGTACCTGTGATGCCATTCCTGAAACACCAACAAGTAGCATTAGATCAGCATACTGGTTTTTGCTGAAGTGAAAACGAGCCTTCAAGTAGTACTGCATGGCACAAATCATTCAAGTTGGAAACCAGAAATTCTGATGAATGTTTTATTGATATTTCCTAATATGCTGTCTCATTTCAGGGTTGTTCAATTGTGTTTTCAACTTTTACTTAGTTGTTCTTGTTTGTCTCCACTTAGTTCAACATTTTATACTTTAACTGAGAATTTGAATTTCCCAGAAGTTTTTGGCGTTCTAATCTGCTCTATTGGTGGAAAAGGCATTTTCAGATTATTAAGATTGACGATCTATAAAGAGAGTAACATCACCATTAAGGAAGAGAGTTTTGTACCATGATAGAAGCCTGCAGTCCACCATATGAAAGACTATAGAAGAATGCAACAATTGCTGCTTGCGAAAATGTTACGCTGCAACACAGTCACAGAATCTGATATCATACTAGAAGAACATTAACTATGGCGGTTCGAGTAAAGCACAAGATGTTTTGCATTTGCCTCATAGTCAATCCTTAGCTACCCCTACCTGCTCTTCAGCAAGCTAATCATATCCTGAATTGATGGAATCTTCTTAGATACCATTGGCTTCCTTGGTAAATCACCATCATCTTGACGGTGATCATCCTGTCCGCTCTTCAAGATTGGCTGCGTCAAATTTTCGCTATGTGGTAGACTTTCCTCGAGGAAGATTCTCATGTACACGGCGGCAAGCATTGACAACAACGCAGCAACCTAGAGTGGACTAACAATGTTATCAGTAGCCAAAAGAGGGGCGCACTTCTTTAAGGTATTTTTAGCAACAGAAACCTGAAATGTCAAAGCAGCGGAGAGGAAACGAGCAGCTAAGGTTCCACAGACAAGCGCGGCTGTTGTTATGCCAGACAGAATTCCAAATACTGATGTTCGTTGTCTCTCTAAAATGTTGTCTGCCTGAATGTTTTTACGAGATGAAACTTAACGGTAAGAACTGCCTCACGACATATCGTTTGGCAAGCAAAAGTTGCTACAAAGTAATTAGATTGATTAGAGAGATAACTACCACATAAGCAAGAGCAAGGCAGTCGATGCTCCCTTCACAGATCATAGCTGTGAGGGTCCTGAGCGCATAGTAGGCATAGAAGAAGCCGGTTGTCCTGCTATATGCCAATATAACTGCAATAAATAGAGAAATAAATCAAATAATAATAATAATAATAATAATTTGATTTTTAATACCAAACCTTGAGAATACGTGTAAAAAAATAACAATTTTAGAAGTAAAGAAATTCAATTTCTATTTTCAATTGAAATCTTTCCATTTCAATTGCTCATGAGCTGGGCATTGATTCTTTTTTCTTCTTCAGCTTTTGTGACTCGTGACGCCAATAAGTTTTTTGGCAAAGAATATATGCAAATTTTTAATTAAATATATCGAGAATTATTTATGTTAATAAATATAAAAAATAAAATATAAATATGTTTATTCAACTTATTTCATTACAAGTCGAATAATTTTTTTTATAACACAAAAGAATTAATATGTAGATGTTCTTAAAATACTTTTTAACATTGAGTAAAAAATATAATTGTAAATTAAAAATTCAATTCTTGCATATAATAAAATATAATAAAAATTATATGTGTTAATAAAAATATGTAAGATCTCAAGTTAATTTTTAATTTAGCAAGAATGAAACAATGTTACAATTTGCTAGAGTAAAATATTATCTTCTTAGTTTTTGTATAATAATTTTTTAAAAAATAAAAAATAAAATATAGATAGGTTAAATGTAGAGTGATAAATATTTAAAGTGTAAGAAATAAAAAAAATATATTTTTTTTCAAAAAAAGTGTAAAGAAAAAACTTAAAAAATATTGTTAAAAAATTAATGATAAATAGATTAAGTGTAAAATAATAAAAATTTCAAGTAGAAAGAGAAAAATACTATTTTCTAAAAGTGCACGCAACATGAAACAATTCTAAAATTTTAATTTTTTCACCCCTACAGTCAAAACTATTAGCAAAATTTACAATTATACTATTTTTACAGAAAAATACTATTTTCTAATATTTAGAAATTGTAATAATATTGCGAATAAGACTTTCATGATGTTGAATAAATTTATTTTATTAGAAGGCTAAATTCTAAAGAAATTAAATTATCTTTTCCTTTACCGTCATTAATTTAATATGAAAAATGCAACGGCTAAAATCCAGCCTTTCCTAGATTCCCTATCACTAGCTCCTGTGCGCGGGGCCAATTACGACTGCTGTAGATTCACATGTCAGGCAATTTCAAGAGCCGTCGGACACTCATATTTGGCTGTTCCTAAGGAGACCACGACGGATGTCCAGAAAGGCCGAGAAACGTGACCTCTCTGTGATTAAAGAATTTACGAGTTTTGGAATGATTTTTCTGAAAATGAAAGAATGATAAAGACGGTTCACCAACTACAAGTTTCGTAGGAGAAAGAAAACGTGCACGGAACAGAACATCTGCTTATGACAAAAGTCAACTGTGTCTTCAGTGCCGTGGTGTGATATTTAAAAATATATTAAAATATTTTTTAAAATTCTTACCATTATCACGTAAAAACTATAAAAGAAAACATTAAAAAACCATGAATTTAATGTTTTTTTTAAATTAAATGTAATTTTAAAATTCATCTAAATGCAATAAACAGTTATAGTTGTTGTGTGAGCTGGTAGAGGATCTGAGCTATTGGACACTGGTTACTGGGTTAAAAATACAGTTGTTTTTTATAATCTAAATTAAATCTCAAACTAGAAAATTACAAGTTTTTCAAATAAACTCGGGGGGCATGCCGGGTTTAATAAATATTTGACAATAGATGAAGCTGGTTTGACAAAAACGACACCGCTAAAGCGGCCGACATGCTGCGAAGCTATGCATGCCCATAAGATAGATATTTTTGAAGGAAAGACATGCTTACGATCACACCACCGACCCGTTGTGCCCGTGGGGCCCTTGTGCACTCGGACCATATCCTTCCTGGCACTTAGGGGACAGCAATCATAGCTTGTGGATAACTATGAAATTAAGTGTATAACATATGATTACCTAAAGGAATAATGGAGAGAGTCATGGGAAGTGTGAGCAGAGCCTTCCTTCCATATTGGTCTGATAGATTCCCAATAAGCGGCAACATCACAACTGTTCCCATTCCAATAATCTGCATAATATACTAATGTTACAAACAAATTTAAAGAATAATGCACCCATGACATCAACAGTGGGAAACAGAAGTGACTTCAACTCTTAGTACTTGGACTGCTTCCGTTATGAGTATTGGACTCCCTCAATTATTACGACCCTAGATTTTATGTTCCTGTAGGAGTTGGGTAATTGTCGCTGTGATGAGAATGAAGAGAGACACACTGGCCAGCCATTTCAAATATCTGTTGTTATTTACACATCATAAATAGTATCTAAGAAAACTTACTGTGGAGGAATATTAAACAAGAATAACAGAGTGATGCTGCTTGTCCTGAAATTAAGATTGATTTTCTGGAAAAATCTAACCATTTGATCAATGGTGGGTTGTTTAACTTGTAGCTAGGATCGATCAGTGAGATCCATCTCATCAATAACTGACAGTAGAAATTCATTTCAGAAAGAATTACTCATCAAATGAATAACTTCAGTACTGCTTCTGCATCCTCAACTAGTAATTAACTAACTGGTTCTGTCATGTAAGATGAAAGTAGATGTCATTTTCTCCTAGTGAACCTCCGAGGAATAAGATCATAATATTGCCTGTTATGCAGATGGATGGATGGATGGCTATGAACATCTTTCTTGGTAGGTTTGAGTTGCAGGTGGAACTCTATGGATAGACAGAATGGACACAGAAGAGATATTGCAAGCCAAATCATACGCCATCGCCATCTACATATCCTTGCATGGCGTATATTGATATAGACATCAAGAGGATATATACTAGAAGAGGGCATATGTATATATGGCACTAAGGTTTTTTGAATTAAAAAAGATGAGTTTCTGGGAAACCTCAAGAACCCTTTTTTTTATGTGTTCTTCCAAAAGAAATGTTTTTTAAGTAGCTCTTTAATTGTCTTATGTGATTAAATTAAAAGGCACATGGACATGCACTGATTGTTTTCTAATAAAGAAAATGAGTTCATATGGAATTTCTTGAAGACCCTTTTTGGTTCTGTTTATAGTCTTCATCGTTTCTTCAGAGATCATGTAAGCCATGCAAATTAAATTAAGAAATGCATAATCAATCACCCCTACTGAGAATTCGCAATTTCTCCCATGGATAAAGATGAAGGAAAATAAATAAAAATATAAAGAGAGTAGCATACGGCTTGCTGGAATCCGGTGAGGTAAATGGCAAGAGAGCACTCATCTTGACCTGGACAAACTGCTACCATGGTGACATCGGTTACGGCCGGAAGCACCATTAAGCTAGCGAAGGTGGAGAGGAATACTGTCACAAAGAGGTGGATCAATTCTGTGAACTTCTCCATGCCCTTCTTTTTCTCAGAAAATCTAGCAATAGCCCTCTTGGTGCTGCTTTTTTCTTTAACGTTAAAACTCTACTAGCTAGCTTTACTTCTGAAGAACTTGCATACCACACTCGAAAAGGAGCAGATATTAATGGGTGGGTGGGTGGGTGGGTGGCTGCCTAGTCCTTTTCTATATATGTTTTTTCCGTCAAAAGTGGGCATAGAATGCCAATAAATAGTCAAATTAATTATAATTTTATAGCAGTTTCTAATCGCGACATTTGATGAAGTATAATGAACAATTTCTTTTTAACAACCCCACTCCAATTTCTTTTATCTGTTTTTATTACACATGTTTTTTTTATAACTACAGTTTAAAGGGGTATATGTGTCACTTTTATTATAATACATCATGCTTTAAAAACACAATATGATAAGTTATTAAATTTATAAAGCGTAATAACTATCTTGTTACGGTTATAAATAACAATATTTAGTAAATATTATATTTTAGAAGCAATGAAAATATGCTATTTTTTTAAAAAAAAAATTCATATGATATTGATCTTCTAAAATCTTTAAATTACTATTTTAAAAAAATTATAAGAAAATTCAATTTTAACCGAAAGAATGTCAAAGAAAATTAAAAAAACTCGAGTGAGAGTATTGTTTTAATTGATTCAAATTTCATGTGGGGTGAATGGTCTGGTGGATACAAGGAAGGGCACACAGTATAGAGTGTGGACTGTAGACAAATTAAAACAGTAATTAAAAGGACAAGTCTTGAAAGAACAAATCTTGAAAGGATAGTGGAGGGTATTGAAGACATTAATTATATAAATGGTGTTCCAGTACTAAAAACTTGAGATTAAGATGTTTGTTTTTTCTGTGATTTCAGGTTTGAGTCCTGTGGTTGCTCATATAATGACCACTAGAGGTTTATATAATCATTAACTTCAAGGCTCATGGAATTAGTCGAGTTGCGTGAAAGGTGACACAAACACCCATGTTAAACAAAAAATAATAATGGAGTACGATCCACTTACAAAAAGAAGAAAAATATCTACTTTTTAGCCAGTTATACGCATGGTAGTGTACCAGCTCTACCTAGCTACAGTTAGAATTTTCTGTAGCTTATAAGAATATGCATGAGAGGGACAACGTTATATATACTGTTTTTTTCGATAAAGATAAATCAAAAATCAATAATATGTAAACAAGTATCCCATAAAAAAGATAGACAAGTAGAAAAAGAGAAGGCTTGATTTAGTATATATTATATATATATAACACATAAGCGTTGCTTAACTTTTTATTATGGTGGGATATATATACGTGTTTTTGGAAGTATAGTTGTGATTGTTTATTAAAGTGTTTTTTACTCGGTAATGTATCAAAATAATATTTTTTTTTTATTTTTTAAAAATTATTTTTGACATCAGCATATCAAAATGATCTAAAAACACTAAAAATATATTAATTTGAAGCAAATAAAAAAATAATTTTTTTTAAAAGTATTTTTAAAACACAAATCTATGTCGAGGTTTTATAAATAAATAAAGGAAAAAATTGATTTGGGTGACTTAATTAAAAATCAGTTAACTTGCAACTCAATTCAATTTGATCTATTAAAAAGTAATAAAAAATACATTGATTTTTTTAAAAGCTTTATAAAATAACTTTATTTTAACCTTTTAAAAAATTTGAGTTAAATCTAGATGAGTCAACCCTCTTGAAACATAATCTAGATTTTATTTTGGTTGAGTTTAATAATTATTATAATTTATGATCTGATAAGGTTGGATCTTGTAGGGTTTAATATTTATTGTAGTTAAAATATATAAATTTCTTTCATCAAAATTAATTTTTTTTAACACGTGCTTTACTTTACCAACTCATTTTTAGAGAATTTTCACTGTTTGAAATATATAATTACATGAACTCTCATCAGTCAACTGCAGAGATAATTATTATAAAATCTTCAAATTTTATTTAATGACCATTTTAGGCCTTGACCCATACTAGTGGGCCGAAAACATAATCATTAGGCCCAATTATGCAATCGTGACTGCAGGCCTGGGCTCCACCTTTTTTTCTTAAAAAAAAAAAACCAATCTTGAGTTTTTATTTAGTAACTACGCTTGCAAGCCTTGATTATATTGGTTGGTCCAAATTAACACTAGGCAAGTACTTTCACTCACATAAATCATTAAGCCCAAATGCGCTTCATTGTGATCGTGCGAGCTATGGAATCGTGATTCTTGATCTGTAGCCCGTAAAGAAAAACTTTTTTATTTTGGATTTTTTTTTTTTGTAAAAAGATATTTTTATTATTTTCTTTTCCTCATCATTCCTGATTTTTTTTTATTATTAACGCGGGTGTCTGGGCTAATTTATGCGCAGCTCAATTAACCCTACAAACCCTGAAATTAACGACCACATAAATCTCTAGTGGTCATCATCATACCCCACTCAAGGTTGACCTTATGTCATGAATGGAGATTGACCCGATTTAATTTAATTTTTGATTAATTTTTTAAAAGATAAAAGCTTGAAATATTTTTTTTTATAAAAAAACTAGTTTTTTTCTAGTAATTTAATTTGAATTAGATTTTAGATTAGTAAGTTATCACATTAGCCTGTTACGCTACAATAAAAAAATATAATATTTTTTGAATGAAATACAAGATAAATAATTTTATCTATGCTAGTTTTTGAAATGAAATAAAAGCTTAAAATATTTTTTTTAAAAAAAACTAACTTTTTTCACTAGTCTAATTTGAGTTAAATCCAAGATCAGTCGATCATTAGATTAACCTATTAATTCACACAGATAAACGTAAGGAATACAATATTTTCTTATGAAATATAAGATAAATAATTCTCTCTATGCTAGTCTCCTAAACTAATGAGAAAAAATAATATTTTTAGACTAAATAATTCTATACTTCTTAAAGTAAATAGGAGAAACAATAAAAACATTATAAATAAAAAAACATTTTTTTAAAATTAAATAATTAAAAAATAACCAGGAAACAAATAGTTTTCATCCAGTTATATATTTTTCCTTGGTAAATTACGAGTTGGGTAAGATGGTGAAATTTCGAACAAATAAATCTTATTATGTAAATGAACTTGAAAATATCTTTATTAGGAAATAAAAATAAAAATGAAAATGAAAATGAAAATGAAGCTCATCTATTAAAGCTGGAACTCCAATTTGGGGCTTTGTAAGAAAGTTCGTAAAGAACTTCGAAGAATTTACTTGGAAAGATCTCTCGTGTTAATTACAAGCCTAACTAGACGAGTTTTTATCCCCCAAGTTACCGGCATGAGGACAAAATCTGTTGAAATTTACATCTACTAGGCTGCACTTCCTCGAGAGAAACTTTAGAATAAAATCAAAAGCGAGAAATATGACCAAAATCTCAAGTCTTAATTAATTCCTAAATTTAATCAATTAACTTAAATTAATTAATTTTAAAAGTATCAAGTGTCATCATGTATATATTTTTTGGCTTTTCTTTCAATATTCAAATTTATTGAGATAAAATACAATAAAAACCTCTTTATCTTTTCAATATAAAATAAAATTCTCTTTATTTATCTACCTAATATAAAAACTATTATTTTTATAACATAGCTAGTTA
>Ga0325405_1003032_pt1 | contig 17329 bp, 7 predicted proteins | sample PopdelMetagenome_21_FD_205663 | JGI IMG/M metagenome (GOLD analysis project Ga0325405, IMG submission 205663) | Populus deltoides microbial communities from Bellville, Georgia, United States - Xylem-Control-R2 | ecosystem: Host-associated > Plants > Phyllosphere > Stem > Wood/Secondary xylem...
GGGTAGGAGATCAAAACAAGGAAGCGTAACAGATATCAAAACAGAAAGCAAGAATTCGTGGACGAGAGCAAGGGATGAGATCCAATCACTTTCTACCATCCCATTGGTCCACGTAGCTCTCACCTTCTAATCCCTCGACACATGTCTGGGACCAATCCTTCGCCCCGAATATTTATGCCTTGCACGTGGTCATGCCCACTGACGTCACTTTGTCGCAGAGTACACAGGGAAAGAAAAAAAAGAGCCGACGGTTCTCCGTCTCTGGTTTCAAATAGTGGTTTCTTCGTCTCTGATTTCAAAATGTTTTTTTTTCTTCTTTTTTTTTTTATTAAGAGTGTGCTTGGTATTGCGGTAGCTGTTGTGGTTGTGATTTGAAAAAAGTTGTTTTATAAAAAGTACTTTTAGTTGAGGTTGGTTTGAAAAAATAGATGTTTGGTTAAAACTGTGGTTAAAATTAAGGTTGAAAAAAAAAATAGTTTAATGTGTTTGGTTAAGAATGCTTTTGAAATTAAGATTATAAAATAATTTTAAATATATATATATATATTAATAGTTTTTAATTTAAATATTATATATTTAACGACTGTTATTACATTATGAAATGAATAATACTTAATATAAAATATTATTTATTGTTCTATTAAACTATCTACAATTCCATCACGTATGAAATACATCCGACAACATCACGTATAAAAGACTACAGTTGCATTGGTTTCGTAAGTACGCAACAACATCAGGTAAAATATTATCAGAAATAAAATTGGGATTGCGACCAAATTCTATAAATATTACATCATCAAGCGATCTCCTTCTAATTTATATTGTGTTATTGAATAATGTGAAACACTAGTTTTTTGAATAAAACACAATTAAAAATAAATATTTTTTTTTACTGGATCGGACCTAGTTCAATGTATTTTTATAGCTTTGAACCGGGTCCAATCTCCACTGTTCACGTGAACAGTGGAGGAACTCTACACTGTGCACTTAAGTGAACAGTGGAGAGTTTACTCTCCACAGGAGAAGAACGCAGGAGAAGAATTCGGGAGAAGCAGATAAAACTTGCTTCTCATAAACTGAGTTTCGACCTCAGTTTTTAGGTGGGACCCATGTGAAAAAAAGTGTGGTTTATAATAACCAAACACTGATTTTTAATATTTGCTTTCAACCGCTGCCGCTGTCGCATTACCAAACGGGGTCTAAGAACCCTCAGAACTTACTTTACTATTTTCTCAATTAGAGTTTTCTTGCACTGATTTTATCACTCAATCTGATCGATTCTATTTGATCAATTATTTTCTTAAGTGGGTTTTTTTAATCTGTTTGAAATTTTAATTGCATGAGTGATCATGGTGGTTTCTCGTGCTGGTGATTTTACGAGCATTTGATGAAGATGATGGCAATGAGAGGGAAGGGAATGATGGAAATTAGGAAAGAATAAAACTCAAGTAAGACTCTATTTCATATATTCTATTTCTTTCATTCTTTTTGTTTCAAATCTTGGTATTTAAAGAATCTTCCCTAACTAAAATACTTAGAACTTTGATATAATGAATTGTACATTATACTAAAAGAGATTAGTTTTTGGCGTTAATGCACATCTCCTCGTAATATTATGATTATTGATTGAAATAGTATTTTTTTTAATTTTTGTTTAGATCTTCTAATTTTTATTTTGCATTATTTAATCCTTTTTAACTCAAATCAACACTCAATTACATATTTTTTTAAAAAGGAATGGTTAAATTAAAAGACGGGAACTGAAGTGAAAATACGGGTAGAATAGATGGTGAATTTGAAATTTATTATAAAAGCTCATTTTACTTCCCTATAGTTTTTAGCTATTAGATAATCAGTCCCTTTAATTTTTATAAAATTAATTTTTGTACCAAACTTTATTTTTCTAATTTTTGAGTTTTTTTTTTTGTGGAAGGAAAGGGAAAGAGAGGGAGTCACTGAATTTCAACATAAATAGAGAAAGTGGACACGTTGGTGATGATTATAACCACCAAAATAGTTGATTTTTGTGTTAAATAGTTCCATATGATGAGGAAAGTTGAGATGAGATGTTTTTTTTACCTTGAAAGTGTCTAAAAAAACAAATCTGAGCTTGAGAAGATTTTGGATTTCAGGTTGATTTTGGATTTTGTGTCAGGTTTTTGTGTTTTTAAAGGTCATAGATTGGTTTAACAAGGTTCCTAGAGTGTTTTCTAGGTGTTTTAGGCCAAAAATAGGTTTGTTTATAAAACAAACTCTGGGCCTGTTTTTCCAACCACCACAAAGGTTAGATTCTAGGGATTTTGAGATGACACGTCGTCTACTGATACAAGATGATTGGGGCTCCACCTCCTTAGTAACTTTTTTTAAAAAAATAAAGGCACGTGTGCTTGGGCTTGACCTAGCAAGCTCAACGTGGGTCGTTGCTTGATGGGCCTAGCTTGTCAGGCTCAATAGCACCTGCCTTAATTCGTTCTTTTTTTAATTTTGAATATTTTTTATTAATGCCTTATTTTCTATGTATTTTGTACAATAATTTTTTTTGTTTTTGTTTTAATTTTTTTTGCTTATTTAGACTTTTTTAGATTGTGGTTATTTTTTAATGATATTGAGTATATTTAATTTTTAAATATGTTGAAATGTTTCATTTGTGATTTTTTTTAAAATTCTATATATATTAATTTTTAAAAAATAAATATTGGTTTTTTTCATAAGATTTTTAATATGGGCAACCTTACATAATATTTTTTTTCTTTTATTGTATTTAATAAATTTAATGTGTATGTCACTTTATATTACAAATTTATTTTGATTAATAAATTCATTAAACAAAACTACGTAAATTACCTGTTTTGCGATATTAAATATTTTGATCTACACTTGTCTCTTAGTTTTTTTAGTTTTGTTTTTTTTATTGTTGTTATTTCTTTATTTATTTACATAATGGTTATTGATTTGTTTAGTTAGATGCGTACATAAGTTTTTTGTTTCACATCTAGGATTTTGTTTATGTAAAAAAACACGTTGAAAAATTCTGTATGTTCAATTTTTTTATTATGTTTTGATGTTTTAAATTTGATCTTTATTATTATGATTTATGATATTTTCCTTCAACCCTTTTATGCTCGATTCATGATTTCTTTATGTGCTTTTCGGGTCACTACCCTGATATACGTGCGACCTCTTTCAATTAACAAAATTTTAGATTTTTTTTACTCATTTTAAAATGTTAATATCACATGAATATTTTTTTATGTTGATAAAAAAGTAACTCGTCTCGTAGAGTAGTGCGAGCTAGTTATCTAGTTCAAACCTAAACAATGATGGATATTATCAAGCTCGTGAGCTAAATCAGTAACAACTTGCATACACAAAATTGTGTAACTAGGATTTTGTGGATTTCTAAGACAAGTAGATTAGAATCTTAGTTCATTGGAAGCAAATATTTTATGGGGTTTCTTTGAAAATTTTAGGGGTCCTTTTTGTTTTTCATTTTTTATGACTTGTGGGCTTAGAAATTAAAGAAAAAAATAAAGAGTTTGCAGAAATAGAGGTTGGTAGCCATAGAAGTACGAGAAATTAAAACTTTGATATTTAGATATGGCTTTTTTTTTAAATTCTTAAACTTTATGGTGTTAATTTTGTATCGATCATAAGAAAAGTCCATGAATTACAATAACATTTAAACCAGGATGCATTAATTAACATATGGAAACAAAATAAATTTGGATAGTGAAACATATCTTTTCTTGTACCTATTGGTTGGTATTCAAAGCAGACTATCTTTCTGAAATTCAAATGCTAATCACATATATGATCTTGTAGTATATTTATTTATAATTTTTTTTATCTAAATAATCCTAAACTTAGCTCTAATCCAAACTTGTTAATCTATCTGTTCTTTATCTATATACTTATTAAAAAGTATCGGTGAAAATAATCATAAAAGATATTGCAGTTATAAAATTTGAATTGGCACGGAAATTGTAAACTTCAAGCTAAGAAACATATACAAGGATATTTGTGATTTATACAATCCAAATTGCAAATTTATAAAACTTGTTTCACCCTGAGAATATCAGGACACGAGGAGATAAGCTCTCGAGCTACAACAAACCAAAATAATCAGACTGAGATATTTTAACACGATGAGCTAAAGAAAGACTTAACAAAAAAAAGTGGAGATTAAAATCCAACTTAATCAAAATTAAAAAAAATTAATTAAGGACTTAATTAAACTTTTAATAGGTTTAATTGGCTTAACTAAAGACTTAATTAAAGAAAAATTAAGTTTAAAAGTCAATTTGGCCATAATTGGAATAATTAATTAAGTTAAAGGACTTCATTTAACTTATAATAGTTTTATGAATACAATCGAGGACTTAATTGAAGAAAAATCAAGTTTGAAGGCCTAATTCTGGTCAATTCACAAAAATTAGAAGATTAGGAACATAATTTAAACTTGAAAAGGCTTAATTGGTGCAATTAGGAGTTAAGTTGAAAGAAATTTAAAGACCACAGACTTATTGAGAGTCATATTGAAGAATTTCAAAACCAAAGACCAAAGTGCATAAGGTGTGTAAGTTTGAGGACTGAAATTAATCAAATTAGGGATATACTTGAAGAAATTAAAATTTTAATGGTTGATAAGTATGAAATTGCATAATTTTAAAGCCGAAAAACAAAGGGCAAAAGATAATCAAATTAAAGGATTTAAATCAATGTTTCTAAGGGTGTAATTACTAAAATTGAGAAGTTTTAGGACCAATTAAGGATTCATATGCTTAAATTGGAAAGACAAGGACTAAACTTAAATTTTCCTAAAATTTTATTTTAAAAACCCTAATTTTTAGGATTTAAACCAACAACGCATCATTCGGACTTCAATGAAGAAATAAGTGACACGTCATTTGGTCTTTTTATCATCCCATTTAGTTGAGAAGGTTGATCGAGTTGTCTCTTTCAAGCGATTGAATGTGGCATCTTCAACCACCTTACAGGCTCTAACCACTACTCGACTTAGAAACATCTCATCTACAAGGATTATCTATCATTATCACATGTTTGTACCTCATTCGGTTCCATGAACTTAACAACATCTTGTCTATGATCAATCGTCTTTGCATTAACAAATTCAAGTTGATCAAGAGCTCACATTTCAATTAATGAATTTGAAGTTTTAGACCTCTAAATTCAATTTGGTTTGCTCTTAATGACATATCTACATCCCCTCTACAAGGTTTAGGTCAATAAATGATACATTTATGACACAATATCCACAATGATCTTGACAAAGTACCCAAATCAATCATCTATGACTAAAGAAAAATTCATCATGATAGAAAAGACTTCTAAGTTATTCTCTCATGTATGATTTTGGTTTTCATGAGGACAAAAAGGCACTAGGCAACACCTATTTCAAAAAGAAAGGTTTTAAAAGAGAAAGAATAAGAATCTTCCTTAAAAATCTCTTGGCAAAAAATCATCATAGTTTTGAAATTTCTGGTATTGGTTTGGTTATAAAAGAGCATTTACTCTTGAGTAAAGGATAAGGGTTTTTGGAGAGAAGAAACAGAAAAGAAAAAGAGAAAGATCAAAGAAAATTAAACTATAAAGTTTCTTAATAAAAAGCCTATAAAGTATCAGTAAGAAGTGGAAGGAAAGAGGTGAAAGGTAGAGTTTATGAGTCCAGGATTGGAAGAAAACATACCAGAGATCTAAAGCTTGAAGAAGGAGCAAGAAATGCCTAGCAAATGAGACAATATTATTACACAATGTATACCTCTAACTTTAATGATGGAGAGGAGCTCAATGAGCACACTCCTTCCGTTTCTATTTTGTTTTTTAGATTTCTGCCTAAAATGTTTGTTAGGCATCCTTTGAAGTTATTTGTCAATTTAAATGTAATAGATGCTTGTTTTTAAGATGCTTGTTTTTAAAATGTTTAGTTATGTCATGAATCATCATGTATTTTTAAGTTTTGTTTGATGTCTATTTTGTGCTTTAGAATTTATGATTAAGTGATGAATGATAATTTAAAATGTTGTTTTGGCATGATTTAAGGCTTAGTTTAATCAATAATATATTTAATACAAAATATGTTAGAGTGTGAAGTTATTTTAGTTGATCTTGAGCTGTTTTTGATAGCCTATAAAGTTTACTTGAACTATAAGCATGATGCTTATGGTTAGGGAAGGGGGAATCAATTAATAGACCAATGTTTATATATAAAGGGATGTAATTTTTGCTGGTTGTTGGTAATTGGTTATGCTGGTTATTTTACTACCATTTATGGATTCTTGTTGTTTATGATGGTTCAAACAAATTGTATTTAGCATGTTTAATCTATATTTGCAATGCTTAGGTCCATTTTCATGGTTTTATGCTTTTCTTATGGGGTTTTAGCTTTTTGGGCACTTCTAGATTTGTGTTCTTGAGTGTGCTTCATCTGAAATTTGGGTTCCCTCATAATCTGATGTTTTTGTTTTCCTTATGAGCTTCGGTTGAGTCTCAGACCTATGTATGAGAGTTCTATGCCATTTTTTTATTCCTTTTATTACATGTTTTGGATCAATCAATCCTTAGTTCTTTTTAATGCCTAGGTTAGGGGTCATGATTGTCGGTTATGATTTGTTGAAAATAAGAACTTGTTATTACTTTTCAACACATGATTGTGCGTTAGTTCTCCATTTTGCATTTTGACATGATCTAGCCAAGGTTGTTAAAATCGCAATTTTGACACTGCACGGAAAATGCAAAACAAACTCGGATCGTAAAATGATAAAATCGTAAGGAATTTTAAAATACATTAAAAAAAAATCATGCTTCAAATAAAAATTCATATATAGTTCAAGCACCTGAAAATACATGCTTCAAATAAAAATTCATACATAGTTCAAGTATCTTAAAATACATAGTTCAAATAAAAATTCATACATAAGTTAAATAACTTTTTATTAGCTAATAATTAACAAACTTAAAACAAACAATCTGCTGGTGTGTCATGTGAACTAAAACCAGCTTCATTGTCTCCATCTTCCTCATTATTCCTCAGACGTTCATCAATATTATTAGCATCAAGAAGATTATTAGTGTCACTACTAGTACCAATACCAATATTATAAACATTAGTGCTAGTACCAACACCAATATCATCAATTTGAATTTCCAAATCATCTTTAGTACCATGACTCTCCATTTCAGCATCATTAGGAATTTCTTCTTCATCACTTTCATCTTCATTACCATTTTTTCTTCGTGTTGCACTGTCAATAGCACCAAGCAAATCAATGTTTGAATGTTTTTCTCCCTCGGCTAGGGGTGATCATTTTCGATTCGGTTTGATTTTTATCAAAAAAAGTAACCAAATCGAATTTTTTTTGAAAAAAACCGAAACCGAACCGAAACTAGGTCAAACCGACCGGTTTCGGTTCGTTTTTTAGGGCAAAAACTGGTTAAAACCGGTTTGGCTCGGTTTTTCCGGTTTTGGCTCAGTTTTCTCGGTTTTGGCTCGGTTTGACTCGTTTTTTTCTGGTTTTTTGTCGGTTTTGGTTCGGTTCGGTTTTTTAGGTTTTTGCTTATAAAATCGAAACTGAACCGAATCGGCTGGTTTTTTCAAAAATTTAATCGATTTTTTTCGGTTCAGTTTTTTCAGTTATTTTTTTCCGGTTTTCTCGGTTTAATCGGTTTTCCAGTTTTTTTGCTCACCCCTACCCTCGGTTATCCAATCATCATCAAATGAAAGATCATCTTCTACACCAAAATCATCAACTTGCTTTTTTACTTGATTATTATTCAATTTCAAATTGCACATTACAAATACCAAGTCATTTATTTTTCTCTAGTGCAAATAATTTTTTTGTTTTCTATGAACCTAAATAAACAATTCAAATTTATAAGATTTTTATCAAATATTTCAACATTTAAAATAAAAAAATAAAAAAACTTACCATTTCAAATGCACTCCAGTTACGCTCACATCCAGATGAAATACAAGTCAAGCTTAGAACTCGGATTGTAAAGGTTTGTAATTCTGGACATTCATCCTCATAAAAATCCCACCATTGAGCTGGAGTTTTTTTTTTTTTAATCTCTTGCTGTCTTGGCAACCTCAATGCCAAACAACCCTTTTGTATCCTTGAATGATTCAAGTTGAAGTCAATTTTGTACCTTTCACTTGCATTACACCATCCTTTCTAAGCATTGATATAATCCAATTTTAATATTGGCATTAACCTTAAAATTGGGATTATAATGATAATGAGGATTCAAATAATAAGTTGCTGCATGTAAGGGTCTGTGGAGTTGAAGTTCTCATCTTGCATCAACAATATTCCATATAGATATATAACTATATAAAAAAACAATAAAAATATCATTACAATGTAGAAATATCTCAATTGGAAGTATCTCTAAAGACATTCATATTAATAAATGACAACATTTGAAATAAAAATTAACAAGATATATACCTTTTTTTCACAGAACCAAAATTCACTTGTATCTTCTCTTTTGCTTCATCCATTGCTTTATATATAAAACTTATAGCTGGTTTCTCATCTGAATCTACTAACCGAAGAACTTTAATTAAAGGTACGCTGCCTTAATACATACAGTGACATCATGTCAAAACTTGTTGTCCAAAACACAATTATGAATTTGTTTCCCTTCTTCTATTCTTGCAAACCTACATGAACTCCACTGTTTGGAAGTAAACATAGTTATCAACTGTATTTTATGATAATTCAAACATCCTAGAGTCAAATATGCAGTAGCAAATCAAGTGGCAGCATGCCTAATCAAATCCCTTCTTTTCGTAAAGTGCCTTAGCATGGAAATAAGAATAGTTCTTGAATAAATATATGAGGTGATTCTCCTCCCTTTAGCAATAGTTACTTGATGAACCTCTAACTTCTTCTCAAAATCTTCTAATATCAAATCAATACAATGGGCAACACATGGTGTCAAAAAAAAACTCTTTCTTTTTTCTATTAATAATTGTCCCATTGTCTTATAATTTGCAGCATTATCGGTGACTACTTGGACAACATTTTCCTCCCCAATCCTCTCCACAATGGCATCTAAGATTTCAAATACCTTATCAGCAGTTTTGGACATATTAGAAGTATCCACCGATGACAAAAAAATTATCGCTTGAGGACTATTGACCAAAAAGTTACAAATACAATGTCTTTTTTTATTTGTCCATCCATCAAACATTATTGAACAATCTGTTTTCTTTTTTCCATTCTAGCTTGTACTCCTCAAGCAATGTCATTATTTGATCCTCTTTCTGCTTCAAATACTTCTCTCTAATATCATGGTAAGATGGAGGTTTAAAACCTGGCCATGCTTTACAACCAATTCAAGTGCCTTTAGAAACTCAAGGTTTTTTACACAATTAAATGGAATTGCACTAATGTAGAAAAACCTTGCAATTTGTCAACATGCTTCTTCTCTAATATCCTTTTTTAGCAATTGATTTAGGGTTGTTTGTGTACTTCCACTCCCACTAGCTGCTCTCTTTCCTTTGTCCCTGGAGCTAATTTCTTTTATTTCATCATCATCATCATTTCCACTATATTGATGGGCCTTTCTTTTCTTTTCAGTTGCTTCTAGATTTTTCACCAAAACACCCAAAATTATTTGCTTAACATTTTCTAAAACTTGTTGACATGACTCAACATCCTTACGAGTGTAAACCAAATGCTGTTTGAAACGAAAATACCTCCACTGATAATTTTTTGACAATACTTACACTGAACTTTTCTAAAATTCTTATCAATAGCTATACCATATTGCCATCCCATATCAAGTCTATTACCAGAAGAATTTTTTCTAGATGCCATAAGTTCAACAATTCAAAAATCAACTCAAATCAGTCTCTAATCAATCCAAACATTTTATGATTGTAATTAACTTTTATGATTGTAATTAACAATTCACAAAATTATAATACTTTTAATCTGCTTCAGTACATATACTATACAATTAAATTTTTCATCAAATCATTCCATCGTTCCATTAATAAAATGGCATCCTAAAATAATACTTTCAATCGTACTGAAATGGCATCCTAAAATCATTCTACAGTCCACACCACAGACACAGAGCAATCAGGCAGAGACATTCAAATTTCCACATTCCACAAACACATTTGATTTTTGGGTTTCGTCGCTGAGTTCTTGGCGTTCTTGGCTTTAGATTCAAATGAAAAACTCTTTTTGATTTTCTTTCTTTCTTTTTTGTTTGTGGGTCGTGCTTTTGGGCTTGGATTAGAAAGCCTAACCTACGTAGCTGGGCGGAGCCCATTCCAGGTTTAAGGCATTGTTTAGTTGTACAAAATTTTACAAAGAAAACGATGCATTTTTATAATCCTTATGACGTGTTTGACAAATACTCCCTAGCGAATTTTCACTAGTTTTTTTTAATTGTTTTTCTTGTTTTGGTAAACAAACCCCAAATAATTTTCAAAACTTCTGAAAAATTCCAGAGATCATCTTAAAATTATTTATGGGTCCTTTACATATTTTTCAACCATTTCATTTAATATTTGGGCTGCAAACTTATATTGTAAGATACTGGCCCGATATTAAATATACATGCTTTTCTTTAAAATTTTAGAAAAATACAAAAAAATCCAAAATTTCTTATTTAAAAAGATAATAAAATATATTTTTGTTTGTGTGCATATGAACAAAATTCTAAAAGTTTTCATGCATATATTACAAAAAAGATAAATTATGTTTTTATCATACTTTGTTATGAGAGCATATCCCTATAAATTGCATATAATTTTTCATATGGCAAAGCATCTAAATAGTTGGATATTTTCAAGATGAATTAGAGGCAGAACTGGAAGAACTGGAAATGAGTTGAATTGGAAAAACTTTTTCAGCCAACAATAGCAACTATTTTATTTTTTGATTGATTTCAAAGTTCCTTCTTAGCTAAAAATAAGGAGCATGTATATGAATAATATATACTTGAATGCTTATCTAATGTAAATAGCATGGATGTGATCATATTTTTTTAAAGAGTTAGCTAAAATGACTTTTTAGCTATTTTAGCTAAAAACTTAGCTAAAATATAAAGAGTATGGATGTAGATGCTCTTATACATTTACTAGAAGTTTCCTAGAGGTTTTTTTTTTTTTTTTTACCAAAATAGCTTAGTGGAAAAAAATTAACATTAAAAAATAAAAATAACAAAAACCTAAAACTAATTATGAAATTATTGCACATCTACTCACATATTATTATTCAGTGGATCCTTTTTAGACTTTCAATTTACAGATTCTTCTTCTTTTTTGGCTTTCTTTTTGTCCTTCTATTAATAGGTAATCTAGAGATATTTTTTTATTAATATTTGATTTTGGTTTTATCCTTAATAATTGTCATTTTGCCACCTATTCATGCCGTCATTTTTTTAATGACATCTTAAGCTAGCATTTTTCATGGTTGTAGGGTGTAATGTTTATGCATTTAATGCTAGCAATTTCTTGGCAAGTAAAAGATGTGTCAGTCATTGTTGATTTGATTTATGGTTTGGTTAGATTGCTAATAAAAATTCTTGGGTTTATCATGAATTATATTATACTAACATGTATGGTTTTTGGTCTCTTGGGATTCTAGTTTCCTCTTTCTTATAAATAAATCTTCTGACCTTTTTTTAGGTTTTGTAAATGCTTTGTTTTTTTATTGTGTTATTGCTTGTTGCATTGGTTTATATTCCTCAATAGGAAATGCATGGCTTTTCTCTTATATTCTAACCCTTTATGTCATATTCTTTGTCATCTGTTGTTACAAATATTTGGTCTCGAAACTAGGTCTCTATGTATTTGGTTTTCCCTTTCAATTAACTTCTATCTTCACCAAGCTTGTTATCATTATTCGTGCTTTACTTAGATGATTGATTTCTACTATAAGACTATAATTTTTTTTCTTTTTTTTTGTTCTTTGTGAAAATCTCTTTAGAAGTTTGTTTGCCTTCATATTTGTGTTGTTAGTCCATCTAGGTTTTCATTTTTGGATATATAATTAGATTATGTGTTATCTAAGGTGACAAGATTAGAATTGATGTTAACATGATATTTTTTTTTATCATGTATTATTAGTGCTTTAGACAAGGATATGATTTTATCTTTATTGTTGATTTTCCCTCAAGAGGAATTTGATGCATGAGATCAACACTATCCTTAAGTTTTTTTTTTGTTTTTTTGAAAACCTGCATCTATCTGTAATGGAATTGCTTCTTCAATGGGTTCTTTGTTGTTTGGCTGACATATTTTTTTTATTCAAATAAGTAGATCATTGATAACTATGTTATTACTATTATAAGTGTTTAACATATTGGTTTCAAAGATTTAATAGTGATATATCTGTAATTAAGTTTGATGTTGGTTGCTCTATAGGTTAGGACATAATAATTTTTTTTAAGTATTTGACATTGTTTTTTATGGCATTGAAAAGATTATGGTGCTCACTAAACAAATAATTGTGCTTCTTTACATGATTTTATCATTCCTTCTATTTTTTTAAAAAATAATCTTAAAATAGATATTAAAATCTATTCTATTTAGGTTTTTGGGTGATGAATGCCATAATATTCTTAGGTTTTCTAATGGTTTTCTCTTACTTAAAGTTTGAAGCAAAGAAAAAAATTTAAAAAATTAATTTTTTTTAAAAGTGCTTTTAAAATGTAAAAACTAACTTAGATATTAGAGTCTGTTCTATTTAGGTTTTTGGGTGGAATGCTACAATATTCATAGGTTTTCTAATGATTTTCTTTTACTTAAAGTTTATCATTAGTTTTTATAATCTTTGATAACTTGTGATTGTGTGTTTATACTTTCATGGGGTTTTTCACTTAATTGGTATTGTAGTGGCGGTTGTTTTTTTATTTAGAAATACAACGAAATAATGTTTTTTTTAAAATTCATTTTGATATCAACACGTCAAAACAATTCAAAAACACAAAAAAAATTTAATTTGAAGTAAAGAAAAAAAATTAAAAATAATAATTTTTTTCAAAAGCAATTTTGGAATGTAAAAACAAACAGATTCTAAATATACTCTTCCCATATGTTTGTTTTTTTTCTTTTTTGCTTTGCAAGTCTTTATATTTCCTTTCTTTCCTACCACCTCCTTTTCTTTCGAGTGTTGAATCCATTAATATTTGAACAAGTTTGAAGGATATAAATTATTTTATTGTGTACTTCCATTTTCTGGCAATAATTTAAATAAACAAATAATTAATAGTTGCAGCACATAAATGCTTGAGATGTTGCTTAACATGTATTGATTATAGATTTTGCAAAGAGATACATTTTCGGTTTCTCTTTTATATATTGAAGTAATTTGTAGGTTTGTTTGTGAAGTTTAGTATGCATTGTTGCGGGGGTGCGCGACATTGAGAATGACGAGTCTGCCTCCTGAGATGTGTTGAAAGGAAAGAGTTTTGGGTATAATCATTATAATTATAAGGTTCAAGAGTCCCCACCTAGTATTACAGTTACTAGGAGACCTATGGTCTGCGAGAGTTTGGGTAAGGGACTGGTTGTGCAAGGAGAAGACGCATCACTCCAGTGCACCCTATCTAAGATAAGTTGTATTATTGTTTGATTGTTATTCTAAGTCGCATTTGTTCATTGGTCTTGTCTAAGGTTCAAGACAGATCTCCATTCGTAAGGAAGTCTCTACCTTATCAAGTTAAATCCTAATAATTTTAATGTCTAAATTTTAGCATCGCATTTCTTTTGCACTTTGTATCTTTAATACCTAATGGTATACTTTAGAATGTAATTTTATACCTCCAAATATTAAAATCTACAACTAATCCTAACATTTTAAATATAAATTGAACAAAATGATTAATGAATGATTTTTGGTATTTTGGTCAAATCCTAACGAATAATCATAAACTGATTATGATATCCATTTTACATTGTAAAATATAAGAAAGATGATTTTTTTATGAAAATATGCTTGGAAAATTTTTAGGATTCGATTGTATGCACAAAAACAAAGCATTTTTTAATGTTTTTTGAAATGAAATTTTATTTTTAATTTTTTTTTGAAGTTTCGGAGGAAACCGAGTATTTTTAATATCGGTATCTTACAGTGTAAGTCTATAGCCCAATATTATACAAAATTATTGGAAAAACATACAAGGGGCTCACAAATATTTTTAAAATGCCATTTTGAAAATTTGGAAAAAAATATTATATATAGTTTAATACTATTTTATTATTATTAAATATATTGGCCTGGGGCCCAGCCCAACCATCTAGGCTCGACCTAGCCGGGTTGGGTCGACAGACGACCCTACAAACCTAGCCTTTCTTTTTTTTTTAGTGGGTTGGACCCAACCCAGCCTAGCGCAACTTAATGATTGGCCTAACTCAATGACTAAGTTGTATTGTAAACAATAAAATGTGAATTATAATTCACGTTTTGCATGTTTACATGTAGAAGAATAAGAAAAACAAGGGGGATGAAGATGATTACCTGACACGAAGATGATTGGTTGGTGGTTGTATTGGGTGGTTCAGTGTGAGGAGGATGGAGGTGCTAGTAGCTCACGGAGGCTATGTTGGTTGCTGGGAAAAGAGGTTGACAAAGATTATTGTGTAGGGGAAAAAGAAGGAGCTCACGGTGGTTGCTCCTGATGCCGATTAGGAAACGAGGTTGCAAGGTTGTTGGATTGTTGTTGGATATGGTGATTCTGAGGTGGTGGTGGTTAAAGAAACTAAAGTTGTGGTGGTGGAGGAGAAAAGAAAGAGGCTAGCAGATGAAAAACTAAGGGAAGGACTGGGTTTTTCCAAACTTTGCACCTTGATTTCTTCCCCCTCAATGCTTGGAATCCACCCCTTTTTATAGGGCTGGAAGAGGGATATTTTATCTCTTTTAGGGACTAGTCTTGGCCCTTGATTCGAACAGGAAGGATCCTAATTGTTGGCTCAAAGTGATCATCATAAACTATCAAATTTTGGCAGTTAAAGGCTGTTTAAGTTAGCCTCTTTGGGTCGATGTCATGATTGTTGTGGTGTTAATCGACTAAAAAAAACCATACCAAGGTATGATCATGTGTCAAGTCATCATAGTAGTGTATGGTTTGTCTGGTTTGATTGAAAGATGAAGCATTAAATGCCTCTGAAAAGCAGCCACCTAAGTAGCTTTTTCAGGAAAGAAAAAGAAGATGATGAATAGTACCTAGATAACAAAACATTTGGTCCCTTTTTTTACTATTCAAAACGACGCTGTTTTAGACTTTTTAGGGTTGTAATTTAAGGATTTGACCAAAGTTCAATTTGGTCTTTCGACTTTTAATTTTTTTCAATTTGGCTAGAGATTTCTTAAAGGGACGGCATAATAGGGCTCGAAGGCACACTATCTAAGAGATAAGAGCTCGAAAGAGCACTCAGAGGAAAACAGATAGGGCTTAAAGATGTACTATCAGAGAGATGAGCAAAGACGCACTCGAAAGGAGATAGGGTTATAAAACACACTTCCCGGGAAGATGAGGGCTCAAAGGCGTACTCGAAAGAAGGTGAGGTTAGAAAACACACTACCCAAGTTGAGGGTTAAAGGCGCACTCTAAAGGAGGTAGGGTTAAAAAACACACTACCTGAGAGATGAGGGCTCAAAGGTGCACTCGAAAGGAAACAGGGTTAGAAAACACACTACCCGAGAGATGAGGGCTCAAAGACGCACTCGAAAGGAGATAGAGTTAGAAAACACATTACTCGAGAGATGAGGGCTAAAAAACGCACTTGAAAGAAAAAAAGATAGGGCTAGAAAGCACACTATCTGAGGGATGAGGGCTCAAAGGTGCACTCGAAATGAGGTAGGGTTAGAAAATGCACTACATGAAAGATGAGTGCCTAAAGGCGTGCTCGAAAGGTGATTTGTGGTAAGACACTTGTCAAAGATCAAAGTATAATGTATTATGATCAATATGTATGTGTATTTACCTAAGAAATATTGGTCTTCTTTTCTTCATGGAGTTTCTTTTTTCTCAGAAGTTTGAGTCTTTATAATAAGTTTTGATAACTTTTTCGCTCTTATTTATTCAAGTCATATCTTGTGATCTTGATTTTTAAGAATGACATGATATCAACCTATTTCTTTGCCTACAAACTTTTATCTTAAAGGTCGCCAACTTTGCCTTACATTTTGTGTTTTCTTATAATAGGAATCATGGAGTCAACTTTATTATGTGCCTTTTTATTGCCCCTCAGCCTAATTATGCCCTCAAGCATTCAATTTGGGTTTTCTTTGGGGATTCAATTATTTGAAAGAAGATTTGGTTATTTTTTATGGATAATTTTTAGAATTCAAAGTTATTCCAAATACAAAAATCATTTCGATGTTAGTTTCAAGCAAACTTGTTCTGAAAAAATTCAAGCGATTTTCATAGATAGGCTTTTATGAGGGTTGAAAAATTTTGTTTTGCTTTCTATTTAGTTATCCTGTTCGTATAATGTCGCTCACGAGTTTTAGTGATCTCACCTAAATTTATTAGTTATTTATTTTAAAAAAAAATTTTTGTTAATTTTTTTTCTTCATTTTCATTCTTAAATATTTAAAATCTTAGAGATTGATGTTTATATTTTTTCTTGATTTTTTTATAATATCAAGTCATGAATTTTTTCTTTTCTTTAAAATACTTTAACAGCACTTTTCGTCGCCGGCGACGTTGCGAGAAGTTCACTAAACCTTATCATTTAAAAGAAGAAAAAGTCATAACAAGATTTCTGTAGGTGAATCTGTAAAAGAATCATTATCGAAACCTGCCTAGCAAACGACCCGCGAACCCGTGGCATGACATGCTGGGCTCGGGGGGCGGGAACACCAGTTTTTTACTATACAGAAAATTCAGCCAAATCCACGGCGAAAACCGGCACAGCTACCGGCAAATTAAAAGACGTGTTGTTTTTCACATTTACGAAATAAAAAGGATAAAAGATTGAATCGATTCCGAGCACGAGCAAGAGCAAGCCAGGGCCCCATCAGTTGCCGGCAAGCGAAGTCTATTTCCCTTCAATCCCCCTTCTCTCTGTATTTTTTCGAGAGCAACTCAAAAAATTGAGCAAAAATGGAGAGCAAGCGGAAGCGGTCTTTCCTTGAAGAAATCGAAGACAATGAATCTGAAAAATCCAAGTGAGCTGAAGTTATTGTTTGGTTCTTCACACACACACACATATATACAGTTTTCCTTAAGGTAATGATTTATTTATTTATTTTTAATTTGCAGGCAGAAGAAGGTTAGATTTCCTAAAGGTAAGAAGGGGAAGAGTGGAGATGAAATAGTGGACAGAAGCAAAGCT
>Ga0325405_1003033_pt1 | contig 17328 bp, 7 predicted proteins | sample PopdelMetagenome_21_FD_205663 | JGI IMG/M metagenome (GOLD analysis project Ga0325405, IMG submission 205663) | Populus deltoides microbial communities from Bellville, Georgia, United States - Xylem-Control-R2 | ecosystem: Host-associated > Plants > Phyllosphere > Stem > Wood/Secondary xylem...
TCTGGCTTAATTAAGAAGATTGAAATTTTAGAAGATCAAAATTTAATTTTTACCAAATCAATTTATTCAAATTAGGGGTAAAATCGCAAGAAATAAAGTTTTGGGATCAATTAAGGGTTGAATTGAAAAAATTTCGCAGCTAAGGATTTTTTTTGAAAAAGACGCCGAACTCTGGGGACTCAATTGATTGAGATCAGGGGTGAAATTGAAGAGAATTGAAAGTTTATGGTTAATTGAGGGTCAATTTGCATAAATGCAAGACCAAGGACCACAATGAAAAAGACGCAGAAATTCGGGGTTGATATTGAAGTTCAACGATGACAAAATTGCATAAAATCAAAAGTTTAAGGTTAATTAGGGATGCAATTAAAAGAAATCAAAAGTCAAAGGACTAAATTAAATTTTGATTAAATTCTTAAATTAAAATCTTAAAAGCTAAAGCAACACGGTTTTATTTAAATGAAACGATGTGTTTTGATCAAAATAACTCTGTTTTTTACCCAAAAGTTCCTATTCATTTTTTTTTTCTTTTCACCTGAAAAAGTTGATAGGGTGACTACTTTTCAGGGAGATCTAATGCTTTATCTTTTAATCAAACTAGACAAACCATACAACATCATGATAACTTGACATTTAACTACACTATGGTGTGGTTCTTTTTAGCTGATTGACACCACAACAGTTGTGGCATCAGCCCAAAGAGACTAATTGAGGTAGCCTTTAATTGTCAAAATTTGACAGTTTATAATGACCATTTTCAACCAGTTTATAATGACCATTTTCAACCAACGGTCGAGATCCTTCCATGCTGAATAAAGGGTCAAGATTTGTCCATAATAAAGCTAAAATGTCTCTCTTCCACTCCTTATAAATAGGGGTGGATTCTAGACATTGAGCATAAAGAAATTTGATGGTACAAAATACCTAATTTTCTTCAAAGTTTTTGAAAAAAAAACCTTATTTAAAAAAAATACAAAAAAACATTTTGTTTTCGTGCATAAGCTGAATTCTAAAAGTTTTTCAAGTGTATTTTCATAAAAAACAAAAACTTGCACATTTGTTATTTTTTAAAATGTAAAATGGATATCATAATCAATATATGATTATTTGTTAGGGTTTGATCAAAATATGAAAAAATCTTCCATTAATTATTTTGTTCATTTTATATTTAAAGTGTTAGGATTTAACTGTAGACTTTAGTATTCAGAGGTATAAAACTACACTGAAGAGTATACCATCAGATATTAAAGATACAAAATAATAATAATAATAATAATAATAATAAATGCGATGTTAAAATTTAGACTTTAGAGCGGTTATGATTTAACCTAATAAGGTCCTTCACGAAGGGATATTTGCTTTGAACTTTAGAAAAGATCAATGGACAAAAAACGTGATCTAGAGAAACAATCAAACAACTATGCAACTTATCTTATGTAATAACTTATTTTTGGGTTATTATTCAAATTTAATTCTTTTTCTTCCAAAAAAAAAAGAAACCCAAAATAGTGTTGTTTTAAACGACGTTGTTCTTCTTCCCCTGGATGTGCAACATGAGAAGAGAAGTTTTTTTTTTTATATAAAAAAAACTGATTTTTCCTGCATTCTCTCTCTTTCTCCTAACTTGACCAAACCTCGACAAAACCCATACCTCTCTTACGTACCCTGCCACCATAATGAAACAGGATGGCAAGCCATGCCTCGACCACTTTACCCTACGCTTGGGTAGGGTAGGGAGACCCTCTCCCCTTGCCTTCTATAAATACAGGGTAGAACCAGAGAACAGGGGGGATAAAAGAGAAGATGGGGATTGGTTTTGAGAATCGAGGGCGAGGGCGAGAAATAGAGGGTTTTGAGAAGAGAGAAAGATTAAAAAAAACAGAAACAGAGAGGAGATTTTGGAGAAGTGAAAAATAGAGAGGGGTGGTGGAGATTTTAGAGAGGAGAGTTGAAAAACAAAAGGGGATGATTTGTTTTAAAACAAAGGATGAAACTAGAGAGGAAGAGAAACAGAGACCAAAAAGAGAGAACGAGGGAAAACAAGGAAGAGTAAACGAAAATAGATGAGGGGGAGGAAAACAAAACAGAGTCTGGAGTCTCTGCATAGAGAGGAAGAACCATTCCTCGCCGCGAACCATCGCCTACTGCCACAATGCTGCCACTAGCAGCACCGCCATTGCCAGAGAATAAAAGGAGAACATAAAAACAGAGGGAAGGAGAAAAGAAAATAGAAGAAAGGCAGAAGGAAAATACAGAGAAAGAGGAAGAACAACCAACAGCGTCCTCTGTAAACCACCGCCATTCCTCCTCTTCGCCCACCGCCAGCACCACTGCGAACCACCGCTCGGTCAGCTGTTCCTCTCCCTTCGTCCTCCTCTTCTTCAGTCTTGTTCCCCACTGTTCTCTGGGCTGGGTAACGCCGGCCCAGACCAAAATGGTTGGGCTGGGTCCAGCCCATTCCAAAAAAAAACCTCCAAAAAATTCTTTAAAAAATTTGTGATTTTCCCGCGTATTTCTCTATCAATTTTGCTTAAATTTGGTTTGTATTTTTATACTATAAAGATACAAATCCAGTGTTAAAATACCTGGTTTTCACCAAAATATTGCAAAAAATTATAAAACGAAAAAAATGTTTTTGTCTTAATGCATATTGCCAAGTATCTCAAAGATAAAAAAAACTCATGTTGTATTTTCCTACAACAAAAAAAGCAAATATATGTTTTAGCATGTATTTTGGCTTTAATAACCTGGTTATTAAATCCATGAGAACTAGACCAATATATCAAAAATACCAAAAAAATATTTTGTTTTCATTTAGTATCTGAGATTGTGAATTTACACGTAAAATGTATTCCTGATATTAAAAAGGTAGTTCTTTTATGGATATTAGAACGATTAAGTTTTTACTTGATAAGATAAAGATCTCCTTACCGAGGAAGACTTTTCTTAAACCCTAGACAAACTAACAATTAGAAAATACGACAATACCTTAGCTTTTATCAGACAATCGAACAATGCAACTTATCTTAGGTAAGGTATATTTGGGGTGTTAATACCTTTTCTTTACGCAATCAGTTCTCGTGCCCGATCTCTGAGACTAGTTAGGGTTCCTAGTGACCAAAATATTAGGTAGCGACTCTCATTTTCTCATTCCACAGATAAAAGACAAGAAATACTTGTCTTCCCCATTTCCTGATTACTTCAAACTAATAAAGTGGAAGATTGTCGTGATATTGCACGCGTGCAACATCTTAGATAGGGTGTACTGGAGGTGATGCATCTTTCCCTTGCACAACCAGTCCGTTACTTGAACTCTTGCATACCATAGATTTCTTAGTAACCATGATATTAGATGGTGACTCCTGCATTCACAATCATAATTTTATGATTATCCCCAAACTCTCTTTAGTACTCTCAGGAGGTAGGACTTGCTGTTCTTGCTGCTGCGACAAGCTTAAATAATAAATTGCTTATTGCTTGATGTTAGAGGTCATGAACCAACAAATTTCATGAATAACTTGATATCTGTAAGCCTAAACGAGTCTAAATCTAACGCACCATTTTCTTGGAGTCTTGAAAAGAGAGAACAATGGTTACATGAACGAAATCTGCATGCAGTATCCACTCTTCTGTCACTGAGGGGTAAAACTTTGCATTATTATATTGCTGTTATATTTGATAATTTTATTTGTAATTTTGGACTAAAAACTAGCTGTTTAGTCAGGGAGTCATTGGTGAAATTGTACATAATTTACAGATATGTTATCTCTTGGGACATGATTCCACATTCAAGAAGCATTTACATAATGTTTGAATTTACAAGATCAGTCAAGAGTTGCTTCCTCTATTTATTTCAAAAATTTCTCTGACATACTTTACTAAACGTTGCCAATATCCTCTGCTAGTGCTTGAAATTGTCTCTTTTTTGCTTCATCTTTCAACTATTGCAGAACATGAAATGACCGTTTCGACCTCTGAAGGGACTTGACATGGATAAAGTCATCTCAAATATAATCGACAGGGTCAAAAGCTCAACCAATGCATCTGATTGAATTTGGATGGAGTCTAAAGAGTGTTTTTTGGGGGTTTAATCAAAAGTTAACCTAGTTAATTTGGTTCAATGGCCCAAACCTTAGTACTGATCATAGCTGTTGATTTTGCATTTCCAAATTTTTCTGTTCTGATTCTGGTTAGGAGCCTTGCAGTCATTTTGGATTATTTCTTACAAGTTCATATGACGAGCCAACATGGAAGAGCGAATTCATGTTACTGTAGTTCTTCCATGTTTTAACACAGCCATTGAATTAGGGAAAGTCGTGATACGCTTATAAATCTAACCCTTCATGATCTTTGTTTCAATGTTTAATCTTGTCTTGATTAATGAGCTTGATTTTACATTTTCTTTTATTATTTTGATTTGATTTGATTTTCTTATTCTCATTTGAGTATTCAAATACTTCTCCAGATCTTTTCTTTTCTCTCAAATTGCAGCCAAATCTCGGCAGCATGAAAGAAAGTGAAGAACAAAACTGGGATTATGCATGATGAAAAATCAAGTGATGTTGATAAATCATATAAAATATACTGTGGAAAAATTTCAATTTGCAATCTATCAGTAAATATCAGATTAATCAAATTATGTTTGCCCCCGATTAGGGTTCAAGCTTCATTTCGAACAGTGATCAGGGGTGGATACAATCAAAGGAAATACAAAAAATAAATAAATAAATTGATTCTTGTGCTAGCCTCGTACTATCCAGTTCCCATTCACTCCATTTTTTTACCCGGTTTTTGTTCTGCCTTGTTCTATTGCTTGCCTTTTAAAAACCCATTATGCAGGCAAACAATCCGATAACCACGGTTGCACCACCAACGTGCATACGTGAAGAAGCAGCTTTTGCAGGTGCTACAGCTGGTGCTTCCTCAGCCACTTCTGTATCAGCCTCTGGGGAGTCTGCGGGCACATCAGCTACTGGCCCACCAGCAGCCACTGGCCCATCAGCAGCCACTGGCCCCTCGGCTGGTGCTTCAGTTGGTGTAGATGGTCCCTCCTTGGATGGTGCAGGAGCCTTGGAAGGAGATTTGGCAGGGGATTTGGCTGGAGTCTTGGCAGTTGGAGGTGCAGCTGGTGGCGTTTTAGTGCTTGGAGCTGGAGCAGGTGCCTTCTTGGGAACGGCAGCAGTACCAGGTGGTGGTGGTGGAGCCATGTTCTCAATCCCTGGAGTCTCAATAGGTTCGCTGACTTGTAGCACCGAGATGTTGTAAGGCTGCGAGTAGATGGATTTCACAAGTGATGCAACGAGAGGAGCACCTTTCATTGCTGAACCGAATTTGATTCCCTCAGCAGTTCTGCTAATATTCAGGAAACCTTGTCGATTATCTGCAACACCACTAGTTTGGTACAAGGTGGTAACGATAGTGCTGGCCTTTTGAAGTTTCGAAAGCTTTATTTGATCATAGTAATCAAGGATTACATGTGCACTCAAGATCCTCTTTGCAATGTCTAAGGGTCTGCCAGAGAGTCCATCGATTGATCCGTTATCAAGCACAAGGACAGTGATGGTTTGGCGGCTGTTCATTTCCTGGGCGAGCCCGCTCTGGCTGAGGAGATCATTAAAGTTAGCAAACTCAGGGTACTGTGCAAGGATCTTGGTGATGTTGAAGGCTGTGGAAGTTGAGATTAAGCACAAGAATGCAATGAAGAGGAGAGAAGAAGCCTTGGAATCCATCTTTGCCAAAAAGATGAAGCCAAAGCCTTCCTTATTATTATTATCACTTCCCTTGTGTTTGAATTCAAAGCTGATAATGCAGAGACCTTTATATGCATGTAGAGATGTTGACCAGAAATGAGTGGCTGGGCTATTCATGGTCGAGAATGAATTTCTCAATCTACAGATCAGGATGTGAGGTCTTGTTATGTAGGGGATGAACAAAAGAGTGGATAACATTCCGTAGTTTGACAATGTCTTAAGCCAGCAATAGCAATGACAATATTGGTGGATCATACTTAGATTTCTCTCCTAATTAAGGAGTTGAACAGAAGAGGAGCAAATTGTGGAACAGACATGGAATGCAGCAAAATTTAGGTCTAATAGGCAAAGAAGACATCCATCAAACTTGAAATTAATTGAGTTATGAACTTGTGTTGGGCTATTTTTTTTCATATATAATGCATATAAATTTACTTTAAAATTATCACTGAATTTATTTCATGTTTTTATCTTTGTTTTTTTAATTAGATATATTTATATCTTTACCATATCCGATTTATATATTCTAAAATACTAATCAAGTGAATGTTGCATGTGTAGCTCGATGACAATGAATTGGTCATTAATCATGCATTATTAGGGAGGCTTTGTCTCTAAATTAGAAATTAGTCAGAGTTGAAAGTGAAATAAGAGTGAAATGATCACTTATTGTTGTCATGAGGAACGTAGCATTAATTCTTAAGCATTTAATTTCTCATGCTCAACTTCAGTAAATCTCAATTTAATTACACCGAAGATATATAGAGAACAAGTTGTTGGAATGATCACTTGTTCTCCATCTTTTAAACTCTTCCAACATTCCCTTGAGCTAGATTTCTTCATGTACTTAATTCCTACAAATTCAATTAATTTATACCTCATCATGCATCTAATGGCCCTCAACTTGAGCCCTGTGTATTCCCTTATTCTTGCTTTACATATTGACTAATTAATATGTTCTCTACTTGAATACATTGATTGTGGCTCTTCTCTAGAATTCTTCAATAGTTTCTTTGCATAATCAATTAATAAGTAATTGGGTCACTATAAATTAAAGGAAAAGAAGAAGAAGGTAAAGGGCCTCTACATATTGTTTTCCGCAAGATTACTTTGCTTAATCAAGTCATTAAGTTAATGATAAAGACATGGGTGGTCGGGTACATACACTATACAAACAATATTCATAGAGATTATGCGCTATTTCCCTAATGTTTTAAAAATAGAAAAAAACCACATTGACATTAAACAATCTATGCATTAATTAATTATAATCGAGAAAATACATGAAGGGAAATCCACAGACCAAACTGGAAACAATTTGTTCGAAAACATAACAGCTTTCGATCGAATTGTTAGGTTTTGATGATCAACATGACATATAAAAGGTGATATATACTCTTTAGCTTTGTTTTGATTCTCACCGGGAATTGGATAAAGGCAAGGCCTATTGATAAGGTTCATGGAAGTGGTGAAATTGTCCCACCCATCCAACCAAATCCCCTTTGTAGCTAGAAAATAAGGATTAAAAGGAGGCTGAAATATGACAAGATAAAAAAGAAAAAGGAAAATCTTTGATGATCTGTTTTTGTTGCCCTCCAAGATTCTAGCAAATGCACACGCAGACAAATAAATGATTGGGATCCTACTTGGATATGGGAAAATGATGTATCTTACTGACAACTAAGCTCCTTCCTTTACACATTATTCCCTGTCCCTTATCCGGCCCCTATCAGCTTTTTTTATTTTTTATTCTTTTTGCTGGGTTTGCACCCTACAAGACTTCCAGGGGTCAATCATATGTGTATTAGTAATGTTTAGATCAATGTGCGTTGATCATCTGGTGACTCATCCAACCAAGATCTTGTCCAGGTTTCATGATAAAATATTGATCAATAAAATTAAGTTCGTCAAGTCAAATACGATTGATTGATATGATAAGTTAATTCTTGATTCAATTAATTTTATTAAACTCAGATAAAATCTAATTTAATTTTTATTAATTTTTTTAAAATGATATAGTTTTTTTTTTTAATATTTTTTTAATTTAACTCGGATTAATCCCTAACTTGACTAGGCTGTGTGTGTTTTATAACTATAATTTAGAGTGCTTTTAAGTTATTTTTGATATGATACTAAGTTCATTTCTATATAAATTATAAACAAACCATCCATGTATAGGTCCTTAGACACGCAATATGGAATTATAGACGTATGGTGATTCTCTCATTCTCTTTTGCTTCCTGAAGTGCTTGTTTGAAGTATAACAGCTGTGCTTGGAAGCATCTTGAACTATAAAAGTCACCTGTGGTGCTACATTGTTGAGAGTCTATCCAGATTTTCATGAAAAATGGAATCCCCATTTCTCCCTCCATTCTTCTGAAGTTGACATCTCTTTATCCATTTCCTATATATATATATATATATATATATGATGGGTCTGTGCCATTCGGACTTTGTGGTATGCCTAAAGAGGAACAAGAGCAGCAAAGATAGACCTTCTTCTCGAGGGTTTGGATTGTTAAAGGCATCCAAAAAGTTCCAATAACTTCACAATGGAATCGCTGTTCAACTTTATGGTTTTAGAAGGTTTGAGATCGAGTTCAGGACCACAGTATCCCCTGCACGCTGACTCTCAAGGCACAATCCAAGGCTGCGATTAATATTGTTTGTCATCCTCTTTTTGTTTTTGTCTTCCTTCTTTTAATAGGTAGTGACTGATGATCATGAGAAAAGCCAGTGTGTAGATTGATCCATTTTTGCAATTTTCTTGATCAAATACTTATTTTAACTTGAAAATTTAAACTGCAATATGCTAAAATGATTTCATATTACTCTTTGATAATCTATATGTAGATCATCGCTACATTTACATAATAATTTACTGGTGCCGGAAAGGGATAACATTGAAAACATGACCTTTTTATAATGGATTTTGGAAAATATTCTTTACAAGAAAATATCTGTGAAGCAGTAATAACTATGGATAAATATCCAACACTGACTTCCTCCATCGACCAATAGATTTTGACAAGACTGTCCGAGGGTTTAAACAGTCATGTTCATGGACCATTTGAGCCCATGTGACCATCATGTGGGCAACATATCATCAATTGTATACAGACAGTGTAGCATACATGTTCTTATGAGCAGGGATAAAATGAACATGCATGATAAATATGTTCCTGAAAACCTATGTAACAATGTGTGGTGGTGGTCCTTTCGAGCAGTTCTACTTAATTTAGGGTTAATGATTTGACTATATATGATATTAATGCAAGAACATGGGATAAAACTAATTATTTGCAACAGATTAAATCAACTTAACCTAGCTAGCTAAAGGCATTTAAATACTCAGAATATTATTGACCTAGGGAGAGTCTTTTCAAACGAGGCCTGTCATGTTAATTAATAGCAGACAATGTACAGCAAGGTCAAAGACACAACTCTGAAGTGCACAAAAGTTGTGGGCAAAAAAGTTATGTGAAGCTGTTGCTATTGCCGTGAAAAACATGTGTAGTTTGTCTAGAAAAGCTATCTACTCCAGCAGGAATACGTACTGAGCAAAGTTATTAATTACTCTGTTAAGAACCTAAATTGTGGGGGTGGATGGGTTCCTTTATATTAATTCTGTTTAATATTTAAAATTAAACCATATCATTTAGGATGTTGTTTTGAGAAAAAAAAAAAAAAAGAAGATTGACCGTTCAAAATAACCAGGCCACATAAAATTAAATTCTACATTAATTGTTTAATTAAAAAATCAATATGAGATATATAGAGATAAATCCAAGTCTCTATTGACTCAGAAATTGAATTGAGTTGAGTTTAATTACATTGATACGTACGAGTTAATGATTATATACAACAAGACCAACACGACCAATTTTAAGTGGAATAATCATATGGCTTTCAATTTTTCTGGTGGCTACGTACAGCCTGCAGGCTTTGATTTGTTTCGAGAAATTAATTAATGACAAATGGAGAATTATAGACAACAAAAGGACTAAAACCACCTTTAGGGTTTCCATATTTCTCCAATGATGAGTAGTAGCCAACAACAAGAAGCTCCCAAATTACAATGCCACTCTCAGTAGGTTGCCTAACCCACCAGCAGCAAGATTTTCTCACCAAACATCTCTCACACTCTCTTCACGTGGACATCTCGTGATAGGTGTGGGTGCAAAAATCTTTTGCTGATTGACTTTCTACAATTTTTATAATTTCTTGCAAAGTAGTCCTCGTGGAAATTAATATTAGATTCTCTGTTCTAAAGAAAGCCAAAGCTTACACGACCTCCATATATAGATTCTCCTGAACCAGCCCCACGGATCGATGGTATAGGTGCCCTAAATCACACCCTACGAGCATCCTTGTACCCTCTTATTTAATGCCATAAGGACCCACTATATCCACAAAGCCACATCATAAACCCCTCTCCTAGTGTATTTTCCTCTTGTTTTTTTATGCCCCATGACACAGATAAATACCCCCCCTCCTATTCCCTTCTTCACTCACCAACCAACTCTAGCAAGCTACTGCTTTCTTCTTCGATAAAACCCTAGCCACAACCAAGCATTTTACAGCAACAAAATAACTAATAATATTCCCAAAAATGTCGGGAGTTTGGGTTTTCAAAAACAACGGTGTAATTCGCCTAGTGGAGAACCCTGCGGCTGAGTCTAATGAAAGGAATGGAGGTGGTTCAAGGAGAAAGGTATTGGTGCACTTGCCATCAGGCCAAGTGGTAACTTCATACTCTTCCCTCGAACAAATCTTGAAAGAGCTAGGATGGGAGAGGTATTACGGGGGTGACCCTGACCTCTTCCAATTCCACAAACACTCTTCCATTGATCTAATCTCTCTTCCTAGAGACTTCTCCAAGTTCAACTCTGTCTACATGTATGATATTGTCATTAAGAACCCTAAAATGTTCCATGTTAGAGATATGTAAGCGCTCTCTACATCCCTAGCTAGCCAGAGCTTAATTTCTTCATGCAGTTGTGTCTAGCCCTTCTACCCTTCTCTTTGTATCATAAAGTGTGTGCTTTCCCATGGTTTATTTTCCCTAGCTAGCTAGGACATTGTTCTCCTCTTCACATTTGGTGTGCTTCCTCCTCCTCCCCCCTTTAATCTCCCAGTGTGTAGGAATAATTCGAACTAGGTTCAGGTTGTTCCCTTGTTTGATATGTACTAAAATAAGCTTAAAACCTCGTGTTCGGGTTTTCTATCGGAAATTTGTAATGCTGTGTTTTCTAATAATTAAGATCATGAGTTGACTTTTCTTTCATAGAAATTGATTACCATCTATGTTGTCAATCCAGCTTGTTGCCATTGCTAGCTAGTGGCCTAGCTCGATGTTTTTTCTTCTTGGAAAAAAAAGAAAAGAGAACAGAATGTATGATCCCTTAAGCTTTTGAATGTCGTCGTTGCTCTTGCCACTACATCTTTTCCATATGCAGGCATTTGGCCATCCTGCTATGAACATATGTTCTTATGTATGCAGCAGGTAAAAGCAGAACAAAGACGATACAAGGGAAGCTAGGATTATGTTTTTTCCGATCTTCTGGTACAAGAATGTCAATTCTCATTAGGACTTCACTTTGTTCTTTCAAGATTATATATTTCTTCTTGAGTCATATTTACTGTTGTGTTGTTGCTAAATCTCTTTCCCAGTTTTTTAAACAACTGGACTCGTCCAAGCCATTGAATCCTTGGCTGTAAAACTCTAGGCAATTGTGAAAAATCACTCGAACAAGGGAACAATTAACTAACAGAAAGTCATAGGGGCCATGAGAATCCACCAGGTTTACAAACTCGTACAAAAAGATTCCAGCAGAGTGGTTCAATTGGCAAAACAGTGAGTGGGAACTTGGTTGATGCTAGTTCGAATTATGGCTTTGCCAAATGAGGACATAACCCTGAATTTTGGGATATGGCAACCCAATTGATCGAATTGGAGGCTGTCTCTATATAAGCGAGAATGGCAATATGAGTTTGATGGTGTGAGGCATATTACTTTCTATTGGTTACTAGCTAAGCAACAAGGTTTGTGAAAGAGAAGGGGGATTGACAATGGCTTTGTCTAAAACTTTTTGGCCATGACCCCTTAATTTTACTTGAGTTATAATTGATCATGACAACACAAGGGGAGAAAATATAGACAAGGCTAAAACATGCCAAAAATGAGTGAAAAATAAATACTGTGAGAAAAGAAAATTAAACTCTTAATAAAATAATACTACATCTGCCTTAAACTAATCATAATTATTAATTTGGCTTAATCCCTAATTAATATTTTCAGGGTTTCAAGTTTTTTTTTTTTTTGGATAATGATCGAAAGAAAGGGTTTCAAGTTTTCATTATCAGAAATTATGGATCGATCATGGTAGATGTGATAATGTCCTTTTGTAATATGCATGTTAATATATATATAATATATAATTAATTACGAGTCTTGTGTGTTGCCATTATCCTCTTGGATGATGTGGAGGTATGTATGAAAAATTGATTCAAGCATTTCTAAGTTTAAGATACCATATATATACATTAGAAGTTGTAACAATTTTCAAATTTCTAAATATTTTGAGTTATACTTTCTTACTAAATTTGCATTTCCTACAAGAGAGAAATTTCATAGAAAAAAACTATTTAAATCAATTAATATTGTGCCTGTATAACCTTTATTGATATATTAGAGAAGATCCTAAAATTATTAATCCAATCTCTCTTGTAACTAGATTTAATTTTTATTTTTTTTTGAAGAAAAGCAATAAATATATAGCAAGCGGTTAATTATTTTCAGTTTCATCCATTACTAAACCTCCTATCTCATAAATCAAAGTTCTAATAACAAATTTAAAATTATTAAACTCAATTATTTTTTTCATTTTCAAAACCCTAATCTCAAAACATGTATGCTAATTTTCCTATATAAAATCATTTTGTGTTGAAAAGAGAATGAATCAAGATAATAAATTCTTTTTAATCCAATAAATATTAATCACTATAATAAATATTAATTTAAACCGGTACCGATCTAAATAAATAAATAAAATTAAACTCAATTGAATTCGAGTAATATTTAAAAGCAAAAGATGGTATTTTGAGTTAAAAATAGATATTAATATCTCTTATAATCATTATGGGTAGAGAAGAAAATGGAGACAACAAAGAGTGTTTTTGGCCAATCAAATTCGTGTTTATCCTTAGCAAAGAGGAGAGGAGAGGAGATCATGGGGTCCCCCCGCCCAAGAAGTGGGAACTGGATGATCGATGGGGTTTCACGTGAAGCAGATCACGACAGTGCCTCACAAGTCATGCCACGTGTCCAAATCAGATGCGGGGGGTGAAGAGTGTGGTCATGCACGTGGCACATCACTCAAAAGACACCTTCATGTCTCTTGCTGTTTTCAATTGCACTCGAAGGAAAAAGCCTCGATCTCCCCTATATATGAGTTTTTAGCTAGCCTTGTGACCACACTGGCTTTACCTTAAATTTACATCCTATGAGAATGAAAGTAAGAATTGACCTACACATGCATTTTCAATTTAATTTTGTGTCTTGTTCTGTCTCCGCACACCAATTACCAATTAATCAAGGGTTATCATCATAATTGTAATTACTTACGGATTATTATTAATATAAATAAAATTATAAAACTCGATTCATTTCATAACTCAATCTAAGATTTAGATTAGAGATTATTCTAGTTAATTCAAGTTAAAATATCAAGAATGACATGTTTTAAAATTTTTTTTAAAATAAAATATAAACAATAATATATTTTAACCTCGCATGAATAAATTTAGCTAAATTAACTTTCATTCTATTTAATTAAAACTCGATGATGTAAGTTATGTTTCAAATTAACAATAAATCGTTGAAAGCTAGATTTAATAATTGGGTTTGACTCCACTTAGTTTCAAAATTACATGTTAAGAAAAAGTTATGAAAAGGACACACGTACGGAAACAAAAGGAATAATTCTCAAATTTAAAGGGAGACATCTTCATGTGCTAGGACACATGTTTTGTTGAAATGTTCTTGGTTTCAACGTCTCAAAGTCATGACTCTTAACCCTAGTTTGAAATTAAAAAAAAAAAAAAAAAACCAATCAATTTAAAATTAATTTAGTTTAATTGATTAAGGTAACTGATGAATATATAACTCGATTGATCAAATTAAAACTTGATTTATTTTTTAAAAAAACAAAAAAACTCTTAAAAACAATGTTGTCTCAATTTTTTTTTTTTAATAAAACAATGCTGTTTTAAATTGAATTGAGTTAACTTGTGCTTAATTAACTATTTTATACAAAAATCCTGAACTTAGCAAATGAACAGATTGTAAAGTTCTAATGGGCAGAAACATCTCGTGTCCATTACAATTTAGAAGAAGGGTTATATAGTAGTTTGTAGAACGAGCTCAGGCCAGATTAACACTAAGAGCCCAGATAATGGTCCAAGCTTCATCTACATTTTTTTTCGCTAAAGGCCCACATATATAGTTACATCAGCCCAACCCAAATCATGGCAGAGATTTAATCCAGAAAGTTTAGGAGTTTTTTCACTTAATTAAAAAAATTCATGGAAATTTTTTTAATCAGGAAATGTATTCTTGGAATTTTTATGGAATTTCGTTCTTTACTCGGAGAAATAACCTATGATCCTATCATTTACCCCTCTCAGTTGGCTTCATAGTTGTTTTTTTCTTCTTTTTCTTTTTTAATTTTGATGTGATTTTCTTGATTTACTATAGCTAGTACTGTCCTTGGTGTTTGAGGAGCGATGTTTCTAAAAAAAAACTATATTTTGAAAAACTAGAAATATCTAAAAACTATGTATTTTCAGTAATTTTAGTTAACTTTAATCATTTCATTATTTTTTTTATTTTTGTTTAAGCTTTGTGTGTAAAAAAAATCTTGAAAATCATAAAAAAATTATATAAAAGTAATAATAATTATAAATGAAAATCAAACCAATAATTAAGTATCATGTGTAAAAAATTGAGTTTAAAATTTTTTTAAATCATAATCGAAAATGGACTCTACACACACCCCCACCACATGAAAGCATAACCTAAGTAGCCTTCTTAATTTGGCTATGGATGAAAGAGAGAATAAGTTGAAACATCTGGGCATATATAGGCATAGCCATAGCCATAGCCATAGCCATAGCCCTTCGATTCAACTTCTTTACAGCTACCGTCCAAAGCAAACATCAATCATCTCATCCCACAGAAAGTCAAGAGCTTCACACAGGGGGAAAGTGTTGACTTCAAGCATGCACAGGAGGAGAGAGAGAGAGAGCTCTTACGCTATGCAGATTTAATTAAAAGATGAAGCTAAGAGTTTGAATTCCATAAACACTAGGAAGAGAACGACACTAAATTACCCTTTAGCCATGCATGCTTCGTTCGTTCTTCACCCGTCATCCAGCCTTTGCTTATCCACTGACACAAAAACAAATCTTAAGAAATATTAGTCAAATTAACAATTCTTTTTAATTATTGATGCACGGAGAGAAGGAACGCCAATCAGAAGGGGAAAATAAAATAAAAATTTCTTTTGGAATTTATAAGACATACACGATCGAGTATGCTTAAGAATCACATGGCTCTACCTATAATTGCAAAGTTGTCATCTCCCTCGTGCTCTAAGCAAATAAAAAATATTTATATATATCAACCCAATGGATAACTATTTACGTACAAAAAATAATAGTTATATGAAGCAAAAGACCTAAAATCTATAACAAAAATGGTCAAATCACCAAATCAATATGGTGTTAACTTGGTGAGAGAGAAGAAGTGAAAGAAAACAACATTCAGATAATTAATCCTTTCTATAATAATAATCAAAGCTTCATTGCCATTGCTGTTAACTTGGTGTCTTGAATGCTACAAAACCAGAGTTGTACATTGGCAACCAATTATCAGAAGAGCCTGTCCACAAAAAAGGAGTAGAAGAAAAGTCTTTCAGTTGTTCCCAGTCATGGAATCAAATACACGTAGACGTAGTTAAAAACGAGATTATAATAATCAAGTTAAGTTTCATGGGAAGACCTAAGAATCACTCACTTATATACGCATGGCATTAATTAAATTACAAATTAAAAAAACTCATAGAATTAATTGTGCAAAAAACCCTTAAGCGATAATCCCCACTCTCTCAACCAACCACAGTCCTCCTATAGATAAGAAGATGACAAAGATAATCAGTTCATTCTAAATCATAGCTGTGTTGTAGTGACGGCCAAGGAAAAATCAAAGCAACCAGACTGTAGATCAGCTCCTCACAAACCACACCTAAACGCTGTCATCAGTCATGGGCTTCCTTCTTGATTTTTTTTTTTTTGGATTCGTGGAAACCCCACCCCTCAAAAAACCCACTTTGTGGGTTTGTGGGTTTAGGTGAGTGAGTAAAACCTTGACTATTCCAAGCTCTTACAAGAAATGCACGCCCTGACTCGAACTCGAGACCTGCTGTGCAGATCTCAAATCCTTTGCCATCACATTATGTCCCAGCTTCCTTCTTGGTTGCATCCATTGATAATTCCAATCCTCAATAATATCACCAATTAAAATATAGGTTACAACATATGATGATGAGAAGACAAAAATGGATAGTTATAGAAATCAAATCTAAGACAATGAACCTGTATGAATAAAAGAGGCTGTTAAAAAATGGGATTAGAAAAGCATGAAGTCTAGCAGTGACTACTTTCCCGGCAAACACTCTAATCTGAAAAGGAGAGGAAAACACAGTGCGACCCACATTAAAACATCTATGTCCGTAGTGTTGTGCTATGAAAACAACGACCCGAAATCAAAACATATGTTTGAATTTCTCTTGTACTCCATCGAAATCATATGTAGTTTAACTCATTAATGTTACATTTAGTTAATGTCTTGAGATAAGAAAGATTTTGGAAAAGATCACAGCAACGCGTAATGTAAATCTTTCATGATGCATTCAATAATTTTGGAAATTTTACTTTCAGTGAACTGAGTTCCTGGTGAAACTTTCCATTTCTCTTGGCAGTTCTCTTATTTCATGTGATGTGTGTCTCTAGCTCTCTCTATGCCAATTGGAGCTTTTTTATTCTTTTCCAGCTGCCAATGAAAAAACCTAATTTTAATTGATGTCTTTCTCATTTTGACGGACCAGCCTTTTCCAGGTTTTGTTTCCTTTCTGTTCTTTTTGCAGTACCCTCCTTGCTTCCTGGAGCCATTTTCCAGAAAGCATTTGAGAATGTGATGCAAATGAACGAGAAAGCTATCTTAAAGCTATCTTCCAGGTTTAATTGATGTCTTTCTCAATGTCGATGATCACTTGTGCCTGCGCTTGGCTACATCTATTTTCTGCAGGTCAGACTCCCTCCCAAGCAAATATCTTGGCATGCCACTAGGAGCCAATCCATCTCGTATCTCTACATGGAAGCCAGTAATATAGAAGTTTCGTAAAAGGCTTCATATGTGGAAAGGGAGATTACTAAGCATGGCTGGTCGTCTATGTCTCATTAAAAGTGTCCTTAATTCCTTGCCTATTTATTTTATGTCTGTATTTAAGATGCCAAA
>Ga0325405_1003039_pt1 | contig 17308 bp, 9 predicted proteins | sample PopdelMetagenome_21_FD_205663 | JGI IMG/M metagenome (GOLD analysis project Ga0325405, IMG submission 205663) | Populus deltoides microbial communities from Bellville, Georgia, United States - Xylem-Control-R2 | ecosystem: Host-associated > Plants > Phyllosphere > Stem > Wood/Secondary xylem...
CTAGCTACTAACTACCAATTACCTAGACTTTTTATATCAAGCCACAATGCACCTTGATTAAGGAGAATGAATTAAATTACTTGAATTAAAAGATCAACCGATTACCCAATACATAAATCTTGTTTCTAAACTACTTGAATATTTTGAGACTTATCATGAATAGTTTTAATTTATCTCTTATCAATATCAATCCAATCACATCCTTCAAAAGAGAATAATGTGAAATATTATGGCTTCTTCTAGTGTTAATCACTTTGTTTTCACTTGCATTAGCCACTCCATGCCATCCATAATTTTATGTTCCATTAGTTTTACATAAAATATTTTTTAGTGGTAGATGAGATGACGATGGTGGTGATGGTGAGATGATGATGGTGACGGTGATGAGGTGGTTGTAATGGTGGTGAAAAAAGAGATGATGATGAAGAAGAAAATGATGGTGTTAGAGGAAAAGATAGTAGTGCTTGAAAGAGAAAATGGTGAATGAAATAGTTGGATGATATTGTAAGTGGATTACTATTCGTAAAATATTTTATGAAATTTTACGAGTTTGAAATATTTTTCAATAAATAAATTAATTTTAAGTTGATTATAAGATATTTCTCATTAGCCAGTTTTCCTGTAAAATATTACAAGAAAAACAAATACAAAAAAATTTAAAAAATATTTCTATAAATTATTTTAGGCAAAACAAATGGACCCTAGTTTGTTATTAATCCTTTTCTCCGAGTCCTGTTGATCATAGACAGCCAAAATTATTCTTAAACACATCAATCATTTTTGCTGTTGTTTTCGAGTGATTTACATGCCAAGCTATTTAGACCACAGAAATTGTTTGGACCATCTAATTACGAAAAATTACTTTGAGCAGAAATGTCTAGATTCTCTGATTCAGATCGTGCCCATCAATCAAAAACAAGATAAAGTTTTAGTTTCTAGGTGGGTTAGGCAATCAAATACTGGTGATTTAAGAAGACAAGAAATTAGGAATGGCTTGGAACAAGCAGCAGCAGCAGCAGGAGGAGGAGGACACTTGAGTCCCACATGCATGTGCATCAATTTTATGCATTAAGATAGACATCACAACCAATTCATACCAAAATGTTTTTATTTTGATTAAATTGAAACTGATTCAAGTCAAATATGAACAACAAGCCCCTATAAGTCATCAAAACGACAACAATCCATTGGCTGGTGTCCTCAATTATTAGCTTGCTTTCCTGTTTTTTTGACCAGCTCGAACAAGCAACTTCTTTCTTTTCTTTTATTTTTCATTTTGTAATCTATTTGATTTTGGAGATATAGTTGTGTGGAATTACGGAAATTCAAGTGTTTATGACATGCAAAACCATATCTTTTAATATGGTTTTTTTTTATATATATTATTATTAGATGGTAAATATATGCTTGCAGAAATAATGTACAGTATTGCATCATATACGCAGTCACTGGTGATAAATTAATTTTCACTGACTCGTACACTTTTTTCTTCCCTAAAATTTTGATAGCTACTTGTCATAAGTTGATAAAACACATCCATGTCAACAACACAAGAAATTCCATGCTCGGAATTAAGATATTAAACCCAGCTCAAGATTTAAATTATAGATTAAATAGGAATATCTGAGTTGATTTAAGTTGATCAAAATAATATCATTTTTTATTTTTAAAAAGTTTAAATGGTATCAATTTAATGAATAGGACCTCGCTCCACATTCATCAAAGAGAGACGGCCATTCATATATATATATATATATATATATATATATTGACAAAATTAATCACATTATCTTGATTCATTACATGAAGTTGCAATTACAACAATGAGGTCTGCTGCATCAAATAAAGAAGTGCCATGTGGGGTGAGAGGAGAAAACCAACCAATTGTCTACACAGGGCAGCCTTTCTGGCTGCTTTTCAATCTACAACACCATTTTCAATCAATCATGACAAAGGAAACTATCAATCCTTTTGTTTTTTCATCTCTTATTGGCTATCGCCAGTGAATACTGTACAGTACTTTGCCACCCTATAATATATAGTCAACTTCAGTGCTTCAATGATTGATGCTAACACAAAGAAGATTTTACAATAATAATTTCTAGAAAATGTTTTTTCATGTCATGCTATATAGTAAGCTCAAACCTCATCCTGTGCCTTTGCTCAATGACTATGCTTTTATGGCAGATTTGAGGCATACCACGATCAGCTGCTGTAATTGCAAGCTTGATTGTTCCATGTGATCAAGCAACAAAATTCATAAAGCTGAAATTAACTTGGAGCTAGCAGAAGATAAATCAACAGAACGGGAGAGAGATAGATGTGAAAGGTAGCTAGGGTTAGCCCCCCCACCAAGAAGGCATACATTATAGTACAGAGTTATAACATAACACAAACTGTTCTGAATGGAAAAACTCCAAACATGAAAACAAATATGGACACCTAACTATGTCAAATAATGTCTCTTCGTCAGGGTTATAGCAGCTGGAGGTTAACTATAACTCTGACAGAAGCCAAAAGGCAACATGTTTAACTGGAGTATGTTTCCAACAGGCCTTGTGATAATCACAAATATTTTGATTCCTTTTATCTTATCATCTCTGTTAGAGACCGAAAGACTACTTCTTCACAAGGAATAGTGAGGCCCATGCCGTGTTTAAAGCCAAACTCCTCTTCAGCTCTTTGGAGTAAGCTTTGAAACTCAGGACGATCCAACCATGATATTGGGATAATGTATCTGCTTCTGTTCTCTCCTACATAAACTGCAAAATGGCCTTTCGGTACATCATCAGGCAGGCCATCTTGGTCATAGCCATTTTTCTTTCCAAAACTTGAGCATCTTTTGACAATTTGTTTGAGAGCTGATGTTTGAGGAGACTTGTTTGATTTTCTTATAGCCATTTGGTGATTTCAGATAGCTTGTGCTTTACAACTTTTTGGGTGATGAGAAGAAATTCAGGCGGTGAGGATGGACAAAGGGGCTAAAGAGGAGAAGTGTGGAGGGTGGTGGGGAAGGACCGAAGGGAAGGAGAAGTATTTATGGAGAGATTACAAGCAGAGATGGCTGTTTCCTGTTTTTTTAGTAACAATGTCATGTGATGTGGGGACGAAGAACAGACCGAAGGTGTTTCAGAATACTGTATAAAAAGGCCATGCAGTATCCAAACCATTGTGGTTTACCCTACCTTGTAGCCTCTTCTAAGGACATTAAGGGACCATCTTCCCCTCCAAGGTTTTCAAGTCTTCTCTCCTTGGACGCTATTCGAAGATTGCAAAACCTTTTCTTTCTTTCTTTTTGACATATGCTAGCCTCTTGGGGATAATTTTCTTTGTTGAGCCATGTACAGAAGAGTTAAGCCTTAAAGCCTGCGAATCTACAATGTCTTTTGAGCAATCCTACAAGGCATGGCATGCATTCTTGTCCACCAATTCGAACTTCATGGTGTCAAGTATTTAACTTGGCTGGGCTTGAATTACGCCGACTGACCCAGTGAGCCCTCCTGAAAGGGATCATGAGTCCCTTCAAGCAGATCAAGTAAAGCCCCACACATTGAATTAAAGGGATGGACTTTTCCCAGTTTATTAATGTTCTTTTATCTGGTGCCCAAATGTTGCTACAAGTTCAACAGTAAGACCACACTGGCTTTTTTTATGGCCTTCTGTTAAAAGTAAAGACAATGCCGACAATGCCTATATATATATCAATGGCCGTCTCTCTTTTGCATGAACCGACAATGTTTGCTTCCACCCTTTAATTTTTTGCATTTTAAAAATGTTTTTGAAAAAAATTATTTTATTTTTATTTTTTTATTTACTTCAAATTAATTTATTTTTTGTTTTTTATATTTTTTTCATGTATTGATATAAAAAATAATTTTTTAAAAGTAAAAAAATATTATTTTAATATATTTTTTAAAAAAAATTTTAAAAAATAATCATTATTATACTCTCAAACACCGAATAACCTCACGTTTTAAACAGCAAGAGTCGATCTTGTCTAAAGATTAAGTTGTCAATCATATTTAAAAAAAAAAATTGGATTCAAGATAAATCCAAAACCTAACTCGAGATAAATCCTGGATCGGTAGGTAACCTACCAGGTGTAGGTCTTATAACTAGAATCTATGGAACATGATGTTTCGAACATTTTGTCATCCACTATAGATTTTCGCATGCATGCATATACAAAATTCCAAAACCATTTCGAAGAGTTTTTCAATTTATATTGAAAAGGATATTTGAAGTTCGAAACCTTACTGATTTCCTCAAAAGCATTTGAGAAAGTGACTGAACTATACGAGGAACAAGAGGTAAGCTTTTTTGTTGGATGGTTTGGATAATTACTTGAACCACAAATTTCCATCCAAATTACCTCGGAATGCATGCCCAGCCCAGTGAGAAAAGAGTCTCATCAGTGCCCGCAAGCTAATCATATCCTTTTGCTAAGGTAAAATTATTTCTTTTCTGGAAGTGCCTTTCCATGGCATGGACGAGCCTTCCAAGAGAATTTAAAGTCATTCTCAGCTTTTCAAAATTTGCCAAATTTTAGACATGTTTAGCATGATGGGCTCTTTCTCTTGCCAGGTACCACAAATTTCTCACAATTTTAGGACTGCCCATGTGTGTCCTGCCAAACTCATAACCCCAATAACAAGCACACAGCCACATATATGAAATGGAGCATGCAGACATTATATTCTTCCCAAACTTTGAGCACCACTACTTTGTTGGGATTGCGTGTCTATTCAAAAGTGTGGTACAGATTTCGTGTTTATTTAAAATTATATTTTAAAGTGTTTTTTTATTTACAAATACATTAAAATAATGAGTTTTTTTTATTAAAAAAAATAGTTTTTGATGTAACACATCAAAACAATCCAAAAATAATTTTAAACAAAAAATAATAAATTTTAAATAAATAACATTTAAATTTTAAACAAATAACGTTTTAGCCACAATGCTAAACATACCGGACACCAGTTACTCTCCCATGTTCGTTCTGAGGATCATCATAAGGGCGAAGCCTACCTCTATCTGCTTTCACTGCATCTCTCTTGTTTTCTTCTACATTCCAACAACGGCAAGCAATACCCAAAACAGAAACTTGTGCTAAGTGCATCACCAGCATCACATGCCGAAAAACTAATTTAAGAGGCACTACTTATTAATCTTCTGAAATCAACCAGGGATGCTACTGTTGCCAAAACTTCTTTATACAAAAGGAAAATGAAAGATATTAGAATGTTGGATTAGACAGAGTAAACTGTCAACCTTTTGTGACTGAAAATAAGTTGGCATACGAAAAATACAAATCAGAGAATGGCCCCTCCTAGTTACTCAAAGGCAGACACCATCATTGTGATCAAAAGAGGACATTTTTCTTTATGTGAATGGCAACCTTGTCCAATGATTACCATGTGACGGTCATGTTACTCTTGTCTTTTGAATTTATTTATCTCTGACCTCGAATGTTAGTGTGCTACTCCTGCCTTCAGAACACTTAATACAGACAAATCAGTAAGGAGCAAGGACTAGGGTGATGCAACACCATCCCAATTGCCTACGACAACTTCAGCCATCTGCAACTTTCCACTGAAAATCATCCGAGAACAAATTCCTATTGAACCATTTGACAAGTTAGCCTTGTTGAGTTGGGGCTTAACTTGATGAGTTGGTTTAGGTTGGATTGGTAATTGCATGATGTAGTGTCCTAAACAAGAATGGAATGTGTTGATATATTTTGTTTAGGAAAAGAGACTTTCCTCCTTGGAGTTGGACTTGAAGCATTTTTCCTTGAAATTAAAAAAAAAAAAATTATTTTTCTAATGAAGGACTTTGTTGCTAGTATAAATAGAATGGGCAGTTACTAGCTTGTGTGCCTCCCATATTGATGGTTTGTGGTGGCAACCAAAAAGAATTAGCGATGTGGTAATTTTTTCTTGTGAACGATTTCTAGGATGTAACTGGGTTTTGGCTAGTGAGGTGGTTGTGTGTTTAATTTGTTCTTGAAAACCCCATATTTGATGGTGGAGTTTTGTAGAGCAGGCTTTGCCGAACCACATTATATTTTGTGTCCCTTTTATTTTATTTAATTATTTGGTTTGCTTGGGTTTTGCACAACAATTGGTAACAGGGGAGGTTGATGGAAGTCTTGTGCGAAACAATTGAAGATGGCGAGGGCACAAACTGGCGAAGAAATTTGAGACAGAATTGTTTGATGGGAAAAACAATTTTGTTCTTTGGCAAAGCACCTTGAAGGATATTCTAACAACTCAAAGAGACTAGCTTGAACAATTGAAGGACATTGATTATAATTATTATGTAGTCTGTTTTATCAAATTCTAGACCTATAATGGATTACAGTAATTGAGAATGCTTCTATTGTCATGGAAAAGGCCATATTAGTACCACTGTGGCCATCTTAGTACCATTGTGAGAAGATGAAAGCCGAGAAGGCTTGAGAAGCTAAATAATAGGTATCTAGCATTAAACTGTTGTGAAGGCATCAGCACACTAGAGCACTATGAATTATGAAGGCTTGAGAATTTGCCTTGCCAACTCGTAAAATCAGCCTAGTATGACATACCTTCTACTTAACCATCCTTTTCTAAGACATGCATACATCAAGCAACTTTCTAACCATTTGCTATTGCAAATCATGAGATCAGAACAGAATTACAAAGTAATTTCTCTTTTCTGGTCATCAAGATACTAAGCCATGCATTGTTAATAACATTCACCCATAATACTTTGGTCTTTACCAAAATTAGTAAAGAAAACTAGAAAACTAAAACTAGAGAGCCCCTAGATGTGGGTTAGTCCACGTTTTTTTACATCTAATTACCACTAGCGATTTGTCTTCAACCATCCAAGTTCGATGATGAAACGCCAAAGTTAGTGTGTCGCAATCATGTACATTCAGATATCATACCGTAGGCTAGTTTTGATGGTTGAGGTGGTCCATCTAACATGCTCAATTGTCTTCTCAGCTTAAGAATATGATCTTGCACCTATCATATTTCATATACCATCAGAAAAGGTATCCTAGCAAGTTCTAAACACTGAAGCAGTCTGTCTATGAAACAAAAGAAACAAGCATACAAGATAAAGCACCAACAACTAAATAGCATATGCAATTAGGAAAAGCTTATAAAGTAAACCAATAATACATAAACAAAATTTGGAAAATGATATAGATCCAATATTGCCTTTTTTCTCAAGGACACATTTTGGAATGGAGAGGGGTCTAGCATTTTCCAATATCCTTTAAAGTCCAACCAAGAACGAGCATATAACAGAAAGTAGCAAAGAGACAGGTAGTCATGGCTAACCCCCCCTCAACCTAAATGTACATACAGAGCTAACATTCTTAAGTAAACATCTCAGATTATTCAATCATACAGCATGCACATTCACAACTACAGGTAAAACCACACACAATGACTGTAAGCAATTATGAATCATTTGATAAAGTTAATTAGCTAAGACTAACCTGCTGACGAGCAGATGCAAGTTTCAAAAGCTCATCTGCCTCTGAAAAATTTATGAACCAGTGATTCAATGGATGGTTTTTGGTATCATCTTTCCCTTTCACATTCATATTTGGGCTTGGAACTGCAGTAGTCCAAATGTTAAAATGTAACCACGTAGAAATCACTGCTGAGAAAATTTACAAAGCATGAAATTTTACCAGGAGCAGGCAAGTTAAATCCAGCAGGAAGTCGTGGCACATATACAGCAGGATGATTCAGCACGCGAGCCAAAAAGTTCTCTGAGGGGTCAGGAAAGACAATCTCATTATAAGTTTCCACAACAACAGGTTTCTTGGTTGACTGTGGACCACTTTCAGCATCAGGATACAACTTCAATAAGTGGAACCTAATTAATAAAAATTAACCCACCATTAGCGAGATAATCTCCCTCCCTGGTCAAGTAAAAACACCAAATTAAAAACTTAAACTGCTCACAAGTCCACATGCTTATCACAGACATCGTCATGAAAAAGTATGGAGATACAAATTTCAAATTCACCCCAACCACATTCAGATAACTCAAATGGTGGAGATTCAACAACTCTTATAGGGTTATCAAAACTAGGATGCAATTGAAACACGACTTGCTTTATCACTACACCAAGATCCTCATTCGTCGCTCCGCGTACATACACTGTCCATTTATGAGACTGTAACCTAATTCATAAAAAAATAAAAACAAAATAAAAACAAAAGAAATATCCAAAAACCATTTAAGCAAACAGAAGAATGCAACTTACTCATTGGCCTTTTTACCAAGGTAAAATGCCATAGTTCCATATACCACCGGAACACTGATTTCAACATCTTTAAGCCTCTTGTTTTCATCCTAAATCACAACATCAAAATTAATACACCTAGTTTAACTAAAAATAAAATAGTAATTAACACGCTTATTAATTCAAAATAAATAAATAAAGAGATATTATAATCCTCACAACAATGCATAGTCCATCAACAACAAATTAATCTCTCCACACATCTATTACACAAACTGCAGCAATTTTTGACAAATCACGATGCCCGTTATCAAAAGTTAATCTTACTGACTGTAACTGTGCATGCACGCACACTGCTTTGATTCGACACTTGCAAATATGATTAACTATAAAAGTAGTACATTTCTTTACATGGGATTTCATAAAAAAAAAAAAAAGGATTTTTGTATGGGTATGATCAGCTATAAAACCTGGAATGACTTTGGAAAAATGGGATTTCAAAAATGGAAAGTGAGAAGCTTTTATGTTATGGGTGAGTTATTATTACCTGGTTTATGTTGTTGTCGGTGTAATCAGTGGGTTTGATGCGTTGAGGTTTCGCAGCAGACTCAACATCTTCTAGTTGAATGCTTGTTTTCGAGGGTAATGGAGTTGTCGTGTGGGGCATTTTATTACCGCTTTGTAAATGGAAATTTGCAGGAGTTAGGCTTTAAGGATTACTCACTACCATTTTTTTGGGTTTTGGATGAAGTTTTTGTTTTTCTCGAAAAGAAAAGGAAGTGGATTGTTTTAGTAACTATCTTTTAGTCCTTGGATATTGAAGAACTCTACACTTGAGGCCCTAGTATAATTTTCATATGGCTTCCAGCCAATAGAAGTTAACGGGACCCTTTTTTTTTAATTTTATCAATATTCTACAAAAATATTTAATTTTTTTTTTTTAAATAAAGTTTAAAAATGGCCATTTCCTATGAATTTGTTGATCAATTAACAATTGGAGCCTTATTAGTTTTTTTGAAAACTGTAGAGTTGAATTTTTAAACTATAGATACTAAAGTGAAATATTGTTTGTTACAAGGAAGGGTCTAAAATATAGTTTTTCCACTCTTTTTTTCCCTTCCCTCAGACGTCTGCTGACATGTCGTTCGCTAGCGTTGGAATCACTAGATCTATCTGTCATCATCCATACCAAAAACTAATGGGGCTAGCACTCAGAAAATAATGGCCATTACTTGTAAACCAAAAATAATCAATGGACCCACCAATAATCATAGAAAAAAGAACACCGCATCCAATGGCGATTTATCATAATTTTTCAGGATATCATAACAGGGTTAGAAATGATTGTGATAATATAATTATCATGGCCAGCAGTCCAGGCTAATGATCAGCCAGCACTCTCCGAGTCATCAGAGATCAAAACACGCAGTAATCTAGATCACACCATTGACTTATGATAATCTCCTATTATTAACTCAAAAACATGCATCGCAACGGGCACCGCCACCAACAAGAGCCATGAGAAATTAACTGGGTAGAAAGCAACATCATCGCATCTTCCTGCTATCTGAAAATGAAAGGAAACAGGATAGGATAGAAACCTGAAACCATTATCACTTGACAAACTTTGGTGAGGTATCAACTCTATTGAGAGTGTAACAACCTAAGGAACAAAAATTTTAGTGGTAACTAGAAGAAATCAAACAATAAATGATTGTAGGAATGGCGTAAACTAAAATCAAAATCCCAGATGGTTACTGAAAAGATAAAAAGCTTGTCAACATTTTGATTAGCAGGACAAATCACAACTATGATCAATATTTTTATCACTTCGATTTTACAAAGCACAAGAATGGTACTAGAAAAAGAGTTCACTGAGCTCTTAAGAATGTTACATTTTGGAAAAGGAATCTGAGAATCTCCGTAATACAGAACCCTTCAATCTCCGAGACCATTGAGCTTGAATGAAGCAACCATTCACCCCCGGCCATCTCGTGTAGCAGGATAGCACCACCAAATCAAATATTTGAAGCATTCAGGGCCATTAACTTGCATTGTTCATTCATGGCCAGAAGTTGAGCCTCTTTCTTATCAAGAAGGGCACTCAACCTCACATTCTCTTCCATAAGTTTCTGAACTTCAGTCTCTTTCTGCATTTTCTCACCCTCCAATTGTGTTGTCTTCGCAACTAGCCTGCTTCACAACAAAATGAGATGCTAGACAAATATGGTAATCCAGCAGAAAAGCTATAAAGGAGACCAAGAAAAGGGATAAACTAATGTTGAGAGAGGCAGGGAGGGAGGGAGAGAACTAGCCTGCTAACTTCCTATGAATCGAGTGCAGACAACAAATATGAGAGTGTAAGCATACAATTAAAGTAGAGGACTTTTACAGACTGGAAACCCTTGGACTGTGAAGCAAAGTGATAACACAGATAGTACCACCAAACATACTAGTCATTGGCTATTTGAAATGTGATTAAAAATCCATATAGATTAAGCACTAGGTTGACTACTAATCATAATCCAGAATGTACTTGAATATCCCAGAAAAGTACATTGTAAAATCAGTAACCTAATAACATCATCGATGAAGCAAGAGCTGACATAGAAATCATTATAATTCTAAACAACCAGAATCATCACCAATAGCCAACAATTTGTGTTATCCAATAAAGAATTTACAAAACCATAATCAGAAAAGGTTTTGAAATTTGATCGCAAGTGATTAATGAATGTGTGTGATCAGCAAACCGTTCAGGTAAATATCAGTATAGGTTGGCCATGTCACCATACCTAATACTATTAGTAGAATATAGGTTCAAATCTCACACTATAGTTATCATAAAACCTAGAACTACACTTGTTGATAAAGAAAATGTGTAGTGAAGCTTATCATCTTATTTCAGGAATATCCAAGTACACTGACCGTTCAAAAAGCCTCTCAATAGTTTGAAATTGCCTCTCTGATGAAAGAAGTGTCTCTCTGACACTAATGAGACTGCTAACATAGGATTTTAGAGACTCGAAGTCCCTTTTCACTCGGCAAAGCTCTTGCTCATTTTCTGCAGCACATTGCCTCTGCCTAGATGTCTCTTCAACCAAATCCTCAACCCTCTTCCGCATATCATTCAAAATACCATTTGTACCCAGAGCAAACCGCTCCATCTCCTCTAATTTCAAAGACATGTTCTCAATTTGGATTGCTTTCCTTCTAATTTCTTCCTGACCTAAAGTTACCTTATCTTTCTCCAGTGCAGTTTCAGATTCTGCCATTATAACTCTTTTAACAAGACCTTCCATCACATCGGATACCATCTGCACAGACTTGAGTAGTTCACCAATATAAGCTTCGTCTTGTTCATCATAGCTTCCTTGTTGCTTTCTAAGTCTAATACATGATTCTTCATCCGGGCCAAATGAAGAAAGATCAACATCCCGGGACCAACTGGACAATGGAGTTCCATTCCTGTCAACAAGCCCCACTCCTTCTAATTCCTTTATTCCACATGATGTGTGAGCTAACTCAGGAACAGCAAAGACTCGTGCTTTTGCTTTTAAATAAGTCAACAATGTCGAGGTTGTTTTCACCCTTCGCCAAAGAACCTCCATCTCCTTTGCATGTTCCTCCGACCCTTGTACACAAGCCTTCACCTCCATAAGCTTCACTTGTAACACATCCACTTGAGACTGTCGCCTTTCCATCTCCTGCTTCCACGTTTCCTGAGTTTCTCCAACTTGCAACGTCAAACTTGACAAGTCGACATCCTCTCCTGCCATACCTTCCCTGAGTTGCAAAAAAAAAACCAGAAAAACAGAAATTCAAATTTTAGATTGTATAAACCTCATGCCAATCGACAAACCAAACCCGTCAGCTTTAGTGCATAACAACACATCATAAACCACAAACTCTAGTACCAACTACCAACCACGTTGAAGATAATTATCAAGCACCAAGCTTTGTGAACAACAATGCAAATTCAAGCTCATAACAAGGATATTAAGCAGCAAGATCATGCCTTTTTCTTGTTAAAAAATCACCATACATTAAAATCACTCCTAATTCTCCAAAAAAAACAGTACCTTGAACCTTAATTAACAAAACCCCAATTGAACACGGGTTACCACTCACTGACCCTGACACAAAAACCCACAAAAAATTCACAGATCAAACCTCAAATCACGACAAAATCACAAAAGGGTATTCTTGCATCAAATGAGACAAATAAGAGACAATTTTAAAAGACAAAGCAGAGATTTTTAAAGGGTACAATACAAAATGTGTAAGAAACAAAAGACAGAGAGTGAAAAATAAGAGTAAAGAATTAAGAGAAAGATGAGACCTCTTTTCCGGGGTGCTGCTTCGTGGAGAGATTGACTGCGTACAGCTTGATTGATAAAGGAGTGAGTTTTGGTTTTTGTTTTAAGGTATAAAAGAGAAGAGGAGGTCAAGAAAGAAAGGCAAAATGGAAAGTATGTTGTTTCATGTCTGTGTAATAATGGTTTTTTCAAAGTAATTTTTATTTATAAATATATTAAAATATATTTTTTTAATTTTTTAAAAATTATATTTTATATCAAAACTATGTAAAAATATTAAAAAAAAATAATTTAAAAATTGCTTTTCAACGGCGTTCCATGCAGTCACTTTATTTGCCTTGCTTTGTCCTCACCGAATCAATAAACTATGCTGTCTTTTGACGTGCTTTTATTTTCTTCCCTTCTTTCTTTCATTTCAACTTTTCTTTTCTCTGTCGTCTTCTTCCTTTCTAAACTTCATAAATCTATCTTTTGCTATCAGTGGATGATTAAAAGCTCGGTGGTTTCTGGTTTTTTTATGATTTTTATATAAAAATATATTAAATTAATATTATTTTTATATTTTTTATGATTTAGATATAATTATATTAACAATCTTACAGATAACCTTACAAACTTTTTAAATAAAAATTATTATGCATCATAATAACAAATACACACTTAATTTTATATTCAATCTTACTTGTTTTCAACATAATCTGATTTTAATAATCCAAATATTTTATTTTATATAATCATCTGTTGAAATATTATGGTAATTATATAATTATTTTTATTAATACTATTTGGATTGTATTTGAACAATAACAATAAGGTAAGGAATTCTTTCTCAGTGAAAGCAGGTTATCGACTCAAATATAAGATTTGTATATTAAAGTATTAAAAATCTAAATTATTTTTTATTAGCTTAAAACGCGTTTTACATTATACTTATTAAAATCAATTAAAAAAACATTATAATAAGACGAAAAAAAATCAGTTTAGGATTTGTATATTCCACATTATTAATCAACATTCAATTTTAAAGTAATATTACAAAGTTGTACTAGTCAAGTTCATGATTTTGTTGCTAAAAGGCTTGATTTAAAAAATAAATAAAGATATAAACGACATATAATTCAACTATTATACTATTACTAAACTTTTAAACAACTTCGAAGATGATGGGTCAAGCATTGAGACAATTTCCCTGCTTTTTTTTTAATTTCTCTTTTTTAATGAAAAAATATTAAATGTATCTCTTACATTAAAGCTTATAATAAGAGCTTTTAATTGGTTTAAACAAAAACAAAAGATATATATATGTATACACATCATAGAAAATTATGATCTAATTTTTTTGATTTAAATTTTTTCTCTTGTTTCATTTTTTTTTTATACAAACGGATGACATAAGGGATCTAGACATGCTTACATAGTTATTGTAAATTATTATTGTTTTATTTTTATATTGTTCATCGTGATTCATGCTATAGAGGTCAATTAATATTTTTAGAACAATACTTTAAATATTATATAAACCTGTATACATTTTAAATTGCTTTTATAAAGATCCTTATACGCAACTTTGAACAATAATTTTGGATAAATGTATAAGCTATTTCAAAAAAATTACATTGGAAAATCTACACAGCACTCTTCATAATTGAAGAAATTATAATTACTAGAGACCTAGCCGTCTGCATTCACATTGCAAGAATTAATTAAAAAAGAATGCTAGTATTATAATGTAAGAAAAATCATAAAAACAATGTGTGTGTGTGATATTCTATATATTTGCTACATATTTATTTTAAATTCTTGATTATACTCCACATTTTTCAAAAAATACCACATAAATTATATTTTTATTTAGGTCTTATTTGAAAAAATAATAAAAATGTAAATGAAACGGAACTCAACTTATAGATTAAAATAATTTAAGAGACCTTAAACTGAATTGTTCTGATGTTATAATTATTTTTCATGTTCAATGTTAAATAATAAAAAATGTAATATACATCTTAAATTAAATTAAAGCTTATAGGATATTACATCTTAAAAAAAATATTCAAAGTATTTTGTTGAAAAAAGTTGTGTAATTTCTCTCTCATAGTTATTAGTGGGTGTAGAATTGACTAATTGTGTTATCTCTTTCTTTTTGTCAGCCACCAGCACCGGAGTATTGAAAGAATTAGAAGGTGGTAGGGGTTGCGAAGTCAAATCAACCATTCCATTCCGGATCTCGGCTTTGGAATCGGTCTCGGGTGAGATCTTATTGAATATCAATTCGGATCAAGAGTCAAGACTATATTTGTTTCGTGTAAAGTAATAGGAATTATTTTTTAATCTTTTTTATATTTATTGACTATTTTAAAAAATCTGGTTAATAAAAATTACTTTTTAGTTTTAAAAAATTTAGTTTGTTTACCTATTTTAATTATAATACAACTTTCAGAACTTGTAAAAAAATAAAAATATATATATTATTATTTGTTAATTATATCAAATTTAATCATTAATTTTTTTATTATTATATATTGTGTTATATATCTTTTTTAATTATGTTTTTTAGAATTTAATTTAATTTTAATTTTATATCAATTTTCATCCCTTTTCTTTTGATTTTATCATTTTTTTATTGATTAAAGTTTTTATTTTACATATTTGATTCATATTTTTTTATTTGAAATAATTTATAAAATTTCATTATTATTTTTAAATTTCATTATCTTTCAACTTTTTTTAAATATAAAATTTGATTCTATTATTTTATTGTTATTTATTTTATTTAAAATAATTTATGAAACTATATATTTTTTAATTTTATTTTTCTTCAATATTTTTATCTATTAGTTCCTATTTTTTTTATATAAATTTAGAATAAAATTAAAAAAATTACTTTTCAATTTATTTTTTCATGAAATAATAAAATACTAAAAAATATTTTTTAATTTATTTTTCATAATACTATCAAATATAAAAATAAAATAAATTTACTTTTCAGACAACAAAAAAAAAAAAAAAAGGTCCACAGGTGTTGGTATCTTGGTTTAGAAGGCAGATAGATTTTCTTATTATTCTATTATCTCCTATTTAAATCAAACGAGTAAGAGAAAATTATTTTTTGTGAAAATTGACTAGAAATATTTATAAAAATTAAAACTAAAAAAATTTGGGATAATTATATTGATAAAGAGACCGTTGTTCTGTTTATGAAATTAAACCAGCAATTGTTGGATTTTAATTTTCATGTGTTATGAATCATTTGTTTTATTATTTTTTTTTTAAAAAAAAATAACTAGCTGATGAAGGTATCCAAACAATGGATTTCAAAACTAATGGTGGTGATTTTCCCTTAATTATACACGTTGGAGCCATTACCCTCAAGCTTGTTTCTTAATTAATATCAAAGCAATTACCTATATTTTCCATTTCACCATCGCTATATTTTTCCTTACATGCCATTCCATTTCACAGATTCTAGCCCTTCCACAAAACAAGCTACTGGCAAAAAAAATTACACATCACTTCTGCAAATCTTCATGAAAAATTGGTGCAAAAATAAGAGACAAGGCTTAATTGACAAGACTAGTGCCCTTTTGCTCTAATATAACATGAGATAATTACAGTGTTCCTTCACCAAGGTAACGGAAAAAATAAACAGACAGTACAGTTTCTTCAATCAAAACCCTTCACGGACCAAACATCAAACAGCTTGACTACATCACACCAATTACTCTTTTATGTCAGACCGAGAAATTGTTGATTCTTTCTCATAAACCCTCGGAGACCAGTTTCTCAAATCTCACAAGAAACCACTTATCGGAGCATTTTGTAGCATCAAGTCCAAAAAGAATTAAAGCGAAGCAAGCAATTTTGGCCTAAAATGGCAACAGCTGAATCATGATTAACAAATTGTTTCAATTACAGATCCAGTTTTTCAATTCCAGCCCATAGAAGATCTAAATTCCCAAGGAAGGAAAATAATACAAGCAAAATAGAAGACCCGATAAATCCTAACCCCCAAACCCATACAAAGTACGACCTTGCCTCTTAAGAGCATAGACAACATCCATGGCAGTGACAGTCTTTCTCCTAGCATGTTCTGTATAAGTAACAGCATCACGAATCACATTCTCAAGGAAGATCTTCAAAACCCCTCTAGTTTCCTCGTAAATCAGCCCACTAATTCTCTTCACACCTCCTCTTCTTGCTAGCCTTCTAATTGCTGGCTTTGTGATTCCTTGGATGTTATCTCTCAACACCTTCCTGTGCCTCTTTGCACCTCCCTTTCCCAGCCCCTTTCCGCCCTTTCCTCTTCCCGACATCTTCGCAAACCTTCCTGTTTTCTCGGAAAATCTAACAGGGAGAGAGCTTCTTCTCTTCTTTTTTGTGCTTGAATGGTGATTTTCATAGAGAAGCTTGGCCGGGTATTTATACGAGGCAGAGCTCTTCAGAAAAGGCAGTTGTTTTGGCGGTAGAGCAGATTTGTGTTTTTGGTGGTTTAATATCCACCGTTGGTTGGTTCATCTGACGGATGTTTTAACGAGGTTTAAAGGATGCCTGAGATTGCCAGCATGGCTTCCTTCTAGCTGTAATATCCGTAGGATTATGTTCTATCCATGGTTTAATCCGCGTCAAGCGGGTGCTTTTGTAATAACCGTTTGTTAAATCGATCTAACGGATACGGAGATAAACAGGATATAGGATTGCCAGCGTGGAGTTTTGCCTCCTTAGATTATTTACTCAAGCATCT
>Ga0325405_1003041_pt1 | contig 17298 bp, 8 predicted proteins | sample PopdelMetagenome_21_FD_205663 | JGI IMG/M metagenome (GOLD analysis project Ga0325405, IMG submission 205663) | Populus deltoides microbial communities from Bellville, Georgia, United States - Xylem-Control-R2 | ecosystem: Host-associated > Plants > Phyllosphere > Stem > Wood/Secondary xylem...
ACTTCAAATATTGCTTTTCCAACAAAGCAAGTTTTAATTCAGTGCAGATAATCTGAGCATGTTTTCTTTAATTTGTATGATCTTGAAAGTACAGGTGCCCAATCCCTTATTCTTTGAATCCAAATGACTGATGAGAGAGAATGCAATGCCTTTTTTATGGAAGTGCTATGGTTTGCCTCGGAAAGGAGCTAGTTCATAGCAGTGCACGTGTAAACCAGCACCCCCTATATATTTTCATATATCTTTCTGAATCTAAAACCCTAGTAACTTCTCAAAGAAAAGACATGAAAACTCTAAGCCCGCACCTCTTTGCTCTTCTCGTAAATAGTATAACACCTTCTTGCCTCCTCCTTGAAACCGTCACTAGCCAGCTTTTAATTGAACCTGCTTTGACCTTATCAGCGTGGCAACACTAAATATACTACTCTCATTGCTTTTATTACTCTTTTATTGTAGTTATATGAGGTGGAAATGATAAGAAAAAAAAATGTACCTATGTATATAGAAAAATTGTGTTGTTAATGTCGTGGTTTGAGAGAGGAGAGTGGGTTGTGTTGCTAAGCTTTTTGAGGGAATTTTGTTCCCAAATGAAGGCACAATGATCAAACCTCGTAGGAACATTACTATAAGAGAGTTCAAGAAAAAAAATTGATAGAAAGAGTGTACTCCCCTCCCATTGTTGTGGCTGTTTTTCTCCTTTTTTTCATCGTCGTCAAAATGGGACAAGTTTGCATCACTTATTAACATGAAATCATACCCAAAAGCAATAAAGATCTTAAAATTTACAGTCCTTCAATCATCAATCAGGCATATAATTAAGCTAATTATCAAATGCAAATTAACAACAACTAAAGAAAAAAAAAAGAAATAACAAAACCTGAAAATGCTCAAGTAACAACCCAAATTCCCTAGCTACGAAGCCTGTCGCCTCTTTGGTAAGCTGCAAGTGATCATCGTGGGAAACTGAACTAATTGACATGGCGTTGGATCTATCTTTTGTTAGTATGGTGGTCGACCGGTGGCCCAATACGCCTCAGCTGGTAATTGAATAGAATTGAGAAGATTAGGAGGCAATCCATGAAATAGTTGCGCGTTTTGCTCCGCCATAACCTGATGTTGCTGTGGCTGTTGCTGCTGCTGCCCCACTCCTCCTGGTGATCCCATTCCACCCCCTTGCATGGGCATTTGTGGATCCTCCTCTTCTAGAGGGAGCCTCTCATAAGCAGCATTACTAAATGAGGCTGCCATAATCACAACTGGACCTGAAGCAGTCAGTGTACCAACAACACTCCCACCCACAACTTGCCCTTGTCCACCAGCTAAATATATGGTCAAGCCAGTAGCTGCGGGTGGAGCTGGGGGTGGCAAAAATGATCCAGCTAGTGACAATATCTCAAATCGACCATGTAAAGTCACAATTGCACCTGGTGAAGCTGGTTGCCTAAGGGTTACATTTGTTACTGTTCCAGTTCCACTCATAATGCAAACCCCTCGTTGTCTCCTCCTAGCAAATGTAGCAACACTCTCAACAATATCACATCCATCAGCAACCTCCATCAAGTGAGTGCGTAGAGCGTTTGCGCTATCCCGTGTGATGATAATTGGGGGCTTAGGCTTGTTCTTGGATCCGGCAGGTCTGCCTCGTGGTCTTCTTGTGATCTCTCCATCTCCATCTCCTGAAGTTATGAGTTCTTGGCCTTCTCTGTTGCCCATGCTATTGTTACTTTCGTCTCGCTCTCGTTTCAGGGACTTGTTTAGCCCAGTGCTACTCCCACTCTGCTCATCTTCTGAATTCTGCTGTTGTTGGTGATGAAATTGGTGCTGCTGTTGCTGCTGCTGGTGTAATTGGAAGTCTCGTGTGTGAAAAGGAGGTGGAAGAGAATGGCCATGAGCCGTTACTGGATCCATAAGAGTCTTTCTTCTTTTTAACTTTATGACTTTCTTTTTTAGTAATAGTAAATATATATCTAAAAGAACTAGTTCACATACGAAAAAAATATAAGTGGCTAGCTAGAAAATTAAACCCAGAAAATGGAAACACCAGCTAGCTAGGTAGTAATACTAAAGATTCAAGAAAGAGGGCCGCTAGTGGAAGAAGAAAGGGGATAAAATAATAAGACGGAAGACTATTGGGGGGCGGGGTGGTTTCTTTTTTTCTGGCTTCTTTTGATAGTCCAATGAAGCAAGTAATTAGAAGAACCAGATGCTATTATAAGCTAGCACTCACCAGCTGGTTCAGAAAGGAGAAAGATGAGTGGATTTTTGGTGTAACCCATCAAATCCTGAGCTGGATTCTCCATCTATTGATCTTTCAACAAGCTGTACGTAGTGTTTGTGTAGAAGTGTTATAGCTAAGTTTATGTTGGTTTAGGTGGTAAGAGCTTGGGAGAGATGGAAAGAACTGTGTTTTTTCGGGTAGCTAGAGAGAAGGTAAGCAAGTATATTTTTGGATTTGGGTTAGGGTTAGATTGAGGAATAGATCGATCACAGATAGATAGATAGATAGATAGATAGATGGGTTTGGTTTTGGTAAGGCTGCGTGCATATGGGCGGTGGATGGGTCCCCACCTTTCTCTCTCTTGTCCCCCCCAGCTCTCCACGTTCTCTCTCTCTCTCTCTCTCTCTCTCTCTCTCTCTCTCTCTCTCTCTTATATGCAGCATTAAGTTATAATACTTTTTAATTATTCATAACTCGACCGAGTCCTTGGCCCTTATCTCCAAGTTTCAACTTTTTAACTCCGTCTACCTACTACCTTCCTTCCTTCCTCTTCTTCTCTTGCTGTTCCGATTACTATAAGGACTCCATGTCATATATATATATATATATATATATATATATATATATATATATATATATCTGTGTGTGGGGGGTTTAAGCTGCTTAATTTGCTTCATCTAATTATTATTGCAAGTTCTCCTCCTATAGCATCATAAAAAAAAAATATTTTCAACATTAACGCACTCAGAGTGCCTTAATCATTGATAAACAAGTGGAATCTATACTTTTATCATGAATATGTAAGAAAAATATTTTTTTTATAAATGCATTAATCCAAATATATTATCCTAGCTTAAAATCAGAGATGATAAAATTAGTTTTGATGGACAAAAACCGTAAAGAAAAAAATTAATAAAAGCGATCATCATTAATTATCGCTTGCTTTATGTATAACAACTAGTAGTTCTCAATAAGCATGGACAGGGACAGAGTAAGAAAAAAAAATTAGAGTTGTAAAATTAAAAACATTTCTTTGCATGAGAAATTGCTGAGTAACATTGTTGTGTAAATATATCTTTGGTTGCCAGTGTCCTACTAGTTGTTTTTACCTGCAATTGATCATGCTCTAATTAAAACTTTTTTTATAACTCTTTTTCTATAAATATTTACAAAGGAGGGGTTGGGAAAAATATTTTCTTGTAAGGGCCCCGGCCCCTGCCAGCTCCCTCCTGCCTCCACTTTGAGCATGGAGCTCAATTGGTAATAAGATCCCTCTCTCCTAAAAAATCTCGTGTTTAAGCCTCTTCTTTGTAATAATAATAAAAAAAAAACTAACTAAATTATCTAATAGGTGATCTAGTGGTAAGAGTTCAGGATTAAGAGGTTTGTTTCCCTTGTGGTCTCAGGTTCGAACCCTGTGATTGCAAATATGATAGCTACTAGAAGTTTACATGATCGTTAACTTCAAGGCCCGTGAGATTAGTCGAGGTACGTGTAAATTGACCCGGACACCCACGTTAATAAAATAATAATAATAATAATAAAACTAGTAATCAAATCTTATTGTTGACTAAAGTGGTAAAGTTTGGGTTTGATTCTATCAATATTATTATTTTGAATTGAAATGAAAAGGAGAATCCAAGAAGGAAAAAAAAAAAAACTTATTCTGTAAGAGTAAATTTACATATAGATGATTTTATTTTCTTTAAGAAACGGCGTGTAGAATATAGTTAAGAAAAAACGATATTAAATTAATGGAGTTATAAACTATATACAGGTGATGATTAAAGCAAAATGACAGTTGGCACAATTAATTAAACTGGACTATGATTGTGTTTATAAGTTGAGAGAGAGAGAGAGAGAGGGTGGCTTCAAATTTTCATGACCTCCGTGCATGCACCATGACTATATATGTTCTGCAAAAAATCTCCTCCATTGTTTTTTCTCTAGCTATTATGAATGCTCACAGCATGTGTCTCTTCCCCCGCTCCTTGCGGGTCTATTCTGCAGAATTTCAACTCCAACTGTAACATCACTTCTCCTCTCATGGACATTAACATTAACAAAACAGTACTAGAGGCGGTGCTTTAATTTCGCACATAACTATTCCTACTTCAATGTTTTGTTTTGTTTTGTTTTAAATTTATATATTTTTTTAATTTTAATTTTATCTTTTAATATTTTATTAATTAAAAATTAAGTTTTAATTTATTTTATTTGTTTTATGTGAATTATCTGTCTCATGACCCGGATCACGAATTTAATAGAATAATCCAATTGACTTAGGTTTTTTTTTCTCAATTATCTTTTTTCCTTCAACTTCATCATTCAATATTTTATTGATTAAAAATTAGACCCTATGATTTATTTTGATTTACTTCTATGATGTTATATCGGTCTCATGACTCAAGTCACGGGTTTGGCGAGCTAACTCGGATTATATTTTTTAGTTATTTTTTTAATTGATTTTTCTTTAAGTTTCATCCTTTAATATTGAATTGGTTGAGGATTATACTTCATAATTTGTTTCGACTTGCTCTTTCTATGAGGTTATCTCAGTCCTATGACATGGATCACGAATTTGGTGGGTTGATCTAGGCTGACTATGGTTTTTTTTTTGTAATTAATTTTTTTCTTGATTTTATCTTTCAACATTGGGTTGATTGAGAATTGAGTTTCATGATTATTTCAATTTACTTTCAATAGGGCTAGCTTAGTCTCATGGTTTAAGTCGGGAGTTTGATGGGTTAACTTAAACTTACTCGGGCCTTTTTGTGTGTTTTTTTTTAAAAAAACTCACTATTCAACATTGAGTTAATTGAGAATTAGAATTCAAATTTTTTTTTGTTTGCTTTATGTTAGGGTTGTCATGGTCTGAAGATCAGAGTTGTGGATTTGACAAGTTAATCAGCTGGATCAATTCAATATATTATCATCTCAATATTTTAAAAAGATCATCTTAATTTTTTTAGTTAAAATATATTTTTACCGGTTATTCAGGTTATCTTTGGACCTATCAAATTGGTCAGGTTATATCAAGTCAACTCACACAATTTTATTTTCAAAAAAATTTAGTAACACTTGAAATATTTTTTTTTATGTTAAAAAACATTATACAACTCGCATTTTAGGACGGGAAAATGATCTAATTGACATCTAATGTTGATGATTTATGTACGAGGTTAATTTAACTTCCACCATTAATTACTAATATTTTGTGTACGCTTTCTAATAGCTAAGCTATTCTATAACTCCATAATATATTATGCACAATATGTAGCAGGTTTTTCCCATTGTAAATAACGTAAAAACATACAAGTACACGGCTGTATTGCCACTTGAAATTGATCATAATTATATAAACTTTACCAAATTGTTATGAAATAAGCATCGAAGAGCTATTCCTGATCTTTTTTCTTTTGTAAGAGAATTTTGTTTCTCAATTGCTTTCCTGATTTCTTTAGATATTGTATTTATACTAATAGAAAATTAAAAAAAAACAATGAAAACATCGACATAAAATATTTAATGATTGTTTACCAACGAAAAGACAAAAATAATGATGGAATAAAAAGTTTCGTTGATAATTTTTTCATCATTACTGATGTGTCAAATTGCCGACATAAATTTCATCGGTGATTTTAAAAGAAATTAAAATCTGACAGTCCTCTCCTCTTTCCATTTATTATTCTTCTTTAAATTAAAATTACAGCAGCCTTCTCTCTCCTAAAAAATATCTTGCAACCCCCCTGTAAATTCAACCATTGAACCTGTCAACGTCGATGTAACCTCTCTCTAATAACGTCAGCTTCCCCCTTAGTTCCGTTTCTTATCAAGCTTCACTCCACCAAGTAAGCAAACCCATCCATTTATGTTTTAACCCAATTAAATTTGAAGTTAATTTATTGAAATTTATTTGTGGCATTTGTAATTTGCTTGTATATCTAAGTGTCTTGCTTATTTTATAATGATGATTTTGTTGTATTAATGTATTGTTTGTATTTTAGAACTTGTTTGGGATTTTGGAGAAATGAATTTATGTGTAACTTATTTGTGTTAGAATTGAAGAAATGATAGAATATTTAATGGGTACTAATTATTTTGTGTTAATTTTATGTTTAAGTTAAAAATTTATAGAGAATTGACTTTGTGTGGAATTGATAATAGTTAATGGATAATTAGTTGGGTTATACGGGAAAATAAATTAATGTGTAATTGATAACAATTAGTATATTGATTGTTGTTATTATTTATTAATGATAGTATGATATAAAAATTTATGATGTTTGTGATACAGATAGCGATGATGATAATAGTAGTTATGATGATAACATTTATAATGATAGTTATAATAGTAATAGTAGCAGTGCTTATGATTACTGTTGTTATGGTAATAATGTTATTGATAATGGTTATGATGTGATAGCTAGTGGTGGTAAAGGCGGAGTGATGATAATGACTAGTGGTGGTGGTGGTGGTTATTGTTATTGTTGTGATAATGATATTAGTGCTACTAGTGATAGTTAAGTGGGTTAAATGATGATATATTGTGAATATATAGGTTAATTGTGATTCATTGTTAATAAATAATTGAATTTGTGTTTGATAGTATGTTTTTTTTTTTTTTTGAATTGTGTTCATTGTTTTCTTTTAGGTACCATGTATTCAAGAAAAAAACAAGTCCAAGTCCAACAAGAACACTAATGTTTCATCAAATACTAGTGTAGGTGATTATGCAGTGAATCCAAATGATGATTATGAAGAAACATCTAATATAGAAGTTGCCGACCAAGACTTAACCACTAAGGACAATAGATTGGGCATCTCTTATTTAATAGATCCCATCTCAAGCAATTGGATAAAATAATGGAAGGGTGACATCTCTATATAATTTTTGTTTTCTTATGATGTTATTTGTTTTTATTGAGTTGTTTTAAGTTTCGTAATTATTTAAAAATTTCTTCCTTAAATTGATTTTCAGGTTTACCAATTAATATTGAAGCTACTTGTTTCTTCACTTATACGATAGAGTGTCCATTCAAAGAACTATTATTTCAATTGAGTCAACTTTATAACCATCATGAATGGATGTACATGGTATATGAAAAGTTTAAAGTTAAATAAATAATCTCTAATTTAAGTTACTAGTTTTTCAAATCTTTAAAACTAATTCTTATATCTAATCAATTAAGAAAAATTCTTAGTAGAACGAGAGCGACGAGGTGCTTGTCATGAGAATATAGGAAAACCATAATGCAATTAGATAAGTTTAAATCAATTAATGATATATTATTGTAAACTTATATATTCTTTTATTTTCTTTTCTAATTTATGTACCAGGTTGCATGATTTTTGATATGATACTCATAAAGAAGTGATTAAGAAGGTTAAGTCGAATGACATCAAGAGTTGGAAAGGTTATTAACCAAGGTGTGTAACAAAACATAATTGGGCATTGCATCAATAACTTGTGGTTTTATAAGATTTTACAAGGTGCTCAAGATCCACACAAAATAAAAATAAATGAACTCGTGGTGCAATGAGCAAGCATATTAAAAGAGTGATTCAATTTATCCACAATTTAAAGCGCCTAGTAAGAGCTTATTGTTATATATTTTATTATTTCTCTTGAAGTTTTAATTACGTATTTATTAGTGAGACTTTTAACAAACTATTTAATTTACAAGAAAAATAATTTGGGCGAGAACTGACTCCAATTGAGTTATATAAGAAAACTCGTATAAAAAAATTGATAGGGAAAAAAGAGACAAAGTTTGTCGATATAAGAGTGAAAGAATTTATTGCAAGTGTTTTGATAGTAAACAAGTAATTAAGATCGTTTATTTGCATCGATAATAAGAAATATAATTGAATTTAGGAATTTGATCTTTTTTGTTCGTTTTATAAGAGATATATAACATCAATATGGTTGTTAAATTAAGATCATATATTTATAGCTCATTAATCTTATCCTTTTGTGGAGAGGAGGAGCTGGAATGTAATTTCACATTTGTAATTTTTTGAGATGCATTCTATTTAAAATAATACATATTTGATCAATATAAAATATTGAGCGACTTGCGTAGGGTCCCAAAAAATCCCTGGCGAGTATTGGGCTTGGGCTCATTAGAGATGAGAAACAGGTCCATGCGCACTGTCTGGATCCAAGCATGTTGGGCTTGGGGCGCGCTCTCGAGCCCGAGCCCACAGGGATGCACTCGTAGCACTAAGGGTGTTGGGCATGTCACGTCGATGCTGGGTGTGCACCCTCCATAAGCTCGAGCAAGATCTTAAGTGTTGGGCTCAGGCTACCATGCCCGAGCCCACTTTTTTTTGGTCCCCTGTTATACTTTAAGTTCAGGATACCAAACCTAATAGGTGTTGTTATTGGATTTATTTCAAGGAAAGTTTTTAAATTGAGTTTTTTAAATTCATTTTATTTGGATTCATCGGCTTTATACCATGACAACTCCATTTATATCAGGGCACATATATGATAAAGGACAGGTTGACATAGATTAGGTAGTCTGATATGAAAAACATAAATCTAACAAGGTCAGTCATAAAGCTAAATAAGTCCTTCAACTTTAAATTATGATGATCTCTTATAGAAGAGTTTCAGGGCTTACCTGTAAGGAATCAATTGGAAAACTATTTCAAAGCTTTACAATATGAGAATACCTACAAAATTGAGAAAGGTCGTTTACAAGGTAAAATTAAAATCTACCATTCTGGCACTTCCCATGCCATAGAATTTGTCCAATCTTTGATTATATTTAGTATTTTCAACGCATGTTTGATTTTTTATTTTATTTTACATATTTAATTATTTTCTTTTATAATTTTGTTAATTTGATGCGAAACATATATACCCCCGTACGTTGTCTAATTATTTTCTTTTATACCATACTTCATAAGTGGTAGTTTTTATTCCATCACATGTCCAATAAGTTTTTGCTCAATTGTTTCTATAAACTATTTCACCATCGTGGGCGGATCTCATTGACTCACCAAACATTTACCAGATAAAAATGAACATCTTTTAACAGATGGGAAGGGGCCACCATCGGCTAGAGAGAGAGGGAGAGGGAAGCCGACAAAGAGCATCTTTTAATAGATAAAAAGAAGTGGAAGCAAATGGGTTCGCGGAGAGCGGGTCAGGCTGCGAGGGCGAAGGCATTGGTAGTCCTTTTTTTTTTTTTTTTTTTTTTTTGAGGGGGGCAGAAGAAGCATGAGGGCGGCAGCAATATCTCCGGCGCGGGTGCAGTTTGTGTCAGCGGCACCCACGCGTCTTTACTCTCTCTTCATACTCTGGATCATCCTCCTTCATTGCCTTCCTGACAATTTGGCCACTTAGACTTTCAATTACTTAATTTCTCTTCCAAATCTATTTGTTCCCATTGGATATTCGACTTGGAAGCAGGAGGGAGCTAGCTAGCTATTGGATCATTCCTTTAAAGTACTAGCTACCAACAAGTTTGACAATTCTTTAAGTGGAGACAGGTTAATTATTAGCCTATATACGATTCCAATTTTAATTACCATTTAATTACTAATAATATCTTCTTTTATAGAAATGCTTTTAAACTCTTATCCTATGGGGACATATTTTTGTTACAATCATATTACATAATTATATAGTTTTGTTGCTAATAATATTAAATATTTTAGAAATAATAAACACTTCAAATTATACAGAAATTACTTTTATTTTTCTTTCCATTAGTATGGAAACTACATTTTGATAACTTAAAGAATTTAAAATTTATGTCAAGATTTATATTACGCACTCTAAGTATTGAAAAACAAACTTTTAATTTAAAAATACTCATGATCAACACTAATTTTAATATTTATTATACACCTTTAACTTATTCAACATTTTAATATATTTATTTAATAAAAAATATTCATCACAAACTTTATAGTATTATATAAATATGATAAATGAAACAATTCTTACTTTTAATTTTCAGTTTAAAGAATACAGTGGTATTATATTTTATTCTCTATACTATATAAAAAAAAACATCTTTTTTCTAACTCTAAAATTATAAAAATCAGTCTTAATCCATTAAATTTCGTAATTAAAATGAAAATATATAATCACGGACTTTTATCTCAATAGTACAACTTCAATATTTTTATTATTAGATATATATGGTCATACTTTTGACTTAGTTAGCATGATCTTATATTTTACCATATAAAGATGTCTTTGATTCTTCATCGTCAATTGTTATATGTTGGCCTTTTAAAAAATTAAAAAAAAATATTTGTTCTTTTAAACTCTTTCTATGATCATTTAATCTTTATAAATGATATATAGGTTGACAAGTACAACAATGTACAAAACATTTTTAAAAATAATAGCATAAAGAATTTACAATGTCATAGTCTATATATATAGCTAATTTATTCATGCCAAATATTTACTTTCAATAATTTTCTTATTTTCATCAAAAGGCATAGAGTTATAAAGTAATTCCTTTGACATTCTATCTATTAATTTAATCAACTGTTTAAGTATAGCTAGTATTTTATAGACATTAATTTGTAAATATATACTGCATTTTATTCTCTTATACATTACAAATAATTAGCTAGTAAGATGAATGTCCTCTCTTTTTTTAAAAGAAAAAAAAACAATAATATTTTTTTTCTATATATAGAAACCAACACTATGATTTAGAAAATATATGCGATTCTTATAGTATTAACAGCAATATATCTAGAACAACAAATTATTTGCAATTCATCTTAAAATGTTTTAAATTGGTTATATTGGTATGAACACAAAGTTCAAATTTTTGTAATTAATTACTGTTTGATTACGATTACTTAAATCATACTGATTGATTAATTTTCGTTTTGGAACGCACACGGGACAAATTAATCATCAAAGCTGTTTCTTTTCCCTCCAAGTCCCTTATGTATATATTAGACAATTTTTGTCCCATCGCAAGGAATTCATTACACCTAATTGATCATACGCATGTTGACCAAGAAAAAAACAAAACAAAAACACGAGTAGATAATCCAAAGCCTCAGTAAATACTGCCATGTATCCCGCAATGTCTAAGAGCTATACGTTGAATGGTTATCTAATCTTGGTTGGATTAAATTTATCAGAGGAACCAGACATATAACACGACACACATCAATCTTTCCGGCCTTCATGCCTTAATTCTGTCATTAACAATTCTCAGCTTCGCTCAGCTTCCCGTTCCCTTAATCATCATTTTCATAACAGTCAGATAGTAAGCCAGAGATCATGATGCATTGATGGAGGGATATGCTATATATAGTGATATGTACAGCCAGTTCTTGATGTTCAATTACCTTATTTCGAAAGAAATTCGAACCCCCAGTATCCCTATATATCAAGCAAAAGCGAACATTTTGTTGGAAATCAAGTTGCCTAAGTCAATATGCATAGTGTTTGTTCACTTTTAAAATAAATTAATCCATGAATTAAAGGTCCCCCGTTTGAAAATAATCTTGCGTTTAACAACATGCCACTTCTTTTGTCTCTTTTGCTGGATCTGCCGACTTTATTTTTCTTGGAAAACAAACAAATTATGTAAAGAAAAAACTATATAATTGAACCTACTCTCGTCCATGTTCAAGCTTGTTGGGTCAACGGCACCTCTCTTTTAATTGAAATTTATGTATCATGATACACATTAAGTATTAGAATAATAGTATATAACTAAGCTGTTTACTCTTATTAAGATCGTATTTAATTCAAAGAACAAGAGAAACAAACAAATCACCAACTAAAAGGTAGCTAGAGAAACTACTCGATTATTCTCGATGAGATACACCATCCAAGAATGAAGAAATGTTACTCTTCAATATTAAGGATACTCGAGCCTCAAATAATTAACCTTATTAATTCACATGTAGATAAAAGCACTTAAATTTATTTTCAAAAAAGAAGAAGAAGGAATACAAGTCCTATATATGTATATATCTTCAAGAATACAAACTATAAGTCATATTCTAATTAATCCCTGCAGACAAGAATTTATACTTAGGCGATGCCTTAACATATAGGCCAATACAATATTCGATCAAATATATATATCCAATGCATCTGCTTTGAGAATTTAATAATAACCTATATATGTGGTTTTTTTAAAAAAAAAGGAAATAAAAGGGAATTAAGAAGAAGAATTATATACAAGGAAATAAAAGTGAGCTGTAGCTAGGTCTGAGCATTGTCACGAGGCATGGAAACTGAGCTGTAGCTAGGTCTTGCCCATGAATTTGATTGTCAACATTAAATCAAGCTGTAGAATTGTCCTTCCACAGAAAATGACAAATTAAAAATAGTCCACTAGCTTCATTGACATGGTTATGTGGGGTCTTAAAATCAAGAAAGGAGGCTCTACCTTGAGAACGAAGTTGTTGAAGATGACGTGAAAGCCTAGAAACCATCACAGCTTAATTTTTTTTTCTAGTGACTTAATCATATTTTAATCAAAGTCCAATTCATTAAAGAAATCAAATCGTTTAAAGAAACTTATCCTAACCAGGACCATCTTCGTTAAACAATTCAACCCATGTGAAAGCCACCGAATCTGGAACAGTGTTGCACGATTCTAGGCTGTTGTTCCCATTTGCTAATCACTCTCCAGGGGACCATTATTGGGTGACCTTTTCACATGTAAATTAATCTCTTTATTATAGCTCATATACTGTTGATTAATTAAGACTTGTTTTAGAGACTGAGCAAACGGCAAATCGAGGCACGACCCATGTGATCGATGGCTATATATATATATATATATATCGATGTGGAATCTTGCTGGTAATTACTCCGTCCTGCTTGATCCAAGGTTAGCTTAACTGGTTTGAAAGAGTTAATTATGGGTTCAAACCTTCGCTCCACGCTAATTTTTCTTGGTTCTTTGTTCAACATTTGACTTCACAATCTCAGCGTTGAGAGAATTCCAAATCCCACCCATGTGACAATTTTGGAACTCAATTGGATTCAAGAGCCGTAGGTCAGATTAATTCGTCATTAATTATATTAAGCATTATAGATGATCGATTTACTTGGAGTCATTATTTAATGTGTCATCGCACAAATTAAAATATATGTTTATTTACTAAAGTAATTCACTTAATTTATGTGATAGCTAGCTTTGCTTTGCTTTATTTTTCTTTTCAATTATTTTAGTAAGCACTCCTTCTTCTTTTTCCAACATTGATTTAATATCTTTATTAATAATAGAGTATTTACTTCTCCTTCCTCCTTTTTCCCCCTTTAAAAAGTGATTATTAGCCTCAGTCGGTAAGCAGGGGCGGAGGTCGGAGGGTTGGCAGGGGCTGGCCCCTACAAGGAAAATTTTTTCTAACCCCTTCCTTGAAATTTTAACCCTTTTTAGAGTAATTTTTTTAATTTGACCCCATTTGATTTTTTTTTTCTTGCTCTGCCCCTGTCGGTAAGGATTAATATTTCAAGCTTGTGGAAAAACTTTGAAGTCAAAGCGGATCACATATGTATGACCTTCAACAAGTTACTTTCTAAGAAAAGAATGATATAAAAGGCTGTCCTTAATTAGGACAGGACTTTTTATTTTTATTTTTTGATAAACCAAGTACACAGTCTTTTATTATTATTTTTTCTTTTATAAGCAATTAGCACAGGAATTGATCTCCCTATTCCTGATGTCTAAATCACTTTTTAATTTGTCGCAGACTTACATGCACTACTGTTTACAAGGAATATTAATTTCTGAAAAGATAATGATATTAGAAGACCATATATTATATTTTAACTGGGGAGCAATCAACAGGAAAAACAAGGATTAAAAAGTAATCTATATAAAATGTCTGGATAATGCTTATTTTTCTCTTTGTTGTTTGTGCGTGAAGCGAGAATAATTTTTTTCGATTGTCACATATAAGTAAGGAATATATATGTTATAATTATTTAGACATGATCAAGAGTACTGCCTCCAATCTTTGTGGAATAGATTAATCTCAATTGATGAGCACAATATTTATAATATCCACATTGTACAATTGCATATAAAATCTAAACCCCTATGATTTTATATAATTAATTAAGTGTTCTATTTCCTATGGAACTAAAATAATTAATTTATTGGAGTTTAATTAATGACCACTAGTTAGCTAGTATATATGTTAAAGAATGTTCGTACCATCAATCTTCTTTTGCGATCATTAGTTGTAAATAATATATTTAACCTGATTTCCTTAAACTGCAAAAAAATTTAATAATAAGCTGCCCCTGCTTATGATATGTTAATAAGAACTATTTAAGCTGTGGAAATTATTGTGGTTTAATCCCAATTATTACACAATCAAAAAATAGCAACGACAAAATATTTTTCATCAGTAATGTCTAATTATAATTGCAACGGAATATTTATGTCGGTGATTTTCAATATAATTACTAAAAATAATTGAAAAAATATTATATCGGTGATTTCATCAGTAATATGACACATCATTATTTTCTAACAGATTTATCGATGGTATTTTCCGTCGCAATATTCTCTTGAAAATTTTGTCGGTAAATTTAAAAGTGTTTAAACCAACATCAGCTCAATTCTCCCCATCTTCTCGTTCCTTTTTTTTCTTAAAATACAAATCAAAACAGCAGCCCTTCCCATCTGTTTTGCCACAAATTAGTATGTTCATATTACATGGAAAACAACAAGGTCTTTACCTAAATGAATAATGATAAAGCTTTTTTATTTCCACCAGGGGTTCATGCCAAGTCATCATTGATATAAAAAAAAAACATAACAAACTTCTTGGAAGGTAAAGTTGAAAAGAATGTTGCACATCTAGTACTGTCAGGTGAAGAATTGTATGATATAGTCTCGTAGTATAAATTGTATTTGGTTTTTAATCTGGTAAGCAAAAGTTTCTTGATTTTGATGTGCTTCATAATTGAGTAAAGCAGGGTATTTTTTGGGAGCTTTTCTTATTGAATGACTAATGTCTTCCGCCATAATTTAGATGTCATGCATATTAAGAAGAATATGTTTGAAGACATTTTTAACATAGTTATGGATGTCAAAAAGAAAATAAAGGACAACATAAAAGCTAGAATGAATATAGTTTTGTTTTGTGACCATCATATTATGGAGTTGCTTAATGATGGGGTATGTGTGGCAAAGCCCAAAGATATATTTTCCTTAGACAAAAAAAAAACACAATTTATTGTCTATGAATGGCTTAACAATCTGCAATTTCCTAATGGATATGCTTGAAACATAGCAAGATTGATGATTTTAGGGGAATACAGATTGTATGAAATGAAGAGTCATGACTTGTTCAACCTCCATACAAGTACTTATTCAACCTTTAAAAAAAATTAAAAACAAGACGCATGTTAAGGCTTCAATATGCGAGACTTATAATGTTGAAGAGATTTCAATATTTATCTCATATTATTTTGAACCCTATATGAGAACAAGAATCAGCCGCATTCCAAGATATAATGATGGTGGTGAATTGTCTTCTAGTGGAAATTTATCAATACTTTACCATCTTGATTGACTATTATCGAAGAATGCAGTTTCAATAAGATATTTGACAGACATCAAATTTAGACAAGTATATAATTGTGTGATATTTAACTATGATAAAATGAGACATTTTATTAAGTTAATTTTATAATTTTTGAAATGATAAATCATTTTCTCTTGTATTCTCATTAGTGTTAAATGATCACTAAATTTCTTATAGGTAATTAACATTGTAATTTTTTGTTTATCCAAAAATTGTATCTCACTGAAGCTTGAATTTCCCAAATACAAGATGAACAATTCGCCATGTGATATAAAACACAAGTATGTAATAATTTATAATTGTAACAAAAATACATTGACTTTACTTTTTTTCAGCTATTAATGGTTGTTGTCTTTAGCCGAGTATATAACATAAAAGGCAATGCTGAAAGTTTGAAATTACTATTTTTGGATCCTGAAAGAAAGATTTAGTGTTATAATATGTATTTCATCAATGGATGTCTTCATAATGAAGATTATAGACTGTAGAAATATCTGTAGTAGTGTGATTTGTATTAAGGGATCAACTTTTAATAAATTTGAAGTTAATTATTATGGCAAGTTAAAAGAGGTCATTTAATTGCAGTATCATAGGGTATAAAATAAAAATTTTTATTTAAATATTACTAGTATGATACCGATAGAGGAATTATGGCAGATCTTCACCATGGATTGGTCAAAATAAATAAAGGTGGTAGACTTGGCAACATCAATGATGTTTTTATATTTGTCAAACAATGCTAAAAATTGTATTACACACACACTCTTTTATTTATAAAGGATCGTAATAGAATTGATTGGTTATCCTTTATGAAAATTAAATCTAGAAGTCGTGTTCAAGTTGTTCATGATGGTAACGATGAAGTAACTAGGGGGAAGATGTATTTCAATTAGATGAGTTAGTTTATTCATATCAAGTTACTCCATCTATTGAGTTACAAGAAGATTCAATTTTTCATGTCATGAAGAATATTTATGTTCATATTGATCTTAAGGAGTTAAATAATATATTGAGTACCAGTAAAATTACAGAAGTTGATAAAGATGAAGAGACCAAACAACTTCGATTCAACGAGAAGATAATGAAAAGGAAGATGATGAGGATTTGAATTAAACAGTGGATTTGAACTGATTTTAGAAGTAAAATATCATTATGCAATCAAAATATTTATTGTCATTGTATGATATATTTCAACTTTGTACATTTATCAAACATTTATTGTTATGGTTGTGGTTTTAATGAGTTATTAAATAAGTTATGAATGCACTTGTTATTGCCACGTAATTAAGTTTGAGAGGAATTATATCCAATATAAAAAAAATTACAATAAATTTATTGATGGGATCACCTAAAAAATAAAAAATTAATAAATTATTCATTAACTTGTTGGTGGATCTGTCGCCCATATAACTTTACCGATAGAACTGTTGATAAAATAAAAATTCATTAAAGAATTACAAAAAGTTTAGGAAAGAATACAGGAATGTAAACCAACAGATAGATTATTTGATAGAATGTTTTTC
>Ga0325405_1003047_pt1 | contig 17290 bp, 16 predicted proteins | sample PopdelMetagenome_21_FD_205663 | JGI IMG/M metagenome (GOLD analysis project Ga0325405, IMG submission 205663) | Populus deltoides microbial communities from Bellville, Georgia, United States - Xylem-Control-R2 | ecosystem: Host-associated > Plants > Phyllosphere > Stem > Wood/Secondary xylem...
AAATAATCTAGTCTATTCAGGAGAATAATTTCTCATGAAAAATGATCTCCTTTGAAAAGCCCTGTTATTCTAACAGGAAAGAGGAGGAAGCAGGCAAGTGGGAGAAGTTGTTGACCAAAAAGCAGGAGTCACTTTTTATTTGTTTACCAAAGACTGACGTGTCCGTTGACTTTGGTCTGTCGCTGTCAGTTTGCAGTGGTAATAAAATTATTAATTCATTGTTTCCTATTTTTTTCTACATTTTCTGCTTCATCCCTTACCTCATGCTCGCCTCTGCATTTCGTCACAGTTGTTTTTTTCCACCAAATTTGGCCTGCCCTTCAAGATTTTTAGAGTTCGATTTCATCTGAGTTCTTGGTTGAGTTTGAACAAAATACATACCATATAGATTTATAATGATTTAATTGTCTGGTCAAATTAGATCGACACTAAAAAAAAATAAAAATAAATAAAACACTTGTTTTAATAAAATAATAATTGATTATGTATATAATCAATTATTTTTATTAAAAGCTTTCTTGAATTTGGTCCCACACTTTTTCAGGAGGTTGAACAATTTTTTTTTTACAAGAAATAATATTAAGGTGCAGTAAGTATGTTTTTCTTTAAATAAAAATTCATGACTAAGTCTAACTGGATTAAATAAGTTGATTTTATTTTAATTAGATAAAAAATATAATAATAATAAATTGATTATTTTTTTAAATGATCACAATAGCACGAGAAATATATATATATTTTTAAAAAACAAACAATATTGCTCAATTCACAACCCATTAACACACAAATGGATGAAATGTGGCAAAAAAAACCTAGAAAAGATAGCCCTAATCAACTTGAGTTGGTATGAAATACCTGTAATGCTGATAATCAGGTCAAGCCAACCTGATAAATCCAATTAAACCCGCGACCCAAACCATGATGCTATATAACTCGATAGAAAAAAAATAATGAGTTATAAAGCTTATTTTTTTAAAATATTAATTTATGTTAACTTTTCAAATTCGTGATTCGGGTCAATAAATAAAAAATAACTTGCTTGAAAAAACTATGAAGCTCAATTCCCAATAAATTATTTTGTATTAAAAATTTTCTTGAATTAGGAGCCCATGCTTTTTCGCAAGGCTAGATAATTTTTTTTGTATAAAAAGACATTACTACCCCTCCACTATCAGTACTGATGAATTTTGATTGAAGAATAATTAAGGTTACTTGGAAAATTGAAGAAAACACATATTCTCAATCATTCTTTAATAACTAATCACTCGTGTGAAAAAAACAAAGTACTCCAAATACTCCAAACCAAGACATTTGTTTTGTGCTCGGAAGGGCAAAGATGCCTTGCGACAAAGAGCATGTATCTTCTTGTTTTTCAAGCCACAATTAGCTTTGGTTAACAATAATAATAATAAATAAAAAAAAGGAATGTTGATGTGATCTTCGATGCATCGAGCATCGTCCATGCTTATGTGAGCCTGTATGGAAATATGGATAATTCATGTTTTTAAAAAATTTAAATTTTATTTTTGTTAAAAATTAAATTTTTTTATATATTTTGGATCGTTTTGATGCGTTAATATCAAAAATAATTTTTAAAAAATAATAATAAAATATTATTTTAATATATTTTAATATAAAAAGCACATTAAAAAATAAACACAACTACATTCTTCAAATTCCTCAAAAAAAAAAATACGATGATGATTTTTTTTATATAGAAAGATGCATATGTTACAAACTAGAAATTTCACATGTGCGACAAATAACATAGTTAGAATATTCGACAATATACAATCATGTGATGAAACTATTCAACTATTTTTATTTTATTTTATTTTAGTACCATTTTTCTTATATAATAATGTATGAGCAAGAGAGAGACTTGGAATATTCGGCAATATATACACGCATATTATTTTGAATTATATAATAAGACTATTCAACTATTTTTATGTTAATATCATTTTTCTTTTACATAACATTTTGAGCTATTTTTATGTTTTACTTATGCTAATGAAAACTTAATCTATTATAAAAAATAATTTTAATTCTTTTAGGTCAAGAAGCATTTTTTTTTTATTTTTTCACAAATATTAAGTATTAACAAAATTACAAAATAAAAAAAAAAAACAGAAATTTGGATTGATCCCAAATTTTGTTAGGGGCTAAGAAAATTATACACAGTTATCTAGGTTTTAGTATGATTCTTAAAATAAGAAATCATACTTGCATGGTTGAATACATAACATCTGACCAGACTTAAAATGATATAAAATCATTACGACCTCGTTGGAGCTCCCAACAAATCTGAGATAATTCCAATTTGTTTTATATTCTTCATAATTTATTGAATCTTTATTGTTCATAAAATAAAAAAAAACCTTTAATAATCAGGGCTTTGTAAGGTTGAACAAATGTGCTACTAGACGGGCCAAAATCACACACACACAGAGAAAAACAAAAGAAGGAAAAAGCATGAATGATGCGGGACTTCGGCTTAAAATGGAAGCAAAGAAACCCCTTGTTGTTTCCAATCCAGCACTTTATACCCCTTGGTGAAGATGGAGCTAAGCCTAATGAGCATTCAATATGAAATAAGGTTTTAACCAAAGTTCACAAATTTGCAAATCATAAATACACAAGGGGTAAGGGTGAAAGGGTTAGTGAAAGAGGTTCCATATACTGGAACAGTTCAAGGCAGCCACACTGTTGAATGAAGCAGATCTAAGCAAGAACTGTTCCCGCATGTGTACAAGAATCCAAGATGTCTTCTTCAAATCCATCTCTACAACCATTGCTTTAGTGATCATTTCACCTGAGAAGCAACAAGCCTTGGTGTTTTAACCAAACAAAGGAACTGGTTAGAGTACATGTTAACATTAAGTGGCTACAAAGGATTCCTGAACCAGTATTATAGTTTTTATCTTGACGTATCATATTTGCTAATCCTGGACTTGTAAAGTTGCATACTCTTATTGCTTCCACACCAAACTATTCAAATGCAAATTTCCTGCTATGCTTTTTAAGAACTAGGAAAAGAGTTTTTGTGGGGTTTCCTATTAAATTGGATTAGAAGTTAAAAGCATCGAAGCTTCATTTGAAGGCAATAAAAACGTTCTTCCATGAAGATGAGGACCTATTGCACTGAAGGACCAGTTGGAGAATGTTGGGAATTAAATGCTGATCACTCCAGGTGATATCAATCTTATTCCTCTTCAAGAAACCTAGTTAGCAATCCTTTAGATCTAAACAATACTACAATCCTAAAATTTCATCTTCTAAAATCCTTGAATAATATCAAACCCAACAAAAAGACATCTTGATTGATTAGGTATAGAAAAAGCACGGCAAAACCAATATCCATAACAAGATTTGTGGTTTCTTCGAAAATAACGTACCTATTTCGGGAGAACCTCTTTGTGAGCTTTGAATGAGAGAATCACATTCCAGACTAATGCGATGACATTAGCAGCAAGAACCTGAAATTGTTTTTTTTTTTATATGAATGAACATAAGTGAAAATACTGTAGCCTAAACCACTAGCAAAGGTTAAGCTGAATGTCAACATAAATAATAAGGCAAAGTGTGACAGCAAATCAACTCTCTATGAACAACCCTGGAGGCGAAAGTCACTGAAACTAAATATGGTCAGCACACAGCACCTACTGCACAGATAAAGGTGTGGTTCACTCTGCCACTAAACAATCAGACAGATCAATTTGGGCACAATTTTAGCTCATTTCTGGTGTTGAATTAGATGTTAGAAGCAAGCGGGGAATGTGAAACGGTTCCTTTTGTGCTACTTGAAAGGTTTTTTTTTGAGCCAACACTTCAAAGGTATCTAACCAAGAAAGATATGTAACATGCAAAAAAACACAAATGCAAAGACACATGATGCTCATTCCAACCTGAAATTGCTGTGGGACAAAACGGAAGTTTAGAAACTGAAATGGTATCCAAAGTTGCCAATTTGCAAGAACAGCAGAAAACCACTCCTGCAGAAAAGAATCTTAAGAGAGTTTAATGCTAAATAATCCTTCCAACTGGCTGTGTTCAATGGTTTACAGACATGGAAGCCACAGAAGGAACAGAAAGGGATGCCTCTAAGTCTAAACATTACCTGCTGAAGCTTAGGTAAGACTTCTGATGGCCTTCCCTCTAACGTCACCAATGTTGACAAGAAGACTCCAATGAATATAGGAGAAAATACAAACTGCAATTATTTTAGAATACACAGAACAAATTTAGTCCAGCAGCATGGATGTTTAGTAATTAAAATTATGAAGATTAACTACAAAAAAATAGGTGTCACCTGATCCACTAAAAGGCGCAAGAATGCACCGGATGCTCCAGGCAATGTTACCAATTTACTCAAATATAAGTACCTAAGAAAAATCAAGTCGAGAAATGAAAAATTAGCAGGATCCCATAAAAACAGAGGTGTTTTCATATATTTTTTTTTTTGAGAAAATTCTGCTTGACAAGATAAGCATATGCACTGGAGAACAGATGATGCCAAAACAATTTGGTAGTCAATGCAGCATTACTATTTAGTAACACAGATTGGATCATCCAAACTTCAGGCAAGCAAAAACATGGAGTCATTTTTCAATTGTAGAACTTTGACAGCAAAAACTGAGGCACAAATCTTTTAGGCCAGTATTTTCATGAATAGCTCAATGTTAACTCTACTCTTCCACTGACCTTCTCTTTTTTCACAGGGAAATCACACACCATGTTATTAACAAAACAAAATATGAAAAGCCTGAAGGATTACCAGAAATGCAACGTGGGACCCACCAGTACCAGCCCCAAGAAAGTAAATACGAATGTTCTTTTCAGGTCTAGGGATGGAGCTTGATCAATCACAAGCTGAGATAAAAGCCAAGATTTAGAAAAGTTATGATTAAAATGGTCTTATAACAAGAACAAGTAATAAAAACAACTTAATTACAACAATTGAAAGCTGCAAGGAGTTCTTAAGAAGATGCCATTGCGTAATCAGCACATATATATATGGGATAACACATAAATGCAAAAGCGGGCTTAGCGGTGACAACAGTGGTGCTGTGGTGGTAAACTTGAGTTTGAATGCTCTACAGTTCAAAAAAAAAAAAAAGTTTGGATGTTCTCACAAGTACTTTACGCCACCCTAAAGGTCCAATTTAGTATTTGATAGTACATTTGGGGGGGGGGGGGCGCTGGAAATTAGTTGCTTTCTCAAACACTGCTGACACCTTGTTTGGAGGCAAGAGGAAAAATAATAGGTCATACAAAAACCATGCATGCAAAATAAATGTTTCCCAAATTCCACAAATCAAAGAAGTTTAAGACCATATAGATATCAGAGTTTATTGATCAATATTTAGACCAACAGTTTCAGCTCATGATGCATCCACTGGTCACTATACAAAGCAAAAACCACCCATTCTATGTAATCAAATGAATGGCAATCAATATGATTCACAAACACCCCATGACACATCTATGAACAGAAAAAAAACCCAAAATAACTAAAAAAGTGAAAGAGAGACACATTTTGCTAACATCTATTTCCATAGCCTGTAAAATTTTACCTGGCAGATCAAATCCCCCATAAGAGTCAATATTGCAGAAGTAACAGCTTTAGTCAACACAGGGTACTTCGCTAGAAGATTCAAATACCTGCAATAACATAGAGCTAAATTTGAGTTAAAGTGATCATGTTTCTAATCTAGATTATTAAGAAACAAGGATAATGACAGATTACAACACAAAAGGTGGGAAAAAAGGAGAGAGAAAAAAAAGATTCAGTGCAAACAAAGATAACAAATAGGGTAGAATATGTACATCCCATACGAAAAGATGCCATACTTTCAGAGAGTTCCACTTTAGGAGTTCAGAAATATCAAATCAAACAGTTTTATTGCGTTCTCAAGCACTTTAGAGAAACTTGAAACAAGGAATTCAAACTTCCTACTTGACAACAAGAATTTTACTTACTACCAAACACCAAGGAGGGAAAAAAAAAGCTTGCTACGCAACATGAACCAAAAGAACTAAAATCACCAATAGCTTAAGAAATGAACAGATTAGCAAAACTCGAAATTCATTATTACCATGAAAGGAAGGACCAGTTTCTATTTCCACCTGAACCAGAACCACCACTAGCACCACCACCTTGACCTCCTCCTCCACCAGAAGAGCCTCCAAGCCCACCAGAACCACCAGAGCCACCACCAGAAACAGCCAAGACACGAAATTGATCAAAATCCAATTGCCTATATCCAATTTTAGAACCACCCATGTCCTTAAACACAGCTCCATGACTAGAATTTGAAAACAGAGAAGAAGACGAACAGGCCCTGAATCCAGTTATCTGAGCAGGGTTTAACGAAAGCTGAGTTCTTAGGCTAAAATGAGGAGTGGGTTTAGGTGAAAACCCTACGAAACGGTATAAGAGTGAAGCTTTGCGAGTGAAACATACTGGGTTTTGCACCATTTTTGCTTGGAATGAAAAAGATTGGGTTTTTTGTGGTTTTTCTTTTGAGGGTTTAAAGGTGGGGGTTTTTGGTTAAAGATTGGCTTTTCAAAAGGTAGGGTTTTTGGCTACTGATGAAGCTTTAAACAGTGGAGAAGAATTTAGCTAAAAAGACTTTGGCTTTGGAGTGAGAGGGTGACACACTTGCCGCCTCAACTCTGTTTTGTCTCTGCTTTTGTTTGTTTGTTTGTTTTGTTAACGTAGTGGAATTGAAAGGGGGGTTAAAGATGATTACTTTATATTTTTTTTGTACGGTAGGAATTTCATTAGAAAGGCCTTAAGGTTTATAGTTTTATAGACACGGGCTATTCAAATTTCAAGCCCATCATATAGAAGAGCAGGTTGCTTTGATAAAACGGTTAACGGAGGGAAGGCTTTCTTACTCTTTGGCTCCAAGAACTAACGTGTGATCTTCTCATCTTCCACCCAGCTTTTGACAAATTTATGCTGTCATATTTATATTATGTTGAGTAATGCAAAGCTGTTTGACTCAAGGCCTCTTCATATGATAAAGTGGGAACATTGCCTTTGAGTTTGCTGATACTTGTATGAATCGAACCGTTTGTTTATCTGGTATGCTACATTGTGTTGAAATGATGTTTTTTAGTGAGTGTTTGAAAATAGATTGAAATCATGTTTTTTAAAAATTTAAATTTTTTTAGTTTAATTTTTTTATAATTTTAGATTGATATACTGATATTAAAAATATATATTTTTAAAAAATTATTTTTTAATATTTAAACAAAAAAATACTTTAAAAACACTATTAATACACTTTGAACACCTCTTCTTAAGTCTCAGTTTGAAATGCGACATTTTCCGCGTAGATAAACAGGTTCGAAAAGTTTGTAGAAAGCTGGAGAGGTTTTCTAAGGAATGTGGGAGCATTCCATTTAAAGGATCGTGTCCAATCCTTAACACTTCTAACTCCCTACAGTTTGTTAGAGAATTGACAAATCTAAGTTCTTGACTGGAAGGATCATTGGTAAAGGAATTGGATTCCGAACATAGTTCTTTCAAGGCTCTTAAATTTCCAAGTTCTTGCTGAGAATTTCCATGCATGTTGTTATATAACAAGTCAAGAAAATTCTACTTCTTGCTTCTCTTAAGATCTCACATGGTATCAGAGCTGTAAAGACTCCTACGAGTTTTTTTCTTGATCCAAAACCTCTCTTTGAAAATACCCTGCACCATGGCCAGAAACACAACTAGCAGAACCAATGTATCACTCATCTCTTCCACTTCTTTCTTTGATGGAAATATCTCCATTAACGCAACTTCCCAACTACCCATCAAATTGAACAGCAACACTTTCCCTCTTGGAAAGCACAGTTTGACGCCCTATATATTATATGGTTATGACCTCATGGGATTTCTTGATGGGAACACGACATGCTCATCCAAGGAAATTATTGCCAAAGATGGAACAACTGCTTCAAATCCAGACTTTGTTATTTGGACTAGGAAAGATAAATTGCTCCTTCACGCAATCCTTGCGTATCTTTTAGAAGGAGTTGTGACTTCTTCTCGTGATGCATGGGTAAAGCTTCACAAGCTTTATGCTAACAAATCCAGATCACGAGTAATGAATCTCAAGGAGAAGCTTACCAACATCACTTGCAATACTCGATCTATTGCTGAGTATCTTCAAACCATCAAAGGAATTGCTGATGAGTTAGCACTCATTTAAGTGATGATGATCTGATTATTTTTGCTCTCAATGGCCTTGGCAGCGACTTTAAGGAGATTTCTGCTGTAATAAGAGCTAGAGACACTCCTGTTTCATTTGAAGAACTTCATGACAAGCTGGTAGAACATGAAGCTTTCTTGAAAAGAGAAGAGTCACGTGGTGGCTCAAGTGCCACTGTGAATAGTACTCGCACAAGTTTTGGCGTGCTCCACGAAGCTTCTCTACCTTTAAAATATTGGTCTCATTCTTTCCTTGCTGCTGCATACTTAAATATCAATCGTTTACCCACTCCATTTCTTAAACATCAAATGCCTGTGAGACTATTTGTAGCTAATGTTACAAGTTGAACATTACTCAAATTTCCGAAACTTTCTGGGATCAATCCTGTGAAGTTGTTAGCCTGCACATCAATTGATTTTAATCGATGTAAATTACCTATCTCTAGGTAACTATCCATGGAAGCTATTGTTACTGATATTAAGAAACTGAGGGAAGGACAGGTTTCCAAGTTGTGGTGGTATGGTACCTATCAAACCCATATCAGGGAGATTCAATGCCGTGACTCGCTGCCCACGAACATTGCAGGATATACCGATCCAATCGCAGAAGGAGGTCTTGGATGACAGTTGTGTGCTAAGATGTTTGGGGGATCAAAAGTGATGTGAGCCTTGAAGGCAAGAAGAGCAGATTGATCAGTGAAGTTACTTGTGGTCATGCTAATGCACTTGTCAGGGAAAAACTTTAGCAGCAGCACTGATACAAGAACAATTATCCAAACTTTCCCCATGATTATAAGTTGAGAGAAAATTAAGATCCAAAGCTTTGCAAAGATGATTAATTAAGCTGACATCCCTTGAATGAAAACCAAGTTGCAAGATTTTTCTTTATTTATAAGCAAGCAAGAGCATGCTAATTACCTCATTGCTTATGCATGTCTGTGGGATAAATGTCCATAAGAAATAACACAAGGCAAGTCACTTGCAGCCAGAACCGGCTGAAGAATGTGGTTTTTGTTTGGTAATTGCTTAATTGACTATGATTTGTGTAAACCAATTGAATTCCTTTTTTTTCTTCCAATTTTGTTTTTGAAAAGATGGTCAGGAATATAGCTTTTATAAAAATATTTTTCAAATAAAAATATATTAATTTTTTTTTATGAATTGCTCCTCAACATGCAATGAAGCCAACCTTTTAATTATTATAAGAAACTAAATTGATTAGATAGTTCCTCTTCACCACCCAAATAATGTTACAAAACATGCCTAATTTCTTCCACCTTGCTTGTTATAATTTGTACCGAACGACATGCCCTAACGCAATATACAACACAACACAACACAACAATCATAATCACAACAATGCAGCACTGACCAAATTATTCATTAAAAATAAGAGTATAAAGAATTTCTGGTTATAATAAACAAGTGAAAATACAGGTGCTCATCTCCATTGTAATTTGTATACACATGGTGGAGTCATGATCGGCTCTCTCTCTCTCTCTCTATATATATATATATATATGGTTTATTAATGACAGATTGATTTTATATTAGGCAGGATTTGCAGGCATCATATGTATATGAACTGTATCACAGGTTGCTTAAAGCTTAGGTTAATGGCAGTGGGAAGATTTATTCTTATATTAACTGTAGCATAGCACCACCTTTCTACAGGTTTTCTCATTACGAGTCTCGTCATCAGGATTTCCACCCTCTAAGAAAAAGGATGCTTCTGCATCATGTAAGGAATCCAACCTAAGACTTATTCCATCTCTGATACCAATTTTGCTCTCAAAAGGATTTCCAACTTCACTCAATGATATTTTTTTATGCACAGGCAGCCTTGTCATAAATTCTGAATGCTTTTATGCAATACATGGATTCCTTCGTCAGATTTTTTTTTACTTGAAAGGGCAAAAATATCTTTTGATTGTATTTAAATGAAAAGATTTAAATATCCTCAAATGATAGTTTTAAAATATTTGAAAAAATCTGAGTAATTTCAAAACTTCCTATTTAATTAACCAAGGTTGCATCAAAATCTGAATTCCACTAACTTCAAAGTTTTCTATTGAAAAAAAATATAAATGTGATCATGAAATTATGAGAAATCTAGTAAGAGTTTTATTTGTCATTTCATGCCCATTTTATATATTCATCTGTTATTAAATTTTACTTATCATATTAACTTAAAAATCCAACTCCTAATCAGATTTTAAATAAAAATAATTTAAAATTAACCCAGTTTAACTCTATTGATTAAGTTAAAATTTAATTTGATTTTTCTTAATAATTATTTTTTTCAAAATAATATTACTTTAATTATTTTTTAAAAATTAAAACTACATTATTTTGATTAATTTAAGTCTACAACTATGATAATCACATATGATAGAGTGAGTATTGATAACGTTGAAAAATTGTCATTCCTAATTTGCAGGGACAGGAAGTGTGGATAAGTTCTGGATTGAAAACAAAACAAAACAGAACAATTACATAGACCAATGATAGGTTAAGAGTTAAACATGTAATTATCAAATATTATTAACCAGAGAACAAACGGACTAACCAAGGCATTTTCTTAACATTACTGCTTAAATCCAGACAAGTAATCGTCGTACATGTGTCACGCATGGTTCATTAATTAGGAACCGGACAATAGCTTTCCTTCTCGTCTCGCTGTCTGCTTTTCGTCAACGTCAATTTTCTTTTCCTCTGAAGCCCAGGTTTTCTTCCCTTCATCAATCTATCCATCCATCCATCAATACAAAGCTCATTAAAGCTTGCAATTTAAGGTAAAAGTTCTCTTTTCCTCTCTTTTTCTTGATTTAGCAATTTGGGGTAACTCTTGTTTGTTGATGGGAATTATGGGATTGTTTCAAGATTCAAGCTTGGATTATACTTTTGTGACAATTGTATTTTTTTATACCCTTTATGGAGAATAGGTTTTGTAAGATTTCTTATGATTATAGGGAGAAAAGAAGAAGAAAAATTGAAACTTTTTTTTTTTGTTGTTACTACAGGGGCAATGGCAACGCCATCGGGGTCATGGATGCAAGAATTCAATGAAGCATCAAAACTTGGTGATGAAATTAATGGTATGATTAACGGGAAGAATTCTTTGCCTCCATCAGGACCAGAAACACAAAGGCATCTTTCTGCAACTAGGAGAAAGATCGCTATTTTGAGAACTAAACTTGATATTTTGCAGTCCCTTTTGACAGCACTTCCTAGCAAGCAGCCAATGTAAGTGCTTTTGTGTTCTTGTGAATTGTTGTTTAGCTAGTTGTTTCAATAAATTCAATCTTCCCATTAATCATACCATCTGTGTTAGTAAAAAACTTCCTAATGGTTCTTTAATATGGTTATGGAATCCTATTTCATGTTTGTGGTTATCCTTTTTGGCGAATGTTATGGCGGGGACAGTTTTTCAAAGTTAATATCAATTTCTGGGAGCTGGAACAGTGTTGAATTAATGGAGTACTTGTCTTCGTGTTTACTGCCCTGTAACGGCAATTCTTCGATTTTTTTTCCACTTTTGTTTTATAGAGACTTGAGTTTTGATTATGTGGTTTGAGTGCTCCTCTATAGTTGCCAAGAAATCCCTTTCCATACTATTGTATCGTATAGTAATCTATACATGAGGAATAGAAAGTGTCAACATGTTGATCTTTCAATAGGTATTACCAAAATCAAATGAATGACAGATTTATACCGAGACAAGCAATTCTTTGTTTCTTTCTTCTTTTTGTGTTTTAGAAGTCCGTTTGCTATGTGGTTGTGGTGTTCCTCCAGAGTTACATTAAAAACCCTTTTCATGGGAGGATCAAATTCTGAAGATAAGATGCTTAGTAATGCATGGTATTCTGCACATAAACAGGGGAATTCTTTCATATGTTGAGCTTTCAACAGATTTTTACCAAAATCAAATGAACAAGAATTCATTGGTAGATAGAAGGGATAGGTAGATACGTATGATATGCCAAACTATGTGTTAGCTGTAGTTTCCCATCCTGACCTTGTTGAAAACCATACTTTAGCGAAACCATACTTAATCTATTGTGCTTAGCCATAGTTTTCACCCTGACCTTTGTTGACAACCTTTGATTGATACTGTCATGAACAGAACAGGGAAAGAGATGAATCGGCTTCAAGACATGCTGAAAAATTTGAGCGCTAAAGTTAACCAGATGGCTACTACTCTCAATATGTCCAGTGCTGCTAACAGAGAGAACTTGCTTGGGCCTGATAAGAAGACAGATGATGATGTAGTGAATAGAGCATCTGGCTTAGACAACCATGGTCTTGTTGGCTTTCAACGGCAAATTATGAAAGGCATGTTAATATAACTTAGATGCTTTTGCTTTCACTGATTTCATAGTGATGTCATGCAGATTTTTAACTTGATTTGCATAAAAACACAGAACAAGATGAGGGCCTTGAAAAATTGGAGGAGACAGTGACGAGTACTAAACACATCGCACTGGCTGTCAACGAGGAACTTACCCTACACACTAAGCTTCTGGTGGGTGTTGTTGATTTATTCCCCATCTTCCTTTTTTACAATCTCCTTGCATTTTGACCATCCTTTAACATTCTGGAGTTGTTTGCGACCTTTAACAAAATATTGCCTTCTCTTTTAATGCAGGATGACTTAGACGAGCATGTGGATGTAACAAATTCCCGTCTACAGGTTTGTTTTCTGGTTTTTACTTGGCTGTTCTTAATGATTGGTATCAATATGGAACTCACAAGGGGTGAAACTATGGATTTCTTAGGGCTTTTAAATTGTGTGAAAGAGTTATATCTTTCTCATCTCTTAATAATTTACTCAGATTTGTGTGTTTTAACCTCTAAGGTACCTGAATTATACTTAATGCTTATGCTGTTATTTGTGCAACAGACTGTTCAAAGGAAACTGGCTCTTCTGAACAAGCGCACTAAAGGCGGTTGCTCTTGCTTGATCCTACTGGTCATCGCCATTGTCATTCTAATTGTGGTAATCCGGGGGCTGTTTAAATATTTGTAACTTAGAGGATACCACCTTCTAAATTATGATGTATTTTTTTTCACCTGCCTGTGGCCCTTCATGGAATTGCCTGGCTACTCTTTCACGGTAGGGAGACAATGTTTGTTGGTCTTATGGTTTTGTGTATAATTGTAATGAACTCATCGTAGAAATGCATCGATGATCATTATCAGCATGATTAACATGCATTTCAGAGTATGTGTGCACCAGTTGTGCATCAAATACAATCACTATCTTGATTTTCATCCTTGCTGTGTACTCTCCTTTGCTAAGCATGGTTTGTCAGTACTTGCTCGGGTTTGACTCGGTTAAGGGTCCAGGCTACCAGCTCATCGGGGCAATCCTAAAATGACATCGTTTCGGTTTTTATTTTTTCAATAAAACGATGTTGTTTTAGAGATAAAAAAATCAGAAGAAATTCTTGGAGTTCACCGTTTTAGATTTTTTTTTAGATTTGATTGGATAAATTAGGTTGCAAGCTGATCCGATAAGTTATCTATGATCTAAACTGATTTGAAAGGAAACTCACAGTCATGGAGCTGATTTGAGATCAACTGAGACGATAAGGTCCTCAAGCACTGTCTGGCTCCATGTTTGAAAGTGTCCAGATACTAAAAGTTAGGGTTTAGGACCAAACCGGTCCCGCACTGAAACCCCAGAACCTTCCCTTGTTAGACTTTCTTTTTAACGTTTGTACAAGCCTTTTCCCTACCTGCATTATCTTAATAGTAATGTACTTTATTAATTAATTCTTAAAAAAATATATGTCTGAAATGCTAAAATAATTCCTTATTTTTAATCCTATTTTCCCAACATTTCCAGAACCTGCAGATAATTGTATCTCAATTGATCCAAAAGCTCATTCCTCACTCAAAATAATCCGCTGCTAAAAAATATTTATTAACATGAAATTTATTTTCATTGTCTTTATTTTTTTTAAAATTCAATTATTAAGATTAATATATAATTTCTTATTATTATTATTATTATTATGAATACACTAAAATATATGCTCTTAAGATCATTTAAAAATATAACAAAATGTTAATTAATATGCAAATTGATCTAATGTATTTATTTATAATAAAAAATATAATATTATGTTGTTATTTAATGTTATTATAAAAGTGTAAATGATACATTTTAAATTTCATTAAGTGAACAGTAAAAATTACATAATTAATTAAATATCTTTCCACCAAATTCGATTTGAATTGATTTAAAAAGGGATTTGATCTCTTAATTACTAATTAACCCATGCTAATTGTTTTTATTAAAACAATAATGTTCTGTTATTTTTTTTTCTTTCCGGTGATTTGATCTGGTTGAGACCGGGTTAAATTTAGTTAATCAAACCACTAAAAACCCAAATTAATGAACAAGTTTAGCTGGGTCAATGCCTTACTAAGCTAAACTAAAAATTTAACTCGGGTCAATCTGTAGACCAGACCGACCGACCATATTTAATATCAAAGAGAGACAATCCCACAATAGCAATAATGCATGTAACAGCTCAAACAATTATAATTATTTACATAATTGCCACTCTTCTTAGATTAGAAACCCCTTTGATCGATTTGTAGGTGTACAGCTACCCCCAGGCGAGCCATCAGAAGAATTCTTCTCTTGATTTTCTCTACGCGAACAGAGCTTATGCACTAGATACATTTCTCAATTCCCAACAAATCAACAATCCCTTCTCGTTTTCTTGCTAAGGTAAGTCGTAATCAAATAGCCATTCAATGTGTTTTTGGTAGATTTTTTTAATTGCTTTATTGATTTAAAAATTAGCTACCGGTTGAATTGAATTCTGATTGAAGGAAGAATTGGGAATCTTATTTAATGACTAATGGGAACTATGAAAGTTTAGATCTTTCGTGAAAATTGTATCAGTTTTGATCAAATTGGAAGTTGTAATTGTAGGGGAAATGGCGTCACCATCAGAATCATGGATGCAAGAATTCAATGAAGCATCCAAACTTGGTGATGAAATCAGTGCTATGATTTCTGGGAAGAACTCTTTGCCTCAATCAGGACCAGAAACACAACGGCAATTCTCTGCGGCTCGGAGAAAGGCCACTATTTTGAGGACCAAACTTGATATCTTGCAGTCCCTTTTGTCAGCACTTCCTAGCAAACAGCCATTGTAAGTGTTTCTGGTATATGTAAAGGGTTCTTTGGTATGGTAATGGAATCTTGTTTTTTATTCGTGGGTGGCTGCTTTTTTGGTGAGTGTTGAGGTGTGTGCTGTTTTTGGAAATTAATGTTCATCTTAAGGAGCCAGGAAAGTTCTAAATGAGCGAAGCACTTGTGTTAGCTTGGATGAGAATTTAACAGCAATTGTTTTTTCTTTTCTTCTAAAAGTTTGGTGAGTGTTAGGGTGTGGGCTATTTTTCAAATTTAATGTTTAAGGAGCTAGGACAGTGCTAAATAAGTGGAGTACTTGTGTTACTTCAGATGATAATTTGACAAAAAGAGTATGTTCGTTTTTTCCATTTTGTTTTATAGAAAGCTTTGGTTGTTATGTATGTGGTTGTGGTTTTCAATGCTCATCCACATTTGTGTAGAAAACCCTTTTCATAGGAGGATAAAAAATCGAAGTAGATACTAAGTAATGTGTAGCATTCTACAGTTGAGAGTGATTTTTTTTTTCTTTCAACAGATATTTTACGAAAACAAGATGAATGAGTCATTTGTAGACAGGTATATTGGGTGAGGAGGGAGGGGTAGAGTAACTTTGTCTGTAAGATATGCTAAGCAATAAATTTGCTGGTGCTTCCCTGCTGACCTTGATGGAAATCTCTGATTACTATTTCATGACCAGATCAGGGAAAGAGATGAATCGGCGTCAAGAAATGCTGAAAAATTTGAGTACAAAAGTTAACCAGATGGCTAGTGCTCTCAATATGTTCAGTGCTGCTAACAGAGAGAACTTGCTTGGGCCTGATAGCAAGACAGATGATGTTATTAATAGAGCATCTGCCTTCGACAACCAGGGTCTTGTTGGTTTTCAAAGGCAAATCATGAGAGGCATGTTATCAAAACTTTGCTTTTTTTTTTTTTTTTTGTGCTTTCTGTGTTTTTCTAATTATGCAATGCAGATTCATAACTTGTTTTGCATAAAAAAACAGAACAAGATGAAGGCCTAGGAAAATTAGAGGAGACGGTGATAAGTACAAAACACATTGCGTTGGCTGTCAATGAGGAACTTACCTTACACACTAGGCTTCTGGTGGGTGGTGTTGATTTATTCCCCATTTATCTTATTTATATTCTCCTGGCATTTTTACCATCCTATAACATGTTGGAATTGATTGCAACTCTAACTCAATATTCCCATCTCTTCTTTATGCAGGATGACTTAGACGAACACGTGGATGTAACAAATTCCCGTTTACAGGTTTGTTTTCTAGTTTCGATTCACGGTTTGCAATTGATTGGTATGGATTCTTATTTCAATAGAAATAAAACTATGGATTGATTTAGGGCTTTTACTATTTGAAGGAGATGAACTTTCACCGTCTTTTGATAATTTTATGCTTAAATTTATGGTTGCATGAATGGTAACTATCACATTCACCTGATGCTTATGTTTGTTCTTTTTGGAACAGAGGGTTCAAAAGAATCTGGCTATCCTGAACAAACGCACCAAAGGTGGCTGTGCTTGCTGGGTCTTTCTGGTCATTGCAATTGTGATTCTAATTGTTGTCGTGTGGCTTTTGATTAAATATTTGTAACGTAAGGATAGTAAGCTCAACGTTCTGATTTTGTTTTGGCCTTGTGTGCAATTGCTTGGATTCACTTGCTTGGCAGAAACAGACAATGTTTGTTATTGGTCTTGTGGTTATGATTTAAGTGTGTGCTTAACTCATGTATAGAGAGGTATCGGTGATTGTCAACTGGGATGATAAATGGATCATAATGGATGTGTTTTTTTCAGCAATTTTAACAGATTTGACGGTTGGATTAAGGGTTTCTCAGGTTATTTTGGTTTTCGACTAATACGATAGCCAAGTCGTAGGCCATTTATCAAGGCATCTTGTTGGCTCAAA